>JADHED010002761.1_pt1 | contig 11550 bp, 8 predicted proteins | sample 8952041 | NCBI WGS metagenome assembly JADHED01 (sample SAMN16124423, study PRJNA663239) | bioreactor sludge metagenome | isolation source: sludge (control) | place: India:Bengaluru | collected 2018-09-08
GCGTAGGGAGCGGTGTATTTTTCCGGCGCCTGGTTGAGGGCGTGGACGGCGAATATCGCATTGTAAAGAAAGAGCGGTTTTTCGGCAAAATTGTGTTCCTTGATGAGCCGGACGACATCATCGCCGAGAAGGTCGCTGGCATAGCCATCTTCCCGGACGGCCTTGCGGTTGCGGTGCCAGTCGAGTCCTCCCTGCCAGATGTGGGTGAAATGGTCGATGGCTGTGTAAAGACCGTAATGGTAGTCAAAGCCGCGTTCGGTGGGAAGATAGGCCGGAGTCTCGTGTCCGAGGTGCCACTTGCCGATGAGCGCGGTGAAGTAGCCGGCTTTTTTGAGTGTCTGGGCGAGGGTGGTCTCGTCGAGGGGAAGGCCGTAATGGAGATGGTTCAGAATCACACCGGAGGCCATGCCGGAGCGCCAGGGATAGCGGCCGGTCATGAGTGCCGTGCGCGTCGGGGTGCAAATGGGCTGGGCGTAAAACCGGTTGAAACGCAAACCTTCGGAGCTGACACGGTCGATGTTCGGGGTTTTGGCCTGTCCGTTGTTGTAGCCGATATCCGCCCAACCCAGATCATCCGCCACGACGAGGACGATGTTGGGTTGGGATTGCGGGGCGGCGGACATTCCGGTTGAGAGACACGCGGCAAGAGCCGCAGGGAGCAGGGAGCGCAGGGTCATGGGTGGTTTTCTTTTGGCAAACGTTGGTCCAACACCGCCGGAACGGAGGGCGGAAGACTGGCATCAAGCGCGGAGATGGTGACTCCTTCTTCACCTGCCGCCACGGTGGATTCAATCAAAATGCCGGCGATCGTGCCGGGACGGGAATCGGTGATTTTCAATCCTGATATGGCGACATGGTCGCAGGCTCCGAGCTTCATGCCGAGCCCGGAGGGAAAGGTCCGTGAGGAACCGGCTTCGATGCGGTTGTCCGTGAGTGTGACGCCATCGCAGGCCTGCACAAAAACACCCCATGCGGGAGGATCGGTGATGATGTTGTTTTCGATGCGGACATTTTGGAGGAGAGGTGCGGAAGCAAGGCCGTTGAGTCCAAGGCCCATGACCATGATCGCGCCGCAGTGGTTCGCCTGGGCATCCTGTGCAATGCTTTTGAGTTGATTTCCGCGGATGATGACATCCTTTGGCAGGGGGCCCTCCGGCCATTGGGGCTCGTTGGCGATGACGATTCCCGGTCCCGAGGTGCGTTCGATCACATTGTTTTCGATCAAACCGTTGGTTCCCCGCAGAAGGAGACCGCGTCCGCGGAAGTTGCCGAAATAATTGTTCCTCACGACATAGCCGGATCCGCATGTTGAGAGGTTGAAGACCACATCGGCGTCCAGGTGGTTGTCGACGGAAATGATTCCCTTGAGAATGGCTGTCGATGTTCTGACTCCTTCGATGGGATTCTCCAGCGTGATGACATTTTCTTCCACCGAGAGAACACTCGTTTCCCCGCGGATCGTTCCCGTTTTTGGGTCCATGATCTGGAGTCTGTCGCCGGGACGCATGTCGAATGTCTGGTGCACGCGCAGTTTGGTGGGAGAAATGACTTCCGTGACCATGCGTTCCCTGTCGTAGGTGTTCATGCCATCGTCCGTCATTCCCTCGAAGTGGCAGTTTTCCACCAACAGGCCTTTGCGCAACATCTGGCAGTGCATGCCATCGGCATTTCCGGAGAGCAGCCGTGTTGTGCCCGGGCGGGGCCGGACTGTTGTGCGCCGGACAATCATGTCGCCCTCGCCTTGAATGAAAGCCATGCACAGCGACGGTGAGGCATGGATCGTCACGTCTTCCACGGTGACCCCGTTGCATTTCGAGAAAGCCAGGGCTTTGCCCTCCCTTCCATGGCGCATGACAAAGGCGTCCGCGCCGGGAGTGAGCATTTTTGCATGGGAGGGATCTTCCAACTCCAGCCGCCACCGACGGTCGCCCAGTGCGGTGAAGGTGCGGATGGGAACAATCGACGGGGAGCCCGGCTTGAACGTCCGCGTCTCCCGGTCCATCACGATGCCCCATTCGGGCAGCCCGGCGTTTTGCGACATCAAGGCGGGCTCCGGCTCCAAGTAGCCTTCGTCCACTTTGATCTCAAACTTTCCCTGTTCCCCGTCGACAGACTCAATGCTTGCCTGAATGAATGGCGGGGGGTCGTAGTCAATCGTCAGTCCTTTCACGGAAATTTTTGTGCCGGAGACAAAGTGCAGGACACCGGCCCGGGGGTTGGAAGAAATCAACTCCGTGGCACCGGGTGTTCCCTGCAGGGTGAGGCCTGTGGCATCCCGCAGGGCCAGGCAATAGTTCTCGGCTCCTTTCGTGTCTGTCTCTGCGGAGAGCCGGTATTTTTTGGCATCGAACAACACCGTTGCTTCCCCGCCGGATTGTGTCGCGGCCGAGAGGGCGGCGCGGATGGCCTGCGAGTCATCGGTGAGGCCATCTCCTTTGGCACCATAATCCGCCACACGGAATGTGGGGGCGCTCTTTCCGGAGGCGGAGGAGATCGCCAGGGCGAAGGAAAAAAAGGCGGCTGCCAGGAGCTTGTGTGTTCTGTCCGGCGGGATGGGAAGCATGATTTCTAGGGCTTGGGCGATCCGGAGGACGGGGCGGAGCGCTTTTGTTCAAAAAGCCACGGGACCAGGCCGGGGTCTGCCCAGGCGTTGTTCATGGACATGTGGCCGACGCCGGGAAATTCGGTGTATTTCACCGGTGCTCCCAGAGCCTTCAACCGGTCCACCATGTCTCTCGAGCCTTTTGGAGGGACCACATTGTCGTCAGCTCCATGAAACGCCCAAATCGGGATGGTGCGGATTCTCTCGGCGGCCGTGGGATCGCCTCCCCCGCAGACCGGTGCGCCGGCGGCAAAAAAGTCGGGCTGGGAAAGGAGGGAATACCAGGTGGCGTATCCGCCCATGGACTGGCCGGTGATGTAGACACGATCCGGGTCGATGGGGTGGGTCGCGACGATCTGATGCGCCAGATCAAGAGCGGTTTTCAGAGACTTGGTCATCGGGGTGGTTTGCAGCGCAAAGCCCCCGTCGCTCCATGTCACATCCACCCATTTGTCGGTCTTCGGGCATTGTGGAGCGAGGAGGTAGGCCGGGTGGGCTTTCTGGACCTCCGGAGAGGAAAGGACTTCATAGGCAAGGATGCCGCGGGCGGCATTGTCATTTCCACGTCCCGCCGCACCATGAAAACAGAGCACGAGGGGGAGGGGGTTGTTGTCGGGATTGTCGGGTACGAACAACTGATAGGGGATGGCATCCGGACTGCCTTCCGGGAAAGTGCCTTTCTGGATTTCCCCGGCCCGGGTGGAAAAACAGGGCAGGGTGAAAAGCGCGATGGAGAGAAGCAGGTTTTTCATTTTCGGGATGCAATGAGGGTGTCCAGGCGGGCGGAGAGTTCGTCTTTTGTTTTTTTGTATTGGGGATCTTCGGCGAGGTTCACGGTTTCGATGCCGCTCTTGGAGTAATCGTAAAGTTCTTCGGCGATGCGTTTTCCTGTTTTTGGCTGGAACCAGGCGGTGTAGCGCCAGTTGCCCAGACGGAGACTGTAGCCCATCGCGCGGCCGGGTCTTTCGAGTTGGGTGAGGGCGGGAACATCGCCGGGGAGATCGGAGGTTCCGTTGCGGAGGATGGCCGAGAGATCCCGACCTTTCAGTCCAGGCGTGGCTTCCACTCCGGCGAGTGCGCAGAGGGTTGGGTAGAGGTCGAGGAATTCGATGTTGCCGCCGACTTTGCGGGGGGTGAGACCGGGAGCCCGGAGGAAAAGGGGAGCTCTTGTTGCCAGCTCGGTGTTGACGTATTTCACCCACTGGCCGAGTTCGCCGAGGTGGTATCCATGATCGCCAAGAATCACCACAATGGTCTTTTCAGAGAGTCCGAGGTGATCGAGTTCGGCCAGCAACCGGCCGGCGAGGTCGTCGGAGAAACTGGTGGAGGCCAGGTAGCCGTGGATCAACTCCCGCGCGGCATCATCGGAGAGGGGACCTTTCTGGGGAATTCCCTGGAACGCCCGCAGCTCCAGCCAATTCCAGAAAGCAATGTCCGGCGATCCGGCGGGAACGTCCCTGGAGTCGGGGAGACGGATCGCGTTCCGGTCGTACATCTTCCAATAGTTTTCCGGGGCGGCGAACGGAAGGTGCGGACGGTGAAAGCCGACGGCGAGGAAGAAGGGTTTTTTTGCGGCGGCCAGGCGCTTCAATTCTTCTGCGGCCTTCCCGGAGATTTCTTCATCCTCGTAAAGCGCCCGGCCTTCCCGGCCGATTTCCACGGGAGGCCCGGCTTTCCAGGGATGGTCGGGATCATTCCCTTTGCGGGTGAAATTTTCCTCGTGGATGCGCTGGTTTTCGGGATGGGCATAAAGGTCGCATGGTTTGAAGAAATATTCGGCATCCCAGCTTGGCGTGTCGCGGATGCGTTGGTCGAAGACTTTTCCGATGCTGACCGTTTCATAGCCTGCACGTCGGAAGGCCTGCGGGAGAGTGACAAGATCAGGTTGACGCGCGCGCAGGTCGGCCTGGTTCCCGTAGATTCCAAGCTGGTCCGGGGTGAGTCCGGTGAGGGTGCTGGAGCGGGAGGGGCCGCAGACCGGATATTGGCAGTAGGCACCCGTGAACAGAAGCGATTTGCCGGCGAAGGCATCGAGATTCGGGGTCAGGGCCCGGGGGACTCCATAGGCCCCGAGTTCCGGGCGGAGATCGTCGATGTAGACGAACAGGACATTCGGACGGGCGGGAGGCGGTTCCGAAGCCCGTATGGACGAAGCGGACAGGAGGTGCAGAGACAAAAGGACCGTGCCAGTCCATTGGAAAAAACGACTCCGCATGTTCAATGTTCTCCCTGTTTCTTCTGGGCGCTGTCGTATTGTTTTTTCATGGCCGCCACCTTCTCCGCAAAGGCCTTCCCGAAGGCCGGATCAAGGAAGGGATCGCCGGTCTTCCTTCGCCAGTCTTCAATGCGGGCCGCCAGGCGTTCGACCATCTCCTTCCGGGCGGGATCGTCGGCCAGATTGTGATGCTCATAGGGATCCGAGGCGGTGTCAAAGAGTTCGAACTCGGGCGGATTTTCCACATGGTCATAAACGACACGGATCGGGGTGCCTTCGTATTTCGGGGATTCCGCCTCCCACCAGGCGTAGCAGTAGTTGTTCGGTTCGAGCGGATTTTCGCGTTTGCCGCCCTCGATGTTGTGAATGAGGTGGTAGTTGCCTTCGAGAATCGTATAGCGGGGGAAGTAGTGCCAGGGAACGTGGGTGATGAATTCGGTGAAGAGTTCTTTGCGCCAGTCGACAGTGCCGGGCTGGAGCAATGGCAGGAGGGAAAGACCGGTCTGTCGCGGGTCAATGGTCGGAGACTTGGCTCCGGCGGCAGCCAGGAATGTGGGGAAGAGATCCACGGAAGAAACCCACTCGTCCCGGACGAGCCCGGGCTGGTCGTGCCCCGGCCATTTCGCCAACAGGGGGACATGCGTCGCGGTGGCATAGGACGCCATCTTGCCGCGTGTCACATCCGGGCCGTGGTCTCCGATGAAAAGGACGAGGGTGTTTTCGCCTGCGACACCGCGTTTTTCCAGCAGATCAAGAAACTCTCCCACGCCCGTATCCAGGCGGTCCACAGCAGAATAAAAGTCCGAATCCTCCAGACGGACATTCGGGCTGTCGACGCCGAGAAAAGGAATCGGAGTGGTTTCTTCCGGGGTCGGGGGATTCTCCGGAAGGCCCATCCGCAGACGCGGGAATTTCTCGTTTTTGTCGGTGTCGTAGCGTCCATCCCCGCCGCCACGGTGCGGATCCACGTAGCTCATCACGAGGAAAAACGGCTTGTCAGCGGGCTGGGCGTCGAGAAATTTCCCGGCTTGGGCGTTCATCCAGCGGACATCCCGCTGCATCACCACTTTCTTTCCGTTGGTTTCCACGAAATCGAATTGGAAAAGATCGAATGGCTCGAAATGAGTTTTGCCAATGATTCCCGTGCGGTAACCGAGATCTTTCAGGGCATTCGGCAATTTGGGCACATCCTCATGCATCCTGGCCCAGCCCGACTGCGACAGCCCGAACATCCCGTGTTGATGCGGGTAAAGTCCGGTGAACATGCTGCCTCGTGAGGGACTGCACGAGGCTGCGGTCACATGCGCGTTTGTGAACCGGACCCCTTCTTTCGCCAGGCGATCCAGATGAGGGGTCTTGGCCGTGGGATCGCCGTAACAACCAATCTGTGTGCCCAGATCGTCGGCGATGATCAGGACCAAATTCGGCTGCTGCACGGCTCCCAGGGCGGAACTGAGCAAAAGCGAGAAAAATAGCAAGGGGGGAAGGACAAAACGCATAAAATTGTTACATAAGATAGCATGGAGTGCAGTTGTCGCAATGGCAAACCTCTCCTTCTTTTCCTCTTGAATGAGGCGTTCTATCGCATCACTTTCCCGATTGTGTTCGCAAAATATTCCCTGCAACGGACTGGGGCGGACAACCCAGTCTGAAACGATGAATCCAGATTCGGAGAAACTGAGGAATCGGGCACGGTATGCCTTGCGGCGATACTTTGAGAAACGGCGTTCTCCCCGCCTGATGCTCTCGCTTGTCATCCTGCTGACGGGCCTGACGGGGTTCGGCCTCTCCTTTGGATTGCTCAAAGCGGGATTTTCCGCGATGTGGATGAGATATCCTTTGTCGGTTTTGGGAGCCTACGGGATTTTTTTGGTTTTGATCCGGTTGTGGGTGGAGATCGAGCGACGGCGTTTTGATGCGCGGGCAGGGGAACTCGAAGTGGATTTTGAGGAAGACAGGGAGCCTCCGCCAAGTCCGGTCCACGGCAATCTTTCGTCCAGCCGCTCCAGTTGGGTGGACTGGTTGGATTTCTCACCGGATCTGGGGGTGGACGAAGGATGTCTTCCGTTGATTCTCCTTGCTGCCGTTCTGGGGCTGGTGGTGCTGCTGGTTTCCGCGATAGCAGCCGCTCCTGTTCTTATTGCGGAGGTTTTTGTGGATGTGGCACTGGCGGGATTGCTCTACCGGCGGCTGCGAATGGCGGCGATGGAACATTGGCTTGGAACGGCGATTCGCAGGACGTGGCTCCATGTGCTGGGAGCCGCCCTTTTGTTGTCCCTTGTCGGAGCCTGTCTGGACGTGATGGCTCCCCGGTCCGATTCCCTGGGCAAAGCCGTGAAGGAGATGTTCAGGGAAAGGCATTCCCGGAATTGATGCTTCCTTGCACGACCCGCCCAAAGCAGTGTCAACAGTGGCAATTTACTGGAATGCCTGGAGACGCTTGGCGTTTGTCACAATCTGGGAAGGGGAGCCATAGAGGATATAACATTCCCCACGCAGTTTCTCGTAAGCTGCCGTCGGGGACACACGGAGCTTGTTCAGAATGCCCAGAAAATCCAGAGCAAATCCAAACTTGTGCATTTCTGCAACGCGAAGCGGATTGTCAAAAAGATCCATTTGGACCCGCCGGTCGTCGGTATAAGCGGTGCTTCCATCGGCTTTTACCCCGACAATCTGTTGGGTGTTGATGGCGGATTTGGGAAAATAGAGTCCGATGGCCGGGGTTGCATTCGGGTCGGACGAGTCGGAAAGAATCAGCAACGGGGCGGTGGTGACCGAAGTGGTTCCAACTGGTTGCAGTTTGATCGAATCCTGAACATCGGAACTCAGGCGCACATAGCGGGAACCGGTCCCCCGGTCCGATTCGGCGTAGACGGTCATCTGACGGTCCTCTGTGCCGCGTGCGACACTGGTCAGTGTCCCCGCCAAGTCCGAATAATGGAACCAGGAGGGATTCCACAGATCGATATCCATTCGCAGAGACATCACCATGATGGCGGCTGCCAGGTCATTTCGATTGCTTGTGTCTGCCGGGTGGGAGCCTGTTGGATTGGAATAAGAAAGGTCTGTCACCTTGCCGATGCCCGGCTGGCAGACCGGTGTGGTGGTGATGTTGCCATTTTCATCGATTTTGTACTGACCATCCTTGGAAAACTGTTGCATTACGGAATTCGCCGCAGTGGAGTCCCGGACAAAGCGGTATTCAAAATAGTGCCGGATACAGGCGATTTTTATGACTCCGGTGCCGTCTCCGCGCATGTCCTCATATTCTCTGTAGTAATCGAATTCGCTGGTGATCTCTCCGGACTGTTTTGCAGAGAGATTTTCTTCATCGGTCAAAAAATCCAAATCCGTATTGCCGCTGTCGGTCCCGTAGCCGTCGTTGGCAAAGTTTTCCCACTGGGTGTAATCATAATTTCCATCCGCCCTCCAGAGACAGCATTTGCGGGCTGTGACCGTCAGTTTTCTTGAATCGGCACTTTTGATCACTTCACAGGAGGTTCCCGCCGTGTCGCTGAAGCCGGCCTGGGTGGGGTTGTAGACTCCTCCGTGCATACGATCCCGGATCGCGGATTGCCCGCCGCGACCGTATTTGTCTGTGGCAAACCCCATCGTGTCTCCCTTTCCGGGAATGATCAGTTGATTGATGTACCCTCCCCCCAGATCGGAAACACCCAACGTCATCGCCCCCGAGGAAATGGCATGGGTTGTCTGCCCCGGATCGGTGAAGTCCTTGGCAATCTGGAAGGTGGCAGCCCTGGTGTAAGGTATGTCCAAGGCAAGCAGGATCAGGGCGATGGAGAGTGCGTGGGCGGTGCCACGGAGAGAATAGGTGGTTTTTTTCATAAGGGGGGAGGAGTTGTGAGTGGTTGAACTGTCGGAGATTTTTTTGAAATACTTCATTCTTCCACCAGGACATAAACGACTTGAGGGGCCAGGTCGGGATCCAGACGGGTTATGTCGACGGAACGGCTGAGAACCTTCTGCAACCCATGGTAATAGAGCCGTTGCAGAAGATCGTTGGGATGGTTCCAATTGTTGCCGGAAAAAGAGGTGAAGGGTTTCAATGCGTAAAGACGGCGGGTGACCTCACCCATGTCGAGGTAGCCGCCATGGAACTCGGCGGCCAGCGAACGCAGGGCGTCTCCGTAGGCGTTGCGGAGAGGTTCTTCATAGATGCCATCGTAACCAGTGACAGAGCGGGTGTCGGGGTTTGGAAACATGGAGTTGACCAAGATGATGGCGCAATGGGGATTGACTGTTCTTGCGTTCGTGATGATGGCCCGGATGTTTGGCTTGAACGTGCCCACAGGAACTTCTGTCGATCCATCATTCATTCCAAAGGCGATGACCAGCAGATCGGGGTTGGCGATGCCCACCCGTTCTTTCTGGCGGGCTTCGGCTCCCCATGCGGCAGTGGTGCCTCCTTTGGAGAGGTTGGCAAACTCCACGGTGTTCATTCCCGTGTAGACTGTCTTCCGGAGATAGTCCGCGAACAAATCTCCATAGCCTCCCTGGAAGGGAAACGTGTTTTTTGTGGGATCAAGCTGGTAGCCGGAAGATTGTGCGCCGAGGGAAATGCTGTCGCCGATGAGGGTGATGCCAAGGCGACCTCCCCGCTGCTGGATTCTTCCCTCCTCATCCGCTCCTGTTGGCAGAGGGAGGACAGGGGCGACGGTGCCGACAGGGGCAAACAACGCTTCCAAGGGATCGAGGCTCTGGGGGGTGTAACGTACAGTGATGTCGTATCCCTCATGTTTGACATTCCCTCCGGGAGAATAAACGTATTTCCCGTTGTTCACCAAACGCGTATGATATCCCGCCACCTTTGCGCTGTAGAGAATGCGTACGGGAATCGCGGACCCGGTCAGGTTGCGGATCTTGTTTCCTCCTTCGACAGCGTAGTCGATGTTTTCCTGAAAAAGCACTGTTTCATCACCCGCCCTGTGAACGGTCAGCGTTCCGGGAACGGGGGTCATGAGCAAGGGGACCGCTCCCAGGCCACCCTCGATTTCTTTTGCGTAGAACACGGTGTCCCAGAACTCCACGGCGAGGACAACAGGAAGGAATCCAAGACAACAGATCATGAGAAAAAGACGAAATGGAATCAATCCGAAGGAATTTTTCATGGCTGGAGGGATAAGAGGGAAGGGGGAACGCAGGGTGCCATAGGTAACGATGCGTTGAATCGTTACCTATTCTTCCAAATGATGATGTCAATAAAATTTTAGAGAAAAAGCGAGTGCGGCAATTTGCCGCGGTGACAAGTGGGTGCGTTCGGGCATCCTCCCTGCCTTTGAAAAACAAACACATCGTTTGAAGGAGGGGACGCAAAAAATGTTCGACGAAAGGCGGGAGCTGTTGGGCGGCTTTACGGTGGTGGAGCTGTTGGCGGGCGTCGTGATTGTGGCGGTACTGGCCTCTTTGCTGACCCCGGCGGCCATCAAGGGGCTTCGGGTGGCAAAGCGGACGGAGAGTCTCGGGAATCTGCGGTTTTATGTGCAGGCGGATGGAATGTATTTCAGCGACCGGGGGGAGTTCCCGGTGCCGGACACCTCCGTGCCCAGCAGCATTTCGCGGGAGCGACTGGAGATCATCGCCGGGTATTGCAGACTGCCGATCCCTGCGGGCCCGGTTACTTCCTGGCCGAAACGGAAACAGCAGCCAAAGTGGATCAATTGTCCGCTGGCACGGGATTCGGGTTATGCCGAGGGGGTGACGCTGGGAGGCGGACTCTATACGGGATATGTCTATGTGGGAGGAATTGAAGACTCGGGCATGATTTCCAGCGGCCATGCAAAGCTCCTGCATCCGGAACATGCGGCGAACCGGAAAAACACCCGTCGCGGGGTGCTCTGGGCGAGTGTCCTGGCGGAGTTCAACATCCGCGATGCCCGTCGTTACGAGTGCTTTCACTACAACACTCTTTTTGCCTACAAGGATTTTCGGTTCAATGCCGCCGAGTTGGAAGGAATCCACCGGGCCTGGTCCGACGGTTCTGTGGAATGGCTCCCGGCCAGGTCCATCGACCTTGCCAAGGGCAGTGCGGATCTGCAGATCGCGCATCTTCTGGGGAATTTTTATTATTGATCCGACGGGTTGTTGCGTTCCGAAGGGTGCGTCATTTTGCCGCATCGGGGAGACTTGCTCCGACAGGGTGTTTTCCCCAAAACAGGCGCGTCTCATTTGCGCCATGTCTGCCAAAACAAAATTGCTCCGTTTCGTTTTCCCTGTTCTTTTCTCCTGCCTGCCGGCCATCCCGGCGATGGGCGCATCCATTCTTGGTGGAACGGTTTTGATGGACTACGACGAGGCCGCATTTTCATCCCTGGGGCTCACGACCATCAACTCGTTCGACCAGGCGTCATCGAACAGCAGGACTTACAATGAGATTCTCACGGATCCGGGCACAACCACTTTGTGGACGAATATTGATTTCGGCATCAATCCCATCACTCCCCTGTCCGATCCGACCGACCGGGATCTTCAGGAGACCTCGCTGACCTATGATCCCGGCGACCTCGCTGGAACGGTGGCAGGGCAGATTGGTATTGGCGGTACCACCCGCTGGGGAGGTCTTTACAATTTTGTCCTCGGGGATTACGCGCTTGTTTACGATGGCGGGCGGGTCGGCGGGATCTACTCCGGATGGTATCTCATCAACTACTATGGCATTGTCGCGGAGACATTCGAGCTGGCGAATGTCTCCACAAATGTTTTGCCGGATGGATTT
>JADHED010002762.1_pt1 | contig 11548 bp, 12 predicted proteins | sample 8952041 | NCBI WGS metagenome assembly JADHED01 (sample SAMN16124423, study PRJNA663239) | bioreactor sludge metagenome | isolation source: sludge (control) | place: India:Bengaluru | collected 2018-09-08
AGTGGCTGGTCTGCACCAACCCGGAAGTGGTACGCCAACATCACGCCAAGGTCTACGGCAAGGCACCATTGGGGGCCCCACCGATGTCCGTGCCGCATCTCGACACGCGTATCATCAACGGGCAACCCGCACTGTTGTTCGGCCCTTACGCAGGATTTACCACACGCTTCCTGAAACGCGGCTCGCTGCTCGACCTGATGGTGTCGGTGAGACGCAACAACCTCGGCTCCATGCTGGGCGCTGGCTGGCACAACCTGGATCTCACCCGCTATCTGGTAGGTGAAGTCATGCAGTCCCACAGCGAGCGCGTCGATGCATTGCGCCGTTTCTACCCCGCCGCGCGCGACGACGAATGGCAACTCGCCACCGCTGGCCAGCGCGTACAGATCATCAAGCATTGCCCCAATCAGGGCGGCAAGCTCGAATTCGGCACCGAAATCGTGGCCGCTTCGGATGGGTCGCTGGCCGCCCTGCTGGGCGCCTCGCCAGGTGCCTCGACCTCCGTTACCGCCATGCTCTCGGTGATCGAACGCTGCTTCCCCGACCAAATGCGTCAGGCCAGCTGGGATCAGCGCTTGCAAGCCCTGATCCCCTCCTACGGTCATTCCCTGATCGAAGATGCTGCACTGCTGGAGCGCGTGCGCAGCCACACGCTCAGCGCACTTTCACTGCGTTAAGACCAAAGGCGCCCAATCCCGGACCAAAGGGATTGGCATGCAAACAGGCATGGGTTATGCTTTGTTTTTACTTACCAGTCATCAAGCCAGATCCCGTTTGACGCATGGCTATTTCAATAACTCGATGGAATATCTCCGCCTCGATGAGAAACATCATCGGGCTGGCACTGCTTTATGCGCTTCTGGCACGCGGCACCGTCGATTTTCTCAGTAGCAGCGGAATCGTCAGTATCATCTGGCTACCGAGCGGACTGGCGCTAGCCGCCGTCTTGCTAGGCGGAAGCCGCTACGCATGGGGGGTGTTCGCCGGCGGGTGCGTCGCCATGCTGTCGATCCCCGGACAAGGTTGGGGAATCGCAGTTACCCAAGGAATCAGCTCCGCCGTCGAAGCCTTGCTTGCAGCCTGGCTGTTGCACCGCGGCAAGGAATTCGATATCGATTTCAGACAGTTACGGGACTTTCTGCAGCTTGTACTGGTAGCCGGGTTCATCGGTGCCATCATCGGTGCCCTGCTCGGCGCCGCCAGTCTGGTCGCGTTTGGCGTTCTCGACGCCACGCAATATCCGGAACATTTCGTGCGCTGGTGGATGGGCGATGCGCTCGGCATCATTCTGTTCACGCCGCTCATCCTGGTCTGGCAACACGCCCCCGCGCGCTGGCTCAGCCCTGGCAAGATGCTGGAGGCGGCGCTGGTTATCGGCCTCGCGTTCGTCGCGGGCCAGATCATTTTCCTCGGCTGGTTTGATCACCTGATCGGCGGCTATGCGAAAAGCTTCTTCATGTTCCTGTTCGTCGCGCTCGCCGCCGTGCGTCTGGGCATTCATGGCACCCTGATCGTGCTGGTGATGGTGGCCATCCAGGGCGTGCTGGGCGCAAGCAACGGCGTGGGCCAGTTCGCCTACGACATCGCGCACACCCAACTGCTCAATTACTGGCTGTATATGGTCACGCTCTCCCTGGTCGGGATCACGCTCGCCACCTTCATCGACAAGGAGCAGCGTGACAAGGAAACCCTGCGCGAGCAGGAAGAGTTCTTCCGCATGATCACGGAGAACATCGATGACCTGATCGCCGTGCTTGATCTGGAAGGGCGGCGTCTCTACAACAGCCCCTCCTATGCCAAATTATTCGGAGACCCGCGCAACCTGCTGAACACCGACTCGTTCGCCGAAGTCCATCCGGACGAGCGCGAGCGCGTGAAACAGGTATTCCAGGAAACCGTGTCCACCGGCGTCGGGCAACGCATCGAATTCCGCTTTGTGCTGCCCGACGGCACCACACGCGACATGGAGTCGCGCGGCGGCGTCATTTTCAACGCAGAGGGTAAGCCCATGCATGTCGTGGTGGTGTCGCACGACATCACCGAGCGCAAGCGTATCGAGGAACGCATTCGCAACCTCGCTTTCTATGACGCACTCACACAACTTCCCAACCGCCGCATGCTGAACGACCGCCTGGGACAGGCGATGGCAGCAAGCAAACGGACCGGGCTGTACGGCGCCCTGTTGTTCCTGGATCTGGATAATTTCAAGCCGCTTAACGACCTTCACGGCCATAACACCGGCGACCTGCTGCTGATTGAAGTCGGACGCCGCATGACGAACTGCGTGCGACAGGTCGACACCGTGGCCCGCTTTGGTGGCGACGAGTTCGTGGTCATGCTGAGCGCACTGGATGCGGACCATGATGCGTCGAGACAGCAGGCCATCAACGTCGCGGAAAAAATACGCGCGGCTGTCGACGAGCCTTACGAATTGACGTTCACCCCCGAGAACGGCGAATCCATTACCATCCGTCACCACTGCAGTTGCAGCATCGGCGCCGTGCTATTCCTGAACCACGAAGCCAGCCCGGAAGACCTGATCAAATGGGCCGACATGGCGATGTACCGCGCCAAGGAAACCGGCCGCAACCGGGTCGAGTTCCACGCTTGAGAAATTTCCATATTTCCAATACTATGGAAATATGGAAAACAAGATCGCCGTCACACTGTTCGCCTCGCTCGCACAGGAAACCCGCCTCGCGCTGTATCGCCTGCTAGTCCAGACCGGCCCCACAGGACTTGCCGCAGGCGACATCGCCGAGGCCATGCGCCTGCCCGCCAGCACCCTTTCGTTTCACCTCAAGGAGCTCGCTCAGGCAGGGTTGATCCAGTCACGACAGTCCGGACGCTTCATTTATTACAGCGCGGACTTTGACCGGATGAATGCCCTGCTCACGTTTCTCACCGAAAACTGCTGTGGCGGCAACACCGCTTGCCCGCCTCCCGTTTGCGAATGCCCGGAGGCAATGAAACCATGAACACTTTTGAACGCTACTTATCCCTCTGGGTAGTACTCTGTATTGGCATCGGCATTTCGTTGGGTCAAACCTTTCCTGACGCTGTGCAGGCAATCAGCCGCCTGGAATTCGCCCAGGTCAACCTGCCGGTCGGGTTGCTGATCTGGGTCATGATCATTCCCATGCTGGTCAAGGTCGATTTTGGCGCACTCCATGAAGTCAAAGCCCACTGGAAAGGCATCAGCGTCACGCTGTTCGTCAACTGGGCTGTCAAGCCATTCTCGATGGCACTGCTGGGCTGGCTGTTCGTGCGCCATCTGTTCGCTCCGTACCTGCCGGCCGGTCAACTGGATAGCTACATCGCAGGCTTGATCCTGCTGGCTGCTGCGCCCTGCACGGCCATGGTGTTCGTCTGGAGCCGGCTGACCAACGGTGATCCGCTGTTCACCCTGTCACAAGTCGCACTCAACGACACCATCATGATCTTCGCATTCGCCCCCATCGTCGGCCTGCTGCTGGGGATATCCTCAATCACCGTGCCATGGGCCACATTGTTGACAACGGTCGTGCTCTACATCGTGTTGCCGCTCGTCCTGGCGCAGTTCTGGCGCAAGACATTGCTCAACGGCGGGCAGGCCCGTTTCGAGGCCGTCATGGTCAGCATCGGGCCATGGTCAATTGCCGCACTCCTGCTGACCCTGGTATTGCTGTTCGCATTTCAGGGCGCAGCGATCCTGCAGCAACCCCTGGTGATCACCATGCTGGCGGTACCTATCCTGATTCAGGTCCTGTTCAACGCCGGCCTCGCCTACTGGCTCAATCGCCGTGTCGGTGAGCAGCACAATGTCGCTTGTCCTTCGGCGCTGATCGGTGCCAGCAACTTCTTCGAACTCGCCGTCGCGGCGGCCATCAGCCTGTTCGGCTTGCACTCCGGTGCCGCGTTGGCCACCGTCGTCGGGGTTCTGATTGAAGTGCCGGTCATGTTGCTGGTTGTGCACGTGGTCAACCGCACCCGCAGTTGGTATCAGCGTGCGCCGGAATAAATCCATTCACCCTGACACGAAAGCACCACCATGAACGTTCTGTTTCTCTGTACTGGAAATTCATGCCGATCCATCCTCGGCGAAGCCACCTTCAACCACCTGGCACCGGCCGGTTGGCACGCCATGAGCGCGGGCAGCAAGCCGACCGGGCAGGTGCACCCACGCTCGCTGGCCCTGCTGGCACGTGAAGGCATTGCGACCGATGGCTATTACAGCAAGTCTTGGGAAAACCTGCCGGCCACGCCGGACATCGTCATCTCGGTCTGCGGTAATGCCGCCAACGAAACCTGCCCAGCCTATCTGGGCCCGGTCCTGCGCACCCACTGGGGGGTGGAAGACCCGGCACACGTGACCGGAACGGATGCCGAGATCGACGCCGCCTTCATGACGGCCTACCGTATCCTGCGCGCTCGCATCGAAGCGTTTTTGGCGCTGCCGCTGGACACGCTGCAACACGACAAGGCGGCCCTCAAGGCCGAAATGGACAGGATCGCCACGCGCATCGCCTGAACCCGCTAATCACCGCAAGGACACACGCATGAAAACAATACAGGTATTCGACCCGGCCATGTGCTGCAGCAGCGGCGTGTGTGGCACAGATGTGGACCAGCAACTGGTCAACTTTTCTGCCGACGTGGATTGGGCGAAGCAACAGGGCGTCGCGATCCAGCGCTTCAACCTGGCGCAACAGCCCATGGATTTCGCCAACAACCAGGTCGTGCGCGGCTTTCTGGAGCGTTCGGGCGAGGAGGCGCTGCCACTGATTCTGGTCGACGGCGAAGTCGCGCTGGCCGGACGCTACCCGCACCGCAGCGAACTGGCCCGCTGGGCCGGTATCGCGGTACCGGCGATTGAAATCAAGCCAGCCGAGGGCTGTTGCTCCGGCAGCAAGTGCTGCTGATGACCTCCACCCCCATGCAGTTTCTCGAACAGCCGCCACGCTTCCTGTTCTTTACAGGCAAGGGCGGCGTCGGGAAGACTTCGATTGCCTGCGCCACGGCGGTCACGATGGCCGACGCCGGCCGCAAGGTCCTGCTGGTCAGCACCGATCCGGCCTCCAATGTCGGCCAGGTGTTCGGCATCAACATCGGCAACCACATCACTGCAATTCCAGCGGTCTCGAATCTCTCGGCCTTGGAAATCGACCCGCAGGCTGCCGCGCAAGCCTATCGTGACCGCATCGTCGGGCCGGTGCGAGGGGTGCTGCCGGAAAGCGTCGTCAGAGGGATCGAAGAGCAGCTGTCCGGTGCATGCACCACCGAAATCGCCGCGTTCGACGAATTCACCGCCCTGCTGATTGATTCGAACCTGACGGCAGGCTATGACCACATCGTATTCGACACTGCCCCGACCGGGCACACCATCCGCCTGCTACAACTACCGGGGGCATGGAGCAGTTTTCTCGAAGCAGGCAAAGGCGATGCCTCCTGCCTCGGCCCGCTGGCAGGGCTGGAAAAACAACGTTCACAGTACAAGGCCGCCGTCGATGCGTTGGCCGATCCGCGGCGGACAAGGTTGATTCTGGTCGCTCGTGCCCAACAGGCGACCTTGCGCGAAGTGGCGCGGACACACGAAGAACTGGATGCGATTGGCCTGAAACAGCAATTTTTGGTGATTAACGGCATTTTGCCGAGGACCGAATCAAATCATGACCCACTAGCGGCTGCAATCCTTGAACGAGAGTTGTCGGCCCTCCGCGCCATTCCTGCCGCACTGCAGGCGTTGCCATGTGATCGTCTGGAACTCAAGCCCTTTAATCTCGTGGGGGTGGAATCGCTCCGCCAACTCCTGACCGACACTCCGGTGACGGCAAGGTTCGAAGTCGACACACGGATCGAACTCAACGAACCCAACCTAAGCGAGTTGGTCGACAGCATTGCCGAGACCGGACATGGGCTGGTCATGCTCATGGGAAAGGGCGGCGTCGGCAAGACCACCATCGCCGCAGCTGTCGCCGTAGAACTGGCCAGTCGCGGCTTTCCCGTGCACCTGACCACATCAGACCCGGCGGCGCATCTGGCTGAAACCTTAAGCGGCGAGCTGGAGCACCTGACCGTCAGCCGTATCGACCCTCTTGCCGAGACAGAACGCTACCGTCAGCACGTACTGCAAACCAAGGGTGAAAAACTCGACCCACAGGGCAGAGCCTTACTGGAGGAGGATCTGCGTTCCCCATGCACTGAAGAAATTGCCGTGTTTCAGGCGTTCTCGCAGATCATCCGTGAGTCGACCAAGCAATTTGTGGTGATGGACACGGCACCGACCGGACACACCTTGCTGCTGCTGGACGCCACGGGCGCCTATCATCGTGAAGTCGCACGCCAGATGGGAAAATCCGGCATGCATTTCACCACCCCGATGATGCGACTGCAGGACAGCCAGCAGACCAAGGTGCTGATCGTGACGCTGGCCGAAACTACGCCTGTGCTGGAAGCAGCCAATCTTCAGGCCGACCTGCGCCGCGCCGGCATCGAACCATGGGCGTGGGTGATCAACACCAGCCTTGCTGCAGCGTCGGCCCAATCATCGTTGCTCCGTCAGCGCGCAGCCAATGAACTACGTGAAATCGAACGCGTGGCCAGCGTTTATGCGCAACGCCATGCCATTGTCCCGCTGCTCAAAGATGAACCTGTCGGCATAGAACGATTGCGTGAACTGGTGCGTGGTTCCTGCAAAGGGATTACAGACTAAGTTCGCAGTTAAAAAACCTTATGATCTTAAGGGCAATTTAAGTTTGGCCACCTATTCTGCACTCACCCAACGTGCAAAAGGAGGTCATCATGAACCACCCTTTCAGAATTCTCAGTCTGGTATTGCTTATCGCCAGCCCCGCGTCCGGCTTCGCCCAGACTCCCAGCGAAACGCTGAACGGGCTGAAACAGACGGCCTCGCAGAGTAGCGGTTTTAGCGGGTTCTCCGCGGCGCGTGGCGAGCAGTTCTTCAAAGCCACCCACGCCAACGATTGGAGCTGCGCTACCTGCCACACGCAGAACCCTGCGGCCCAAGGCAAGCACACCCGAACCGGCAAGATCCTGCTGCCGCTTTCCCCCAACACCAATCCCGAGCGCTTCACCGACCAGGCCAAGGTGGACAAATGGTTCAAACGCAACTGCAAGGATGTGCTGGACCGCGAGTGCACCGCCCTCGAAAAAGGCGATGTACTCACCTATCTCATGTCGCTCAAATAGGAGGACACCATGAACAAGCAACGCATGATGTGGATCGCTGCCCTGCTCTTCGCCACTGGCGCGCACGCTTCCGGCGGTGGCGAGTCGTTCAGCGCCACCAACCCCAAGTGGAAAGCGGAATGTGGCGCTTGCCACGTCGCTTATCCGGCCAAGCTGCTGCCCGCAGCCTCCTGGAAAGCGATGATGGGCGGATTGGATCAACACTTTGGCACGGATGCCACGGTGGATGCGGCTACCGCCAAGGAAATCCTCGCGTTTCTGGAGAAGAACGCCAGCCGCCGCAAGCCCGATCCTTCCACCAAGCCCGTCCTGCGCATCACGGAAACGCGATGGTTCCAGAGTGAGCACGACGAAGTCCCGGCCAGGCTATGGAAGGATGCGCGCGTCAAAAATGCGTCCAACTGTGCGGCCTGCCATACCAAGGCCGACACCGGTGACTTCAACGAACACAATATTCGTTTGCCAAAATAATGGCAGAAATGGAGCATGATATGTCGCAACGCATCCTGATCTGGGACGTTCCCACCCGCATCTTTCACTGGGTGCTGGCACTGTCATTCGCCGGCGCTTTTCTCACCGCAGAAACCGAACGCTACCGCGACCTGCACCTCAGTTTGGGCTACCTCATGCTGGGCCTGATCGCCTTTCGCCTGATCTGGGGATTTGTCGGTTCGCGCTATGCCCGGTTTTCGTCCTTCACGTTCCGGCCAAGCGAGGTGATCGATTACCTCAAATCCCTCCTGCAGCGATCCCCCAAGCATTATCTGGGGCACAATCCGGCAGGAGCTCTCGCGATCTTCCTGCTGATCGGACTCACCTTATTGACCGGACTCAGCGGCCTATTGCTGTATTTTGAAGTCGGTGGCGAAGCCTTTGAAGAAGTGCATGAGGTCTTTGCTAATGGCATGCTGGCCGTGGTGTGTATCCATATTGCCGGCGTAATCGTCAGCAGCCTGTTGCACGGCGAGAATCTCGTCAGATCCATGGTCACCGGCCACAAGCACGGCACGCCAGAGGAAGGGATATCCCGCGCATTCGGCTGGCTGGGTGTCATAATGGCAGCCATCATTGTGGCCTTCCTCGCCTTCTACCAGCCTTCCGGGGCTGGATCAGCCAGCGGGCCTGAAGCCGCATCCACCCACCACGAAGACTGAACATGCGGATACTGGTTGTCGAAGATGATGCCCTGCTGGGCGATGCCATCCAGGCGGGACTGAAACAGTCGGGCTACGCGGTCGACTGGCTGCGGGATGGCCTTGCCGCCGATCAGGCGCTGACGACGGAACCTTATGCCGCGGTGGTACTGGACTGGGGCTTGCCCAGGCTCTCCGGCATCGAGATTCTGAACCGCCTGCGCGAACGCAAATCCGAAATTCCAGTGATCCTGCTCACGGCACGCGATACGGTCGACGACCGCATTCAGGGGCTGGACAGCGGCGCGGACGATTACCTGATCAAGCCCTTCGACATGGGCGAACTGGCCGCACGCCTGCGCGCGCTGGTCCGTCGGGCCAGCGGCACCACCACCCCATCCCTGCGAGCCGGCGAAGTCGAACTCGACCCGGCGGCCCATCGCGTCACGTTCCAGGGGGAGCCGGTCGAGTTGTCGGCCAAGGAGTTCGCGCTCCTGCATGCCTTGATGCTGAACACGGGCAAAGTGCTATCGCGCACCCAACTGGAAGAAAAGCTCTATGCCTGGGGAGACGAAGTGGAAAGCAATGCCGTCGAGGTCCATATCCACCACCTGCGCCGCAAGCTCGCCGCCTCGCTGATCGAGACGATACGCGGTGTTGGTTATCTGATTCGCTGACATGCTCCGAAAACCTTCACTCAAGCGTCACATCCTTGCGCTCACCCTTGGCGCGGTGCTGATGGTATGGCTAGCGGCAGCACTGCTGACTTACTTCGACGCACGTGAAGAGCTCAACGACGTGCTGGACGCCCATCTGGCGCAAGCCTCGTCCCTCCTGATCGCGCAGGCCTCGCATGAGCTTGAAGAAGTCGAGACCGATCACGCTCCCCTGCTGCACAAATACTCACGCCGTATCGCTTTTCAGGTCTGGGAGCACGGGCGTGAACTGCGACTGCATTCCGCCAATGCGCCAGATACGCCCATGGGAAGGCAGGATCAGGGGTTCAGCGACACCATCATCAACGGCCAGCGCTGGCGGGTATTCAGCGCATGGGATGAATCAGGCAGCCTGCTGATTCACGTGGCAGAACAGATCGAAGTCCGGGATGCGCTTGCGCGCAGTATCGCCACCAACATGGCGCGCCCGCTTTGGCTTGCCCTGCCCTTACTGGCGATGCTGATCTGGTGGGCGGTCGGCCACGGCCTGCGTCCGTTGACCCGCCTGACTGACGAAATCTCGCAACGCGCGCCGGACAACCTCGCACCGCTCAACACCATCGCCACACCGGCCGAGGTGACACCTCTGATCGACCGGCTGAACCAGCTCTTCCATCGTATCGACAGCACGCTAGAGAACGAACGTCGTTTCACCGCGGACGCCGCCCACGAACTGCGCACCCCGGTAGCAGCCATCAAGGCGCAAGCCCAGGTGGCGCGTGGCGCCACGCAGGATGCCGAACGCCAGCATGCACTGGCACAGGCGATCGCCGGCTGCGATCGTGCCACGCACCTGATCGAGCAACTGCTCACGCTGGCCCGGCTGGACAACATCGCCCCCGGCACAGCCGAAACCTGTGCCCTCGCAGACATTGCTGCCGCGACGCTGGCGGACATGGCTCCGGCCGCGCTGGATCATGATGTACAACTGGAACTTCTGGACCACGGCACTTCCCCGATCGATGGGCTCCCCGCGCTGCTCGCCATCCTGCTGCGCAACCTGATCGACAACGCCATCCGCCACACGGCTCCCGGCACCACGATCACGGTCGAAGTCAGCACCTCGGACGATCAGCCTTGCATCTGCGTAAGCGATGACGGTCCCGGCCTCCCCGCCGAAGAACTGCAGAAAATCTCGCAGCGCTTCTACCGCCCGCTCGGCACCGCCGCCAGCGGCAGCGGCCTCGGCCTGTCCATCGTGCAACGTATCGCCGAACTCCACCATGCCACGCTAAGCTTTTCATCCAATGCAGAAAAATCCGGGCTGAAAGTCGCGGTTCGCTTCCCGCCCGCGGTACAATAGCGCCCTTTTTGACCCGCGCAAGAACGCCCCATGTCAGACAACGAGTTGCTCACGCTGGCCGCCAAGAAGCGCCGCACCTTCGCCATCATTTCTCACCCTGATGCGGGCAAGACCACGCTGACCGAAAAGCTGCTGCTGTTCGGCGGTGCGATCCAGATGGCCGGCACGGTCAAGGCACGCCACAGCGGCAAGTAAGCCACGTCCGACTGGCTGGACATCGAAAAGCAGCGTGGCATTTCCGTGGCCAGCTCGGTCATGCAGTTCAGCTTCGACGATTGCGTGATCAACCTGCTCGACACCCCGGGCCACTCGGATTTTTCCGAAGACACCTACCGCGTGCTGACGGCCGTGGATGCAGCCGTGATGGTGATCGACGCGGCCAACGGCGTGGAAGCCCAGACCATCAAGCTGCTGGAAGTCTGCCGCCTGCGCAACACGCCCATCATCACCTTCGTCAACAAGCTGGACCGCGAAGTGCGCGACCCGATCGAACTGCTGGACGAAATCGAATCGGTGCTGAAGATCCATTGCGCACCCATTACCTGGCCGATCGGCATGGGCAAGCGCTTCCAGGGCGTTTACCACCTGCTCAAGGATCAGGTGATGCGCTTCACCCCGGGCGAGGAAAAGGCCGGCGAAGTCGATATCCTCCGCGGTGCCGAGATCGACGGTTTGTCGCAGACCTGCCCGATGGAAATGCAGCGCATGCGTGATGAAACCGAACTGGTGGCCGGCGCCGGCGCCAGCTTCGAGCTCGACGCCTTCCTCGCCGGCCAGCAGACGCCGGTGTTCTTCGGCTCGGCTATCAACAACTTCGGCGTACGCGAAATCCTGCAGGCGCTGGTGGACTGGGCGCCGCCGCCGGCCTCGCGCGAAGCAGAAACCGCCAAGGGCGACACCCGCCTGGTCGCCCCGGACGAACCGGCCTTCACCGGCTTCGTCTTCAAGATCCAGGCCAACATGGACCCCAACCATCGAGACCGCATCGCCTTCTTCCGCGTCTGTTCCGGCAAGTACGAACCGGGCATGAAGGTGAAGCACCGCCGTAGTGGCAAGGAAATGAAGATCGCCAACGCGGTGACCTTCATGGCCAACGAACGTGCCCGCATGGAAGAGGCCTACGCCGGCGACATCATCGGCATCCACAACCACGGCAACCTGCAGATCGGCGACGTGCTGACCGAAGGCGAAGCGCTGCAGTTCAAGGG
>JADHED010002763.1_pt1 | contig 11541 bp, 8 predicted proteins | sample 8952041 | NCBI WGS metagenome assembly JADHED01 (sample SAMN16124423, study PRJNA663239) | bioreactor sludge metagenome | isolation source: sludge (control) | place: India:Bengaluru | collected 2018-09-08
ACCTGAACAGCCGGTGGCAGAAATAGCTTTTTTACGCTTAATGCTCCTTAGCCTTTTATCATCGTGATCTTTGGCGAGATGCTCGTCAGTATCCGAGTGAGCAAGATCTTACTGGTAGCGAGATCATTCCTCCTGGTGTAAATGCGACAATTACACCAGAGGAGCAAGTGGATCCAACAACGCCTGCAGAAGAGGCGCGAGAATTAGAGCTATTTAACTTCAATTCTGTTCGCCACTCCGTGAATAAAGAAGTGTAACTTCTCTCTGATCTTTTCTAAGTCTGTACCCATCAGAATTTTGTCGAAGAACATAGCGCCATGGAAATACGTATCGAAGATCTCCATCATGCTTTGTATATCGGCGTCCTTATCAACTAAGCCCTTGGCTTTTAGAGCCTCTAATCTAGAAACTATTTGTGGAATATATTGATTGATTGGAGCGATTTCTCGAATGCGTTTTAAAAACTTTGGATCTACAAGACATTGGCTCAGCACGATTTTAAAAAACTCCTCGTCCTTTTGGCAACGATGAGCAAACATAGAATCCACAAGTGCAATGAGCTCTTCACGAACAGTTGGTTGAGGTGGGTATGTTAACTCGCCGTGATCTTTTTGACTGATATGACTTTCAATCAGTGCAAGGAGCAGCCCCATTTTGCCGTCAAAATAGCGGCCAATGAGTGATTCGTTAACCTTGGCTTTATCGGCGATCATGCGTGTTGTGGCGCCCTTAAAACCGTGTTTTGAGAAGATATCTTCAGCAGCTTTAAGCAGGCGGTCTTCGGATGCGGATCTATCTCTTTTTTTAGGCTTAGATCGAGACCCGGTCTCTTTTTGATCCGGTAATTTCGAATTTAGTTGAGATGTATCGTCCATTTTGAGCTCCTGAGTTAACTTTCTAAAGCTTGTAAGCAGTTGAAAGTACTTGTCAATAGTAAATGTATCATAAAAAAGGCACGTCCACAAGTAAGTAATTGCTTGAGTACTTTGTGAAAATGCCGTAAAAGTATGTAAGTAAGTGATTACTTATTAGTGAATCAGGAGACTGCCCCCATGATGAAATCGGGTGAAGCTAAAAGAGATAAATGTTTTGTACTACGAGCTGCTGCAGCTTTCTTGTTGATCGGCATTGCCGCAACGAAAGCGCAGGGGATCACTTTGGATCAATATCTCGATCAAGTGAAAACAGACAGTAATAGTTATAAAGGAACTACAACTCAGGCTGAGGGTAACAACCTTGAGGCTCGCGAAGCTGATTTATTGTTCACTCCAAAACTTTTTGCGGAATTCAACACAGGTCATGATGGCAAACCAAGCCAACCTAAAATGTATGACCGTGTGAATACGGAAACCTACAGTTTGGGTATCCAACAACAATTCGAATTTGGTCTGCAAGGTAAGTTGTCTTATCAAATGCAAAAAACGACATTTGATAATGCAGGTAACGCCTTCACAATGTCTAAATATTGGGATGCAACTCCAAAGCTTGAATTAACTATGCCTGTTTGGGGCGGTGGTTTCGGTCGTACAGCTCGTGCGAATGAAGATTTAATTCGTCAAGGTAACTATGCGGAACAATACCAAGCATCGTATCAATCTGTGGCGTACCTTGCACAAGCAGAGGCTGCTTACTGGAAATTGTCTGCATGGTCTGATGTTGTCAGAATCCAAGAGGCAGCTTCTAAGGCAGCTCAAGACATCTATAATTATGTAAATCGTAAAAGAGGCATGAACTTGGGTGAGCAAGCGGACGTGGTTCAAGCTCGCGCCTTGGTTGAAGCCCGCGGTTTGGAGCTACAAGTTGCTCGTAATGAACAACGCGAGGCTTTGCGTAACTTCAATAAATTCTTGAATAAACCTGCAACAACTCCGGTTGATAACCTTGAGTCAGTTCAATATGCGACACTCGAGAAAATCACAGTTCCTGCAAGTCGCCCGGGTGAGCGTTATGATGTGAAAGCGACTCAAGCTCAATTGCAAACTGCGAAAGCAAACGCAACAGTTGCAAAAGAGCGCAACCGTCCGACTCTAGATATCTATACAACATACGCATTGAACGGCCGTGATGATGCTTACGATCAAGCGATGAAAAATGCAGGTTATTCAGATACGGATACTGGTTACATCGGTCTTCGTTTCAACATGCCTTTGAATATCGGTGCAGCGGGCGATGCAAAATCGGGTGCTGATAAAAACGTAAAGGCAGCGGAATACAATCGTGAGTACGCTCTTTACGCTCAGGAACAAGATTGGATCAATCTGACTCAAAATCTAACAGATGCGCGCGAAAACTTGGTGTTGTTGGGTAAAATCGAACAAGCGCAAAAAACTAAATTGGACGTGGAACGAACACGTCTTCGCCAAGGTCGTACGACAACGTATCAAGTGTTGTTGTTCGAGCAAGACTACTCAGCGGCTGCTTTGAGCCGTGTGAAATCTGCTGCGAATATCTTGGCCCTTCAAACTCAAATCAAACTTTACCAAGCCTCTCCTGAGGAAGGGAAATAGTCATGAGCTTACCTAAAATCTCCATTAGCAGACCGATTTTCATTACGTGTATTACGATTGCGATCGTAATCGTGGGTTGGGCCGGTTATAAATCCATGCCGGTGGATTTGTTCCCAGACGTTTCCGTTCCAGTTATCACTGTACAAACAGTTTACCCTGGTGCAGGTCCTGCGGAAATCGAGACACTGGTTTCTCGTCCTTTAGAGGATGAAGTCAGTACTATTTCTGGTATCAAACGTATGACTTCCAAAAGTATGGAAGGCGTTTCTCAAGTTATCGTAGAGTTCAACTCAGAAGTTGACGTTAAGTACGCTGAGCAACAGATTCGCGATAAAGTGAATGTGGCAAAGCCGAAGCTTCCAGATGAAGCTGAAGACTCCGTTATCAAAAAATTCGACCCATCTGATACTCCGATCATGATGATCGCACTTGTTGCTAAAGGTGAAATTGGTTCAGCTGAACTGTACGATATCGCCGACGACGTGATCTCGCCTCGTTTCGAGCAAGTGAATAACGTGGGTGCGATTGATATCCTGGGTGGTCGTAAAAGAGAAATCCATGTTCTTTTAGATCGTAAAAAACTAAAAAATCGTGAGATGTCTGTTTCTCAAGTTGCAGCTCAAGTGGGCGCAATGGGTGAAAACATTCCATCTGGTAAAGTAAACCAAGGTGGTCAAGAGCTGACGTTCCGTGGTCTTGGTGAGTTCAGAAACACTGAGGACGTTGCGGATACTCTAGTAAATCTATACGGAAATGAAGTTCCAACGCGCGTTTCGGATCTAGGTGTTGTGAAAGATACATTAGAAGACGAAAAATCACGTGCCTTTGTGAACGGTGAAAAAGCGATCTTCTTGCAAGTTTACCGTCAGTCCGGTTCTAACACAGTTAAAGTTGCTGATGACGTTTTGAAACAAATGAATGCAATGCAACCGGAACTACAAAAGCTTCCGGGTAATCTTGAATTGCGCATGATCAATAACGCTTCTCAAAAGATCAAAGACAACTTGTATGACGTGAATGAGACAATCATCATCGCGATCATCTTGACGGTTATTACGGTGTTCTTCTTCTTGGGAAGCCCTCGTACAACTTTGATCACTGCGGTTTCGTTGCCAGTTTCCTTGATCGGTGCCTTCATGTTGATGAAGCTTGCGGGCTTCTCGTTGAACATCATTTCGATGTTGGCGTTGACGTTGGCCGTGGGTCTTCTGGTGGATGACGCGATCGTGGTCGTGGAGAATATCTATCGACGTATGCAGCTGGGTGAAAACTCTCTGGTGGCAGCGGAAAAAGGTACTACAGAGATTCAAATGGCCGTTATGGCGATTTCCCTAGTTGTTATCGCGGTATTCTTGCCAGTCGGTACGATGTCAGGAACTATTGGTCAGTTCTTGAAACAGTTCGGTTTCACGATTGTGTTCTCGATGGTGATTTCTTGGTTCGTGGCGATGACGATCATCCCAATGTTGACAGCTTACTTCGCGGGCGAAGGCCATGGTGGCGCTGCTGGTCACGGTGATCATAAGCCTAAAGGTATCTATGAAAATACTTTGGGTCGTATGGTTCGTGGTTTCGACCGCTTCCAGGCGATGCTTGAAAAGTATTACGAAAAGATTTTGAAACTAACTCTACGTCATCCAATTATGACGATCGTAGCGACTTTGGCAGTCTTCTTCTTGTCGATCTATACAGCGACAAAAGTGCCAGGTGCCTTCGTACCGGATGACGATGCGGGTGAGTTGAGTGTGACTCTTGAAATGGCTCCAGGTACAAGCTTGGATGGTATGCAAGCAGTTGCCGACAAAGTTGATACGTTCTTGCGTAACGAACCAGCTATTGAGTTTACTACGAAAGTTATCGGTAACATTTACGGAGAGCCGAACAAGGCGACTTTCTACGTAAAAATGAAAAACGTTAAAGGCAGAATGAAAACGGAGTTATTCCGTGATGAGCTTCGTAAAGAATTAGCTCAGTTCTCCGACGCAAATCCAGTGGTTAAAAAATACGATGCCACGGGTGGTATGGCACAACAGCCAGTCGTTTTGAATATCATGTCACCAGATCCAAAAGACCTGGAAGAGTCAGCAACGAAATTGATCGCGGCATTGAAAGCTGATGCGCGCTTTAAAGACGTCGACTCGAATTTCCGTCCAGGTAAAACAGAGTTGCAAGTTGAATTGAAACCGGGTGCTGCAAAAGCCTACGGTATCAATACAACGACAATGGGTGGTGAGCTTCGTGCTCAAGTTGAAGGTCTAACGCCAGCAAAATTCCGTGAAAAAGGTCGCGAATATGAAGTTCGTGTGCGTTTGTCGGATGAGCAACGTGACTTGAAAGCAAGCTTCAATGAAGTCTTCGTTCCGAACGTGAATCGTAAATTGGTTCGCTTGAAAGACGTAGCAACAGGAACTCTGTCTTCTGGTCCGGCGTCGATTGACCGTATGAATCGTGCTCGTTACATCCAAGTAACTTCGGCTTTGGCTCCGGGTGTGGGTCTTTCGACAGCGATTGCAGACGTTATGAAAATGACAACGGAAGGTGAAACGAAATTCCCTCCAAGTGTTCGTGTGAATCTTGGTGGTGAGGCAGAGAACCAAGCAGAGTTGGCTGGTTCAGCGATGATGGCACTTGGTTTTGCCGTGTTGTTCATCTACTTGATCCTAGCTTCTCTATATGAATCGTTCATCACTCCGATCACGATCATGGTGGCATTGCCACTCGCTTTGTCGGGTGCGTTCTTGGCATTGTTCTTGGCGAATCAGATGATGTCGATCTTTGCGATATTCGGTCTCTTCATGCTGATGGGGGTTGCGGGTAAGAACGGTATCTTGCTTGTCGACACAACAAATCAGTTGATGGCAGAAGGCAAATCTAGAGCAGACGCTCTGGTTCAAGCAGGTAAGACACGTCTACGTCCAATCTTGATGACATCATTCGCATTGATCGCGGGTGTTATTCCGGTTGCAATTGGTTTGAATCCGGCATCAAGAACACGTACTGCTATGGGTTTCGCAATTATCGGTGGTATGATTTCATCGACAATTCTAACCCTGATTGTGGTACCTGCCGTATTCACGTACATTGATCGTTTCAGAGTTTGGGCAAATAAAGTGGGCAGCAAATTGACTTCTGCCTCTAAAGAAGAAACGTCTCACGAGGATGCCACGGCTGGCTCACCACGCGAAAGTGGAGTCAGCGACTATGCGGTTACAGCACCCGAAAAGTAGTGATAAAAAAATTGTAGTTATTATCGGTGGAGGTTTCGCGGGATTAAATGCCGCGAAATCTCTGGCCCACGAAGACCAAGTTCATGTCGTACTGATTGATCAGCGCAATCATCATCTGTTTCAGCCTCTTCTATATCAAGTAGCGACTGCGGGCCTTAATCCATCGGATATTGCCGTGCCTATTCGCGCGCAATTTTCTAAAGCCGATAATGTGGAAGTTCACTTGGGCCGTGTTCAGGGCGTGAATCTGCGTGAGCAGGTTATTTACTCTGATGATCATGAGCTTAGTTATGACTATTTGATTATCGCAGCTGGCGCACAGCACAGCTATTTTGCAAATCCTCAATGGGAAGAGCATGCTCCAGGATTAAAAACTTTGGAGCAAGCGACGGAGATTCGTCGCCGCATTCTGAGGATAGGAATTTTTAAGCCCGAATTGTTCCGTCCTAACATCTAGTTTTTTTGTGGCTCTTGTCAAAATTGTGTAATTGTAAGTGGTCTTTGGCAACGATTTTCAGTGATTTGTAACTCTGACGGCGGGTCTTTGATTTCTCGAGGGTATTTTTCAAGATTTTGAGCGAACGAGTCCGTTACAGATCGATTCCTTAGTCTGCGAAATGATTAAAGTTGTCGAAGTTCAAGTCAAAGTGCTGTTGGTTAAAATCATCTTCGAAATGATATTGCTGCCTTGGAGGGCCCCTGGCCGGTTTCAGTGGCGGCGGTTTTGTATCAAGCCCCATATGATCCAGTATTTTTCGAATTACTTTGGGATCTTCGATGGCGGCAATGACTTTCATTCTGCCGCCGCATTTGGAACAAGTTTCAACGTCAATGCTAAACACCCTTGCAAGCAACCTCGCCCAGGGGATGTTTTTCTTTTTTTGTTCTAGTATTTTGGGATCAATAATTTCTGATTCTTGGCTTGTGACTTTGAGTTGCTGAGGCTTTGGAACGATTTGTTTTCTATGTTTGTAGTGGGGACCGAGTACACCGTGATACCTGGTCAGATGCACTCTTGGCCGTGGAACCAGCGCCACGAGTCTCTCCATCAATTCCATCGGTGTCAGCTTCATGGCTGTAGTGCCGTCATCCCAAGGTTTTTTGAATTTGTAGATCACATCACCCCGATCGTTGGTGGAAAGTCGTTCTTCGCTAACCGCGGGTCTTGCAATATACCGACAAACTTTTTCAAGTCGATCCCGCTCATGGGCTTTGGTGGCAACACCTGCATGTAATGAAAAACCCGAGCTCTTGGCGACAAGGCCTTTTGTTGCAGTGTGGTCGTTGTCGGTGACAGACTTTAGCACTATTGCTTTTTTTCCTTTACTCTTGCCGGTGGCAAATCTGTAGGTCACAGATCCTGCTTGAAGCTTTGAGAGCGTGTCTTCATCTGGAATCGGTATTTGGAAGTCGCCATCATTGTCGTCGCGAACAATGATTTTTTGTCGTTCCAAGTATTTTGTTAGTTTGTTGATAATTTTTGTTAAGACACCTTCGATCTCTTTAACTGTTGGTGGGCTTGCTACCCAGAAGTCGACGGGTTCGTTTTTGTCGTTCAGCTCATAGCAGCCATCCACAAATAGTTGATGGAAGTGGATGTTCAGGTTTAGGCTTCCGCCGAATCGCTGGATCAGCGTGACGGCTCCTGATTTGGCGTTCTTAGCTCCGAGTCCTGATTTTTTGCGGTAATACTGGCCTATCACCAGGTGCGCGATCTCTAGGGCTCTTGCCATGACTTTGGGTCGAACCGCCAAGCACAGCCGGATGGGTACTGGGAATGTCAGTACCCACTGCCGGATGTTTTTGTGGGGAAGTACATGATCCACCAGATTAGCTGCGGTCTCCGCCATCCGGCGAGCTCCGCAGCTGGGACAGAATCCTCGTTTTTTGCAGCTAAACGCCACCAGCATCTCGTGATGGCAACTGGTACACTGGGTCCGCAAAAATCCGTGCGCCAGTATCCCGCAACGCAAATACTCTTCAAACTCCTTGATTACGAAATCTGGTAATGGATACCCCAAGTCCTGTTCGACTTGGCTCTGGAACGTGAGCCAGTTGGCCTGGATCAGTTTGTAGAGTGTGGTCTTTTCTGGTTCGTGGCGTTTGTAATGGTAAGTTTGGACATTGGGTACAGACATCGGCAGATCTGGTGTCTGCAACGACCATGGCCAGTTAGGATGGCTTTACTGACGGCGGCTCTGGCGCGTTGGTCCGGAATCACGACTTGGATGCGCGAATGGCCTCGGCGCAGTCAGGTGCACGAACCTTTTGTTCACGGGCATCTTCGGCGTCCTGAAAGGCTCTTTGTCAATGACCGACTACTGCCATTTATTCATTGGGTTTTGAGGCGGTCACATTTTCAATCCAACGAAATCGGCCTGTTATGGCACATTTCATCAGCTCGTTGCTTTCCGACGGCAAGCGTATTTCTTGGGTCTAGTTCGTAATTCATAATTCTTGCCGAGCTAAACTGATGTCTTCTAATCTTAATCTATGATAACTAAATCTAAAAAAAAGCCCAATAAAATTCAAGCCATGATCGCCCAACTTGATAGCCCAACTCCTCCGGATTGTGATGAGTGGGTCGGCGAATTTTTTCCTTTACTTCAGGAAAAAATCGAAAAATCGGACTCAGTGGAAGAGTCCGTATTAAGTTATTTTGCGACGCAATTCATTGAAAATCAAGTGAGTAACGGGGGCTTCGCTCAAGCTTATATCAATTTTGGAATCGACTCTCAGTGGTTTGAATTTGCCTATAACGGGTATAAATTTTTTAAGCGCGATAAGTCAGCGCAGGTTCTTAAAGAAGCGATGAAATTAGCCCAAACTGAAGCTAAAAAAATAGAAGCCGTCAAGAAAAGTGGGCTTGAGGCCGCTGTGCAAAATTTCAAGGAAGGCACGTTTAAAAAATTGGACCGTGAATTTAATCAAGTGATGATATCGTGGAGTGATCGACCCGATCTTGTTAAAAAATACCAGGCCGATTTCGAAGAGCTTTAACCCCGGCTGTCTGCGCAGTTTAAACCCCTTCTGAGCTGACTGATTTTAATTTCTCGACGCCCCAGCCTTTTGGGGCGTCTTTTTTAATTCAGTAGCGCCGATAAAAAAGTACCTTGGCATTTAAACAGTTTTTCAACTGACTGGCGAAAAATTTCGGCTTCGAAAGTCGTCCCCGTTAAATCATGAAAATTTCAAAATTTATTTTTCGGGGACCAACTTTTTCGTCGGAAATTCGGTGTGCTAAGTCGACAGAGCCTTTTATTCAGCGCGCTTCACAGGCTAGAGCTTAGTGAGCAAATCAATTATCTTTAAAAAATGGCTTCAATTTTTCTAAGAGCGTGTTGCAGGATTGAAAAATTGCAGAATTATTAGAAATTACGGACTCACCATTGAAGTTATAGCAGCCGTAGCGATTGATGTAATCTTTTGCTCTTATTATAACTCTACAGTTGATCGCATTCGTCCAGTCGTCAATATTCGCGTCAATCTCCGAAGAATATGATTTTTTTCCGGATTCGATTGCTCCTGTAAGAATTGTTTGTACGAAAGACGTTCTTCCTGCCAAAAACCTACTTAACGTGTCTCCCTCATCTTCGCTATAATTTTTATTGTTTCTCATGCCATTTTGTACGTCTGCCAGATGATTCATTGGAATTTGATTTGGATGGGCGCAGAATCCCATATAGCCTCGGTAAGCATAGGCCTGTTCGCTCAAATCATTAAAATTGTAAGTCGGAGTTATTGCCACACTGCTGATGCTTCTTGTTTGAATATTGTTAGTTTGAGTCAGTGAATTACTTTTGTTAAAAGACGCACACGAAACGATTGACCCGGCCGACAAGATTATAAAATATTTTTTAAAATTCATTTTTACCTCAGTACTAGTCTAGCAGAGTCGGTTGTAAGGACTAGTCCAGAAAGCAATCTCCCTGAATCGCTTGCGTTACTTGGACTATACAAAGGCGAGCTTCCTCATATTCGATTTAATGGGGACCGGGTTAAAAATCGGCTAATTCGCTTATCAACGACTCTCCGCCGTCCCCGCAATTGAATTGAAAAAATGGCCGCCAAAACCAGTATTTTTTTCAAAACTGTCTACTTCCAGACCCAAATTCAAAATTCCCTAACAAAATCAAACGTGTATTTAAAAAACATCACCTTCAAATGCGCTTAAAGTTGAGCGCATACTTTTTTCAATGATCCTTTTCATAAAATGCTAATTATGCGGATTATGCCGTTAATTCAATACGATGTCCGATTTCTGAATTAGAGACCGGTAAATGGCCCCATCGTTGCTTTGTTTATTCTGCGATCTCAGCATTGCTTGCGGAGATCAGGGGGAATTGGTGATTCATAAAATACTCTTAGTCGATGACGACCAGATGATAGCTGAAGACTTTAAGCGAACTTTAGCCAGTGAGCCGATGTTTGAGCTATCTTGGGTGTCTTCAGGTGCTGAAGCCATCAAAGCCATTTCAAAAACTCCGCGTGGATATTCGGTAATCATCATGGATTACCTGATGCCTAAAATGGACGGAGCTGAAACCACAAAAGAGCTTTTAAAAATCAACCCTGATCTACTCATTGCCATGTACTCCGGTGATCAAACCCGTGAGGCTATCAAAACAAGCCACTCAGCCGGTGCGGTTGAGTTTTTAGATAAAGGCATTTCTCAATCGCGTCTTATTGAAAGTTTAAAATCATTCTGCAAAAAATTTGAAGACACTTATCAAGTTTTACAAAGTGAAGGCTCACCCAACCAATTAGAAGAAATCATTAAATCCATCGGCATGATTGGAAGATCCCCAAAGCTGGCAGAAACTGCAAGAATCATTAAATCAGCGGCGCCAAGCGATTGCAACGTGGTGATCTTTGGTGAAACCGGAACAGGTAAAGAGCTTATTGCTCGCGCCATTCATAATTTATCACTAAGAAAAACTCGTCCTTTTATTCCAATTAATGTCGCAACCCTTTCGCCAGAATTATTTGAAAGCGAAATGTTTGGTCATATTAAAGGATCATTCACGGGTGCTGTTACTGATAAAATTGGAAAATTTAAACTCGCGCATGGTGGAACAATTTTTTTAGATGAAATCGCTGAACTTAAGCCGGACCTACAAGCGCGATTACTTCGGGTGTTACAAGACGGTGATTTTTTTCCAGTCGGTAGCAACAAACCTGAAAAAGTCGATGTACGAGTAATTGCAGCCTCAAACATTGAACTTGAAAAAGCTGTCAAAGCCGGAAACTTCAGGGAAGACCTTTATTATCGTTTAAATGTTCTAAAAATCAAAACCTATCCACTACGTGAACGTATTGAAGATATTAGGCCGCTGGTTCTATTTTTTCAGCGTAAACACAAGGGGTCAGAAAAAGTCATTCTGCTTAAAACCATTAAATTGATGGAGCTTTACAAATGGCGCGGCAACATCCGCGAGCTTGAAAATGAAGTCGAACGATTAATGAACACGGTATCAGCAAATAAAATTGAACCTGTGCATTTAGACGCAAAATTTTTCCTAGATGAAAATCAAGTCAGCGGTACTCCGCAGATTAGGGATTTTAACGAGCTTCATATTTTTATGCGCAATTTAGAAAAGACACTTATTTCTGATAGCATCAAAAAAGCCAAAAATAATTTAAAATTAGCTTCAGAAGTTTTGGGAATTGGGTACTCAACACTTCGAGCAAAAACTAAAGAATATAATATAACTTTAACGGAGGGGTAAAAATGAAATCAAATCTACAACAACTAACCGCGAGTATTTTGTTATTAACGGGAGGGTCGGTAATGGCTGACGGTCCAG
>JADHED010002765.1_pt1 | contig 11528 bp, 8 predicted proteins | sample 8952041 | NCBI WGS metagenome assembly JADHED01 (sample SAMN16124423, study PRJNA663239) | bioreactor sludge metagenome | isolation source: sludge (control) | place: India:Bengaluru | collected 2018-09-08
GGGAAGAAAGAGGAAGGTCTATGATTTTACAAACCGAAGCTTTTTCTGCCAATAAAACTCATAATGTTGTAGCTTCTTCTGAATTTATCTATGATAAAAAAGTTTTGACGGTTAAAAATGAAAATCAACAAAAAAATACCATTGAAGGAACAATTAAAAAAGGAGAAAAAATAAAATTTTCTCTCGTTGGTTCTATTTGTACTTCCAGAGATTTCAACGAACCTAAAAGCGAAACAGAAAGACAAGTAATTTATGTAGATTTTTTAGGAACAAATCGAGTTCTGAATGAACATTATGCTCTTTGGGATGAATTATGGAAAGGTGATATTGAAGTAGAAGGTGATGACGAAGCTCAACTTATTGCTAGATCTGCACTCTTCAATTTATATTCTAATGTTATTGAAAATTCTAGATTAAGCATTTCTCCGATGGGATTATCTGGTACATTTTATAGCGGACATATCTTTTGGGACACAGAAATTTGGATGTTTCCACCAATGCTTTTCATGAATCAAGGCATTGCAAAATCAATGATTGATTACAGAACAGACCGATTGAGAGCCGCTGAAAATAAAGCACTAACTTATGGCTATAAAGGAGCAATGTATCCTTGGGAATCCGATGACAAAGGAGAAGAATCAACACCAATTTTTGCTTTAACTGGTCAGTTTGAACACCACATTACTGCAGACATAGCCATCGCATTCTGGAATTACTATTGCATGTCGCAAGATAAAGAATGGTTAATGAAAGAAGGATATGAAGTTTTAAAGAAAACAGCAGAATTTTGGGTTTCAAGAGCCGTTAAAAATCCAGACGGAAGTTATTCAATTAATTACGTAATTGCAGCAGACGAATATGCTGAGGGAGTAGATGATAATGCTTTTACAAACGCTTCGGCTAAAAAAGCACTAGAATACGCAACACTTGCTGCTAAAATTTGTAATGAAAATGCACCTGAAATATGGATGCAAATAAGCGACAAACTTGTTATTAATAAAATGAAAGATGGCATCACGCAAGAATATAAGGGCTATAACGGACAAACCATAAAACAAGCAGATGTAAACCTATTAGCTTATCCTTTAGGAATTATTACCGATAACAAGCAGATTGAAAAAGACTTATCTTATTATTCGTCTAAAGTTGACCAGAAAAAAGGACCAGCTATGACTTACTCTATTTTTGCCATTCAATATGCAAGATTAGGCGATGCTGATAAAGCATATCATTACTTTAAAAAAGCATTTCAGCCCAACCAAAGACCACCATTTGGTGTTTTAGCAGAAACAGCAACAAGTTCTAATCCATATTTTATGACGGGAGCAGGCGGAGTTTTGCAAGCTTTCATAAATGGTTTTGGAGGTTTAGACATTACCGAAAAAGGCATTATTCAACATAAAACCGTTCTCCCCAAACATTGGAAAAGCATGACAATAAAAGGAGTTGGTGTAGATAGAAAAGATTTTATTTTAACTAAATAATATTGATTTGTACTACCAAAAGTTAAAGTTAAAGCAATTTTGACCTATTAGCTTGGAGTTTAAGACACTATCCCACAAAGTGTGTAAATTAGAAAATTTAGGGCTTGGATTTTTATAATCTGAGCCTTTTTTCAAAAATGTAGAGTTTTTCAATACTTCATCTGACAATTGACCAAATTTTGGAAGTTGGTTTCTCAATATTCATTCCCCTTCTCCCAATCACTATTTCAGAAAAAAGAGACCCACGCCGTTGTATATGCTGCTAGAGTATTTAGTGAGTGTTCAAGACCTCACCTTACCTTATTGATGTACAAGCTCCCTCGTTATGCTGCTTGCTGCTATCATATAATCAATTCAATACCCGCTTTTTCAGCTTTGTATTTTATTTTGGCTTACAATTCATAATAACTCCAATTGCGAAGTACAAATTTCTGTTCTTTGGCAATCCAAATTTTGTCCTACTGATTTTTAAGAATTAGAGTCGCCGCCTGTTGCTCAATACAAAAATCAATAAGCTGTTTGCTGTACAAATGGAGTCGATTATTTACATACCTACTTTCAATATTTTCTCTATTATAGAGAGTTTTTTTTTGCGTTTTGCCCCTTTTCCAGAACGGGCAGCAGCAATACCATTTTGAATCCTTTTCAGGCTAGCCTGTATAGCAAGTCTTCGCTAGAGAAATTCCTCCTTTGTGCCAATATTGAAGCATGAATGATTTCCTTAATTCTGGTTTCTATTTTTTTTATAGTTTTTGTGACTGATGGCGTAAGCGATTTGTTGAAATATGCAATTTCTTGGTAATTTCATTTGTTTCTTATAAATTAAAATCTAAAATAGGCGGAATGCTAGTCCCAAAGATTTTTTTAGAACAAGTTTGATGGAAATCAAATTCATCAACATTTAATGCTTGATAACAATATAAACACTTTTTCATTATTTGTTATCTTTTGCAATAATTGAAACACAGCCTATACAATCTTTGCACAAAGAAAGAAGCAATCCGAAGCGATCTCTTGGATTAATTTTTCAATTATCAATTGCAATATTCAATAGCCAACCTTCAGGAATTAAACCATCAAAAAAAGGAAATAAAATCTTGCTTTCATAGGCTGTTATTTGCAAAGCCAATGTTAAACTTACAAGTTTAGGATTTGAACTTTCGAGATACTTATAATCATATACAAAAAAATATCCTTCATCATTTTCTGTGATAAGCCCTGCCAATTTATCTTGGTAAAATACTTTTGCCTGTCTCATAATTCAGATTTTTTAATCACTCCTATTTCACTTCCAAATAAAGCCAAAACCTGATTTACTTTATCTAAACGAGTGTTTGTTTACCTTGTTCTAACTCTCTAATAAAACGCAATGCTACTCCAGCTCTTTCTGCTAGTTCTGGCTGTGTAAGTCTTAATTGTTTCCATTTTTGTTTGACAAAAAACGAAAGTGCATTTTCCATTTTATACACTTTAAGGTACAAATACAGCAAATATTTTAACAATATATCTTTTAGGATATAAAAAATTGTTTCAACCTAAAATTATACCCGAAAGAATAACATTACTCTTACTTAAAGATACATTTGATGTCGTTTACTTTAAAAAAATTGAGAAGAGATATAATGAATGAGATAATTCGAAAGTCCAAGGTCGGAAGTGAATTTGTGAGGAAGAGAGGGGGGAATATAGATAATTGAAGGAGTAAATGGTGATTCTTTTGTTTAAGTACTTGACTTCAACAAAGAAGTAAACATTAATTTTTTCAACCAGCTTTTTTATCAGAAGAAGATATTATGATATGTTTTTATTTATCAGAAACAATCAGATATAGTTAGACAATTTTTGATTTCATTTTTATAACTTAAATACTATTTAACACCTTCAAAACATTATCAATATCTGATAATAAATGATTTGAGGTATATCCTGCTAAGTTCACAAAAATCCTTAGAAATTAATTTTTAAGGATTTTTTATTGCAAAAAATTTAGCTTTAGCTTTACCTTTAATTATTCGGCGAAGATTTTTTTTGAAATATAATCTCTATTTTTGCGTTAAAATAATTATTTCACTTTACATTCATCTTTTATCTTTAGAAAAATGTCTTTAGAAATTAGCAATCTTACCAAAAAATTTGGCGAACAAACTGCACTTAACAATATCAATATTGAAATTAAGAAAAACGAAATTATAGGATTACTTGGTCCTAACGGCGCAGGAAAATCTACTCTAATGAAATCTGTAGTTGGAGTAATAAAAATAGATGAAGGAAAAATTATCTTTGATGGTAAAGATATTACAGAAAATGAAGTTTTTTCTAAAAAAAATATTGGTTTTTTACCAGAAAACAACCCACTTTACCAAGAAATGTACGTGAAAGAATATTTGCAATTTGTAGCAAATATTCATGGTATTTCTAACGAAAAAGTAGAAGAAATTATAAATTTAGTAGGAATAACACCCGAAAAAAATAAGAAAATTTCTCAGCTTTCTAAAGGCTATAAACAAAGAGTTGGATTAGCACAAGCAATTTTGCACGAACCCAACTTATTAATTTTGGATGAGCCAACCAATGGTTTAGACCCTAATCAAATTGTAGAAATTAGAAATGTGATTAAAGAAATTGGAAAAGAAAAAACGGTAATTCTTTCTACCCACATTATGCAAGAAGTAGAAGCTCTTTGCTCGCGTGTAATTCTTATTCACAACGGAAATATTGTGCAAGACACAGATATTGCCAATTTCAAAGGCAAATTCCAAAACTTAGAAGAAGCCTTTTCTAATTATACTTTATAAAAAATCTTAAGATTTGTTTTTTCTACTCGCAAATTTGAGCATTTTAACACTATCTTGACGGAAAAGCAAAACTCCAATGGAAATTCCTATTGCCAAAGTAAAGAGCAATGATGCTGTAAGTACAAAATAATGAAATGTATTTTCTAAATCTTGAGGAGTTCTAGACAAACCTGTTTCATCGGTCAATTTTATAAAACCAAGCATTGTTTTATAAGCATACAAACCAGGGATCATGGTAATACAAGCTGGCATTGTAAAAACTACTGGCGGCGTGTGAACTCGGTGAGCCAAAACAATTCCTAACAAACCAATAAGCACTGTACCAGAAAGTGTAGAGGTGATTAATCCTAAACCAAAGCCATCGTGTAATAAAAATTTAAGAGAATGCCCCAAACTTCCTAGCAATCCTGCAATAAGCAAAACTCTATTGGGAGTATTAAACAAACTAGCAAAACCTATTGCCACGAAAAAAGCCAAGAAAAAATCCTTAAAAAAGTGAAGTAGTAATTCCATTATTTATTAAAAATTATTAATTCCGAAAATTAAAATACTAATTGCCATTCCTACAGCAATACATAACAACACAAAACCAGCTTGAAAACCTCTGGCAATACCAGTTGTAACATAACCTTCTATAAAATCTATCACTCCATTTACCAAAGGAACTCCTGGTATAAGATATAAAACACCAGTTGCAAGAGCTTTTTCTGGCATCTCTCCCATAAAGGTAAAAACATTAATAGAACAGATTAAACAAGTAACAAAAGAAGCTAAGCTCATTGCAATCATCAGATTAAACTTTCTTTTCATCATTTCTTGTCTGGTAAACAAACCTAAGAAAGATGCTACAAAAGAAAACGAAGCGTCAACATAGTTGCCACCAGCAATAAGACAAAGACAAGAGCAAGCAAGAGCTACTAAAAAAAGTGTTTGATATCTATTGTGATGTTTAATTTTTTTGATTTGTTCGAATTCATCAAAAATTTCTTGATAACTCAGCCCATCACTTACAGCTCTCCAAGAAAGCAGACTGGTTTCTGTTAAAATACCAAAATGAACACCATGAGAGGGCAATCTTTTGTAATGAGTAGCTTTTTCCGAAGGATTATTTTTCATTTTAGTGGTTAAAATATTTAAATTAATTAAAAAAAACGACTCTATATCTACTCCAAAAACATCCGCAATACGCGTTATATTTCTATCAATCCTGCCACAATTGGCACCAGAAATCATTAGAGTAGATCCTATGTCTAAAAGAAGTTCATTGTACTTTTCAATCAGTGGTTTATCATCCAATTCCATATTCATAGGTTAAAAATTTCAGTTGCAAATTTACAAAATCCTCTATTTAAAGCATTATAAATTATGCTATTATAAATCATACCAGAATATGAAAAAAAGTTGCCGTCAATTCAAAATATTTTCTATAAACAAATAAAACTATAGTAGGCATTTATATTTTTCTCTTTTTTCATCAAGAAAGTATTCAAACTGACGGCGGTAAACACAAAGATTAAAAAAACTATTCTAAGATTTTAAAATTTTTAAAATTAAAGTGTAGCATTAACCACTCCATAATCTATGGTTAAAATAGGTTCATAAAAACTAATTGCAGAGCCATCTCCACTTCCCAAATATAGTTTTATCCCATTATTTATTATTTCTTGAGTAATTATGATTGGTGATAATACCAATTCGTCTCTTACAGTGGTAAAACCACTTGTTTTAGTCTTTTTAAACATAAGGTCTTTTATTTTAGTACCTCCAGTTACAGTTCCAGCACTTGCACTATATACTGCATTACCTGTATAAGCAACAAAACGAGAAGCATCAGAATTAGAAGTTGTTTCTTGATATTTCAAAGAAATATTGATTGTCATTGTTTGTCCTAATAATTGCTGAGGAACATTAATTTTCTTGTTAACATTATCCCAGATTACAAAATTATTAGGTGCTGCAGATAGAGGATTATTGAGAATTATATCATCTCCACTACCATAGTCACAATCAAATAATTTCAATTTTGGAGAACCTGGCGCACTAAATGGAGTAGAATTGTAAACATAAGTATTTACATCATTTAAAAGCGCATTCATTGGTTTGATAACACTATTATAAATATTGGTGAAATTTACTTGTCCTAAACCAGTCCATTTTGTACCATCACAATAGTAAATTCCTTTACCTGTAGTTGTATTTGTATTATAAACCAATAATCCTTCGGCTGCAGTAGTTGCAGTTACAGGTGCTTTAGTATTTAAATCGGCAATATTAAAGTATGGCAAAAGAAAACCTTTATGATCAGAGTTTAAATGCAATACTGAAGATTCATCTGGGGTTGAAGTATTTATCCCTACTTGGCTCATGCAATAATAGAGAATAACCCCACTAATAGGGTGTAAAGTTTAGTCATCATAACGTTGTGTTTTGAGACAAATGTATAAACACAACAATACTTTGGCAATAATGCAAATTACGTATTTATTTAAAAACTAAACATTTACATAAAAAATTATATCATTTCCATTATTTTTCACAGTCACATTTCTGTCTAGACCTTCTAGAAAGGGCATTATCCCAAAATGGATAAATTTTAATTCCGAAATAAATATCTGCTGCTTCAAGCTTCTTTTGTTTAAAAAATACAGGTAAAATATTATCACTTCCTATAAAAATTGGTCCAAATCTTAGATAACCTCCAAACTGTAATTTTTTGTATTCAAACATAGAAAATTGCGCTGCGTAAGTTAAAAATCTATTTGTTTTAGCCAAATTCACATAAAATAAATTAGGAGATTTGAATGAATTTTTAGTTAAAGGCACTCTTTGCGTCAAACCAAAAGTAACATATCTGTTTTTCAATAAATTACCACTATATGAGAGATGAATTGCTGTAGGTAAAGCCACTTTAAAAGAAGTAGATTGCAAAGAAACATCAGGATTACCATAAACATGAGTACTCAATTCTTTAAAAAAATCCGAATAATTATTCACATCTTGAAAATCTATATTTTGATTAATCACAAAAGGTGAACCTTCGTAAAGATGCTTCTCTCCATTTACTTTTATAAAACCAATATCTGTAACAGAAAATGCCAATTTTTGAAAATACTCTCCATTTTCTTTATCATAATTTTCGTAATCTACATAAGTCAAACCAAAATCGGCTCCAATAGAACTTCCGTTATTTTTTGGTTCGTATTTCTTTTTATCAAAATTATAAGAGCTTGTAACCATTGCCTCTGCGCTATAATTTTCATAATACAAAGAATTGGTAATCTTATTATAATCAATATTATAGACATTATTTTCTCTCACAATTGCAGCATCCCAAACTTTAGATTGCTTAAAAGTAACGCCAATATTGAGTTCTGAAGTTTTGTTTTGAAGAAAAGATTTAGAAATAAAAAAATTATTTTCTTGAAGCGTAGCCACACTTGCCGAAAAAGGTTGAAAAACTCTACTAAAAGCCGTTTGATTTATAAAATTTTCGTATTTATATTGATTATCAAGATTGAATGAGCTACCAAACGTTCTTAATCTGGTGTAAAAACCAGCTGCAAATTCATGTTCTTTTATTCTGAATTTAACCGCAACAGCAGGACCTAAAACATCTGCCTGAAAATATCCGTTAAATTTTTATAATCACTAAATCCAATTGTGTTCTTAGGTAAATCTGATTGATTACTGCCACTATTTACCACTAAATTATCTGCGCCAGAAAGCCCTAAAAGACTTTGTTGAGAAATAAAACTATAATTATTGTTAACAAAAACATCAGCCGAAACCAAATTTACTTCCCAAGGATTAGAATTTTGTAAAAACGCAGAAGGATTGCTCACCAAAGCATTGGTATATACAAAAACATCATTCTTTACACCAATATTAATCTGTGAAAAAAATAATTGTACGCAAAAAAGAAAAACAAACTGAAGTTTTTTCATAAAAACAACTGTAAAAAGTAGGTAAATTTCGTGAAAATTTTTCAAAAAAAATCCCACTCTAAAAAAAATAGAGTGAGAATTTTCAAAATAAACTATGAAAACAAAACTATGAAATAGAGAATTTCGCAATAATTGCTAGATTCTGATTTCCAAAAATTTGATTTTTTTTAATCTAAGTGTTTCGGAGTATAGCCGTCTTCACTTAGTTCTTCGTGTACGTAATCTGCTTTCATTTCAGCTTCATAATCTATTTTTTCATCTTTGCCCATTTTTACTAAAACAGAGTCAAACAATGAATAAACAATTGGTACAATAATTAATGTAAGGAATAATGATGATGTCAATCCACCGATGATTACCCAAGCCAATCCGTTGTTCATCTCAGCTCCTGCTCCTTTTGCAATCGCAATTGGAATCATACCAAAAATCATCGCAATGGTAGTCATCAAAATCGGGCGAAGACGAGCGTGGTTAGCCTGAATCAAAGCGTCGTGTGTATTAGCACCTGCCGCTTTTCTCATGTTGGCAAAATCGACAATCATAATCGCGTTCTTCGCCACCAAACCAATCAACATGATCATACCGAGCAATGTAAAGATGTTCAAAGAGTTTCCTGTTAAGGCAAGGATTACCATTACTCCAATCAATGCCAACGGAATTGAGAATAATACCACAAACGGATAAACAAACGAGTCATACAAGGAAACCATTACCAAATAAACCAATACAATAGCCGCCATCAAAGCAATTCCTAAAGTACCGAAACCTTCCGTCTGGTTTTCCATATCCTTACTCCAGATGTAAGTTACACCTGCAGGTTTAGTCTTTTCATTATTCATAAACTGGTCTGCCCATTCGTTTGCAACATCTCCTACAGGTCTTCCTACCGCTTTAGCTTTCACTTTTACAGACGGAGATTTGTCTCTACGTTCTAGTAAACTAGGCCCCGAACCCATTTTAACATCAGCAAACTGGCTCAAACGAATTTGCTGTCCTTGAGAATTAGTAAAAATTAAATTCTTAACATCTTCAATAGATTTTCTGCTATTATCAGCAAAACGAATATTAATATCATATTCATATTCTCCAGCTTTAAATTTTCCGTCTGTATTACCGTTGAATGCTGTCTGCATCGTTTGTCCTACACTAGCAAGATTTAAGCCTAAAGAAGCCATTTTATCTCTGTCGATATTTACCTGAACTTCCGGACTTCCTGAGTCAGTTGACAATTCTGCATCTACAGAACCAGGTACTTTTTTAAGTAATTCTAGGATTCTATTCGCTTCTTTATTTGCAGTTTCGTTATCCTGAGCCGTTACCACCATTTCGATTGGCGCGTTTTCTGCTCCCATTAATCCGATTGGTGCTGTTTTGAACTCAACGCCTGTGAATTTCTCTTCTAAAGCTCTTTTTATTTTAGCCGATTTGATATCTGTACTTTCGTTACGTTCAGATTTATCCACTAAAATTACCTGAATCTCGGATTGATATAAAGTAGCCTGCGCACCACCAAAACCTGTGGACTGCTGACCAACTGTTGTAATCATATCCACTACATCCTTATCTTCTCTCAGATATTTTTCAACCGCAAGAGTTACTTGGTTGGTTTTTTCTACAGAAGCATCTTTTGGTAATTCCATCTGAACAAGAAACTGTCCTCTGTCCATCGGCGGGAAGAATTCTCCTCCAATGAATCCAAATGCTACTAACATAAAGGAAGAAATCAATATAAGGAATGTTACGATAACAGTCATTACTCTTCTTAATGTCGATTTCAAACACCATTCTAAGATTCCACTAATCCAGTGTGTAAATTTCTCCAATTGTTTTTCGAACCAAAGGATAAATTTCTCAAATGGATTTTTCCCGGTCAAATGTACCAACTTACCAAATCTTGAAGATAACCAAGGAATAATCGTAAAGGAAGCCAACAATGATAACATCGTCGCAATAACCACAGTAACACAGAACTGCGCCAAGATATCAGAAACCAAACCTGAACTCATCGCAATCGGTAAGAATACCACCACGATTACCAATGTAATTGCAGTTACGGTAAATCCAATTTCTGAAGCTCCGTCGTATGCTGCACGGATTCTGCTTTTCCCCATCTCCATATGGCGGTAAACGTTTTCCAAAACCACAATCGCATCATCCACAAGAATACCTACAACGAGCGAAAGTCCTAATAAACTCATCAAGTTCAAGGTATATCCCATCAAGTACATCCCAATCACTGTTGCAATCAACGAAACTGGAATTGAAACCATTACGATGAATGCATTTCTGATGTTATGGAGGAACAATAACATTACCACAGCCACCAAAATAATCGCCAAGAATAAATCGAATATTACATGGTTTGCAGCTTCTAAAGTAAATTCTGTTGTATCATCTACAATATTAATTTTAACACCTTGAGCTTTATAACTGTTCTGAACCGTACCAATTGTCTCCTGCACCAATTCTGAAACCGAAACCGCATTGGCATCAGATTGTTTTTTAATCTGCATCAAAATAGTAGACTTCTGGTTGAATCTTGCTACTTTTTCTACATCTTTCTGAGTATCAAAAACCGTTGCAATATCGGACAAACGAACCTGCGCTCCGTCTTTGTTAGAAACTACAAGATTGTTCATCTCTGCAACATCTTTGTATTTCCCAGAAAGTCTGATAGTAGAACGAGAAGTTCTGGTCTTTAAGGCGCCTGTCGGGAAATCTAGGTTGGAAGAAAGAATCGCTTGCTGTACATCTGCAATGGCAAGACCATAGCCTTGCATTTTCTTTTCATCCAAACTAACCTGAATTTCTCTCTCCTGCCCACCAACAAGGTCAACCTGAGCAACACCGTTTACACGCGAAAAAATTGGCTCGATTTTCTTGTCAAGAAGGTCATAAAGATCTTTGTTATTCAACTTATCACTGGTGATACTTAAGGTCATGATTGGTAGATCGTCCAATGAGAATTTTTGAAGTGATGGCGGATCTGCATCATCTGGAAGATCTGCTAAGATCGCATTTACCTTTCTCTGGGCATCATTTAAGGCATAATCTACATCGGCTCCTGTGTTCAAAGTTACGGAGATCACGGATAAACTTTCGTAAGAAGAAGATTCTACTTTCTTCACATTTTCCAAAGAACCAACCGCATCTTCAATTTTTCTGGTTACCGACGTTTCCACCTCGCTTGGCGAAGCTCCCGGATAAACCGTAGAAATTGTTACCATATTGGTTTCAATCTTCGGAATCAACTCGTACCCCATCATGGAGTAACTCAACAAACCTCCCAGTGTCAGAATCGTAAA
>JADHED010002766.1_pt1 | contig 11522 bp, 8 predicted proteins | sample 8952041 | NCBI WGS metagenome assembly JADHED01 (sample SAMN16124423, study PRJNA663239) | bioreactor sludge metagenome | isolation source: sludge (control) | place: India:Bengaluru | collected 2018-09-08
ACCGCCTGAACGTGCTGGTCGGCGGCGAATACGCCAGCCTCGACAAGATCATGCAGAAGGACCGGGACTGGGCCTATCCGGGCATCCGGCGCAACAACGCCACCGGCGTGACGACGCAGGGCATCCTGCCCGCCAGCCGCACCAACAGCGCGCCGACCGCCACCTTCCAACTCGTCGGCGGCAACGTCGCCGCCACGGCGCGCGCCGTCACGCTGGACTACCGCAACCCCACCAATGTGGTGGCCCTGACCGAGCCCTGCCGCACGGCCACCGTCCAGCCGACCTGCCAGGACGAGGCGCTGATCTACGGAGCGATCTTCAACGCCCTGCAGGGCAAAGGGACGCGCGGCGTGCTGCGGACCTACGCCGACTACAAGATCACCGAGACCTTCAAGGCGTTCGTCGACGCCAGCTACGTCAAGGTGTCGGGCTACGGCATCTTCCAGCCGGCGTTCTCGAACGCGGCGGGCGGCGGGACCATGCCGGTCGTCCTGCGCGGCGACAACGCCTATCTGAACGGCCCCGGCGCCACGGCCGCGGCTCTGCGCGCCGCGTGGCTGGCGATTCCCAACAAGACCCTCACCCAGGGCTCGACCACGCAGGTCGGCAAGGTGTGGCAGGAGTTCGGCGGCCGCGACGTGAAGACCGAGCGCGAGCAGTACCGCATCGCGGGCGGCATCCAGGGCGCGTTCGAGACCTTCGGCCGCAAGGTGAACATGGACAGCTACGTCCAGTACTCGCGGCTCGACGGCTCCACCATCTCCTACAACGTGCCGAACGTGGCCCGCGTGCAGCAGGCCACCGACGCGGTGCTTGTGAACGGTCAGGTCGTCTGCCGTGACGCGGCCGCCCGCGCCGCCGGCTGCGCCCCCTGGGACCTGATCAACGGTCCGTCGCGGGAGGCGATCCTCTGGACCAACGCGACCTCGGTCACCGACCAGAAGATCACCCAGACCGTCGCCGGCCTGAACTTCGCCACCGACCTGTTCGAACTGCCGGCGGGCCCGGTGGGCGCGGCCTTCGGCCTGGAATACCGCAAGGAGACCAGCTTCTTCGAGCAGGACGCCCTCGGGGCGTCTGGCGCGCTGTTCTTCAACGCCATCGGCACCCGAAAGGGCGAGTACAACGTCAAGGAAGCCTACGGCGAAGTGCGGGTCCCGCTGCTGAAGGGCGTCCCGTTCGCGGAGGAACTCACCGTCGAGGCGGCCGGCCGCGTGTCGGACTACTCGACGATCGGCGGCACCGACCAGTACCGCATCGGCCTGAACTGGGCCCCGGTGAAGGACGTCCGCTTCCGCCTGTCGGAAGCCACCGCCGTCCGCGCGCCGAACATCATCGAGCTGTTCTCGCCGCAGAGCCGGAACTTCACCACCGCCGCCAGCGATCCTTGCGACGCGGCCGTGTTCCGGGGCGCCACGGCGGCCCAGCAGGCCGCTCGCCGCGTCACCTGCGCCGCCGCCATCCCGGGCTGGAATTCGGCGACCTTCCAGTCGAACTTCGGCACCGGCCGTCCGTCGCTGGCCCTGCTGCAGGGCGGTAACCCGAACCTCGATCCGGAGACCGCGCACACCTACCAGTACGGCGTCGTGATCCAGCCCCGCTGGGTCCCGAACCTCCAGATCTCGGTGGACTTCTTCAAGTACAACATCGACGGCCAGATCGGCACGATCCCGATCAACACCCTGCTGGCGCAGCTCTGCTACGACGACGCGACCACGCCGTATGCGTCCAACCAGTACTGCGCCCAGATCCGCCGCGACCCCACCGGGAACGGCGGGAGCGGCATCGTCGGCGGCGTGTCGGAAGTGGTCCTGGTCAACCAGAACGTCGCCAAGGTGAAGGTCGAGGGCTACGACTACTCGATCGCCTACGGCTTCCACACCGAGGATCTCTTCGGCAAGGACTACGGCGACATCGCTCTGCGCCTCGACGCCACCTGGATGTACGGCTTCCAGCTCCAGGGCCTGCCGGGTCAGGCGTACACGCAGCTCGCCAACAGCATCAACAATGGCCTGCCCGAGTGGAAGGCCAACGGCTCGATCCGCTGGTCAAACGACAAGGCGTCGGTCACCTGGAGCACGCTGTGGATCGACTCGATGATCGCCAACAGCGCGCTGCAGCCGAACCAGCTGGACCCGTACTACACCGGCGACTACTGGCGGCACGACCTGCGGGTCACCTACAAGGTGCGCGACGAGATTACGATGCGCGCCGGCGTGATCAACGTCTTCGACCGTCACCCGCCGGCCCTGCCCGAGACGTTCACCGGCACGGGCATCGGCTCGTCGCAGTATGACAACCGCGGCCGGTTCTTCTTCGTCGGCGCGGGCATGCGCTTCTGACCTGAGGAGAGTGGCGCGCCCCCCGCCTGACCGAGGAGCCCTCCCGCCCTAGCCCGGCGGGAGGGCTTTTCATTGGCTATTCGTCGTCGTCGCGGGGCGGCAGCGGCTCGATCCGCAGCGAGGTCACGCGGGCGCCCTTGCGCGCCTCGACCCGGAAACGGTGATTGTAGAAGGTGAACGTCTGGCCGACCTCGGGAATGCTCTCGGCCTCATGGATCAGCAGGCCGGCCACGGTGACGGCTTCCTCGTCGGGCAGGTTCCAGTTCATCGCGCGGTTCAGCTCGCGGATGGTCACCGAGCCCTCGACGGTCACCGCCCCATCGGCGTCAGGCTTGAGGCCGCGGGCGACCACGTCGTGCTCGTCCTCGATCTCTCCCACGATCTCTTCGAGGATGTCTTCGAGGGTCACCAGACCTTGCAGCGCGCCATACTCGTCCACCACCAGGGCGAAGTGGTTCTGGCGCTTCAGGAAGGCGGCGAGCTGGTCCTTCAGCGAGGTCGTCTCCGGGATGAACCACGGCTCGCGCAGGATGCCCCGGATATCGACGGCGTCGATCTTCCCGTCCGCATCGGCGATGGCCTGCAGCAGGTCCTTTGCATGCAGAACGCCGATGACGTTTTCCGGCTCGTCCGCATAGACCGGCACGCGGCTGTGCTGGCTGGCCAGGATGTCGGAGACGATCTCGCGGGTCGGCCGGCCGCCGTCCACGGTCTGCATCGAGCGTCGGTGGACCATCACCTCGGAGACGTCCATCTCGCCCAGGTCCAGCACCCCGCCCAGCATGTAGCGGTCGCGCGTCTCCACCAGGCCTTCGGAATGGTGGTACTCGACCGCGCCGCGGATCTCCTCGTGGGCGGCCAGCACGTCCACGCCGGCGTCCAGCCGGATGCCGAACGGCCGCAGGGTCTGGCGAACGATCCACTGCGCGCCGTCGGCCAGGGGTCCGAAGATGCGGACGGTCCAGTAGGTCGGGATCGAGAGGCCGCGGGCCACGTCATCGGCGCGCGCGATGGCCAGGGTCTTGGGCAGGATCTCGGAGAACACCACCACCAGCACCGTCATGATCACGGTGGCGATCACCGCGCCGAGCGGGCCGGGGAAGGCCGCCGACAACACGCTGGTGGTCAGGGCCGAGGCGCCGATGTTGATGACGTTGTTGGCGAGCAGGATCGCCCCGATCATCGTCTCCTGGTTGCCCAGCAGGCGGTTGATCCGCCGAGCCGCCCGGTCGCCGTCGCGCTCCAGCTGGTGCAGGCGGCCACGGCTGGCGGCCGTCATCGAGGTCTCCGACGCCGACAGCAGCGCGGACAGGGTCAGCAGGATCAGCAGCGAGGGGGCAAGCGTCGCCAGCAGAGCCACGATCACGGCTGGGCTCCTTCGTCCACGAGGAAGGCGCGTATGGCGCCGGCGTCCACATCCCTGGCCACGAAAGCGTCGCCAAGGCCGCGGGCGAGGATGAACGTCAACCGGCCGCCCTCGGCCTTCTTGTCCTGCGCCATGTGCGACACCAGCCGATCGGCGTCGAACGGATGGCCCGGAACCTCGCCCAGGCGCACCGGCAGGCCGGCGGCGGCGATGGCGCGGGTCGCCCGCTCGGCGTCCTGCCCGCTGACCAGACCCTGGCGCGCGGAGAAGCGGAACGCCAGCGCCATGCCGACGCCGACGGCCTCGCCGTGGAGGAGAGCCTCGCCGTAGCCGGTCTCGGCCTCCAGCGCATGGGCGAAGGTATGGCCCAGGTTCAGCAGCGCGCGGCGACCCTGCTCGCGCTCGTCCTCGGCGACGATCTCGGCCTTCATCTCTATCGAGCGCGCCACGGCGTGCGACAGCGCCGCGGGCTCCCGCGCCAGGACCGCGGGGGCGTTGGCCTCCAGCCATTCGAAGAACCCGCGGTCGCCCAGCAGGCCGTACTTGACCACCTCGGCGTAGCCGGCCCGCATCTCGCGCGCCGAGAGGGTGCCCAGAACGCCCAGGTCCGCCAGCACGAGCCGCGGCTGGTGGAAGGCGCCGACGAGGTTCTTGCCGCGCGGAGTGTCGATGGCGGTCTTGCCGCCGACCGAGGAATCCACCTGCGCCAGCAGGGTCGTCGGGATCTGCACGAAGTCGATGCCGCGCTTGTAGATCGCCGCCGCGAAGCCGGCGAGGTCGCCGACGACGCCGCCGCCGAAGGCGGTGACCAGGTCGCCCCGGTCAAGCTCCAGGGCCAGCAGCCGGTCGGAGACGTCGGCCAGCCCCTCGAAGCTCTTGGTCTGCTCGCCGGGCGGCACGACGACCGGCAGGGCGGTCACGCCTGCCGCCTCGAAGGCGGCGGTCAGCCGCTCGCCGTGGAGGGCCCAGACGGTCTCGTCGCTCACCACGGCCGACCGGCCGCGCTTCAGGAACGGCGCGATGGCGCGGCCCGCGGTGTCCAGCAGGCCCTCGCCGACCACCACGTCATACGCCCGCGCGCCCAGGCCCACGGAGATGGTGCGGCTCATTCGGTCGTCTCGCCCAGATGCTCGGAGAGGGCGCGGATCACCTGGCCCACTGTGACGTGGTGTGCTGCGTCGCCTGTCTCGACGGTGATGTCGGCCTCGGCATAGACCGGGTAGCGGACCTCGGCCTGCTCCCGAAGCACCTCCAGCGGGTCCTTGCCGGCGATGAGCGGTCGCGAATCCTTGCGGCCGATGCGGCGCGCGAGCACGTCCAGGTCGGCCTTCAGCCACACCGAAACGGCGCGATCCTTGATGAGGGCGCGCGTCTCCGGGTTCATGAACGCGCCGCCGCCGGTGGCCAGCACGTGCGGCGGCCCTTCCAGCAGGCGCGCGATCACCCGGCGTTCGCCGTCGCGGAACGCCGGCTCGCCCATCTCGGCGAAGATTTCTGGAATGGTGCGGCCGGCGGCGGCCTCCACCTCGGAATCGGCGTCGCGGAAGGGCAGGCCCAGCGCGCTGGCGAGGCGCCGGCCGACGCTCGACTTGCCGACGCCCATGAGGCCCACAAGCGCGATAGTGCGGCGGCGAAGCGGTTCGTAGCGGTCCATTTGAAGGCGCAGCCTTTACACGAGCCTGTGTGCTCGCGCGAGCGGAACGCCGTGGGTAAGGTGGCGTCATGCTGCGTATCGCGCTCTTCGCCGCCGCCCTGGTCGCCGCCACGCCTGCCGCTGCTCAGGTCGAGGTGGCCCCGCTCGCCGCCCCCGACGCCTTCTCCACGCCCGGCCGCGACACCGGCCTGCCCGCCGACCTCTGGTCCGGCACGCCGGTCGAAACGGCCCGCGCGGTGCTGCCCATGCTCGCCGCCCGGCCGCTCTCGCCGGCCGCGGCCGCTTTGGCGCGGAAGGTGCTGGCCACGGGCGCACGCGGTCCAGACGGCTCCGCGGGCGACGACAGCCTCGCCGGCCAGCGCGCCGCGGCCCTGCTGGCGCTGGGCGACGTCAAGGCCGCCGGGCGAATCCTGGAACGCGCGCCCGGGCTGGAGCGCAACGCCGACCTTTCGCGGGCAGCGGCCGAGTCGGCGCTTCTCGCCGGGGACGCGCCCCGGGCCTGCCGTATCGCCGAGGGTCTGGCGACCGGCCGGGGCGAAGCTTACTGGTTGCGCTTGCGAGCCTTCTGCCAGGCCGAAGCCGGGCAGGGCGCCCAGGCCCAGCTGACCTTCGATCTCGCCCAGACCCAGGCGCGCGACGCCGTCTACGGACGCCTGATGGCTGCCAAGCTGGGCGGCGCGCCAGCGGGCGCGGCTTCGCTTCGCAACGGCCTCGACCTGACCCTGTCCCAGTCGCTCGGCCTCGACCTCGCGGCCGCCAAGCCGTCGCCCGCGGTCGAGGCGGCGCTGTCGGGTGGGGAGCCTGCGGCGCCGGCCTTCGACACCTCGGCGATCGACGCCCAGATCGGCGGCCTCGCCGCCTCGATCCGCCAGGGCCTGCCGCCCGAAGGCGCGCTGTCGGCCCTGATCGCCGCTGCGTCCGACGCCGACGTCAAGACCCGGCCGCGCCTGCAGGGCGCCGCGCTGCTCCTGGCGTCGCTGTCCAACGACCTGCCGGGCCCGGACCGGGCCCGCATCGCGGCTTTCGCGATCGGGGAGGGCAAGGCGCCGGCCGGCCGCAACCTGGCCCTGGAGGCCGCCGCAGACACCAAGCGCGTGGGCGAGGCGGCGCTGCTCGCGCTCTGGACCAGCGCCGAGGCCGGCGCGGCTGGGCCGGCGCTGGGCGACCGTGTCCGCATCGTCCGGACACTGGCCCGCGCCGGGCTTGCCGACGATGCGCGCCTCTTCGCCCTGGAAGGCCTGGCCGGGCTGAAATGAGCAAGGGGGCCGACTGGGCCGAGGCCTTCCTGGAGATGATGGCGGTCGAGCGGGCGGCCGCGCGCAACACGCTCAACGCCTACTCCCGTGACCTTTCAGATGCGGGCGGCTTCCTGGCGGCCCGAGGACGGGGTCTCCATGACGCCAGCGCCGAGGACGTGGAGGCCTATTTCGCCAGCCTCGGCGCGCGGGGGCTATCGCCGGCCACCGCGGCGCGTCGGCGCGCGGCGGTCCGGCAGTTCTATCGGTTCGTCCTCGGCGAGGGCTGGCGGGACGACGATCCCTCCCGCCGCGTGGAGGCCCCCAAGAAGGGCCGGCCGCTGCCCAAGATTCTCAGTCGCGATGAGATGGACCGCCTGATCGCGGCGGCCGGCGCCCGCGATGGCGCCCAGGGCCTCCGGTTCGGCTGCATGGTCGAACTGGCCTACGCCTCGGGCTTGCGGATCTCGGAACTCACGGCGCTGCCGCTGGCGGCCCTGGTGCGTGACCCGGCCTATCTCATCATCCGCGGCAAGGGGGGCAAGGAGCGGCTGGCGCCCTTGAACGACACCGCCCGCGCGGCGGTGAAGGCCTATCTCGACGTGCGTCCGACCTTCCTGCCGAAGGGCGACAGGGCGAACCCGTGGCTCTTTCCCTCACGCGGCAAGGCCGGCCGCCTGACGCCGAGACGCTTCGCCCAGGTCCTGGACGAGGCCGCGGCCGATGCCGGCATCGACCCTGAACGCGTCAGCCCGCACGTGCTGCGGCATGCGTTCGCCACGCATCTCCTGGAAGGCGGCGCGGACCTGCGGGTCGTGCAGAAGCTATTGGGCCACGCCGACATCGCCACGACGCAGATCTACACCCACGTCGCGTCAGACCGGCTTCGCGAGGTCGTTGCGACCAAGCATCCGTTGGCGAAGAAGTAGCGCCCCGTCCCGCCCGTTCGCAGGAGGGACAGGGCGCCCAGGGTCGTCAGCCCGTGATCCGATAACGACCATTGGCGTCGGGGCAGACGCGGACGTAGCGGACGTCGCGGCCGTAGGCGTCCACCGGAGCGGGGGCCAGACGGCAACGCTGGCTGCTGTAGTAGTTGTAGTCGTAGGCGCTCGAGTAGCGGGTCCGCCCTTCGCGGTACGGCATGGTCTCATCGTAGCTGAAGTACGGGCCGCGGCTGTCGCACTTGTAGCGGTCGTTGGCGTTGCCGACCGCCGCGCCGACGCCTGCGCCCACCAGGCCGCCGAGGACCGCGCCCTCGGTGCGCGCGTTGCGGGCGGCCACGTTGGAGCCCAGCACCGCGCCGGCCAGGGCGCCGATCAGGCCACCTGCCACCGTGGAATTCTTATTGTCGCAACGCACGTTGGCCGAAACGTTGCGGCCGTAGTAGCCGGCGTAGGGCGGGCTCTCATAGCGGCTCCACTCGGTCTGATTCCACACAGGGCGCGGGTACATGCGGGCGTAGGAACCGTAGCCGTAGCGGCGGTCGTAGATGCTGCGGGCGCGCTCCCATTCGGCCAGTCGCCGGTCGTAGTCGCGACGCGCTTCGCGATAGTTGCGGCGGGCCTCGCGATAGTCCTGGCGGGCTTCGCGGTAATCGTCGCGGGTCTGGTCGTACTGAGCGCGCTCCACCTCGTATTCCCGTTGCTGGCGCAGGTACTCGTCCGTGGGACGATACTGTTGCGCGGCGGCGGGAAGGGCCGTGGCGAGGGCCAGGGCCGAGGCCATCGCGATTTTCATGTTGCGGTTCATTATTTTCGCCTCCTGGTCTCCTCGATGGGCCGGGAAACGCCACTGCGGCGCCGACGTTCCCTGCGACATGGAACCGTGGTCTGCCCTTGCGCTTGTGACGGCGCGGGTTCACGCCTAACTTCCGCCGCTTCCCGAGGCGGCAGCCTCTCACGGACGGACGCCTGATGGCCGCGCACTACCTCGAGTTCGAGCGCCCGATCGCCGACCTCGAAGCCAAGATCGAAGAACTTTCCAAGCTGTCCGAGTCGAGCCCCGGCTCGCTGGACGACGAGATCGAGGCGCTGCGCGGCCGCGCCCTGGCGATGCGCCGCGAGGCCTACGCCAACCTCGACGCCTGGCAGAAGACCCAGGTGGCCCGTCATCCTGACCGGCCGCATTTCGTCGACTACGTCGCGGCCCTGATCGAGGACTTCGAGGAACTTCGCGGCGACCGCAAGTTCGCCGACGACCAGGCGATCATGGGGGGCATCGGCCGATTCCGTGGCCGTCCCGCGGTGATCATGGGTCACGAGAAGGGCCGCGACACCGTCACCCGGGTGAAGCACAACTTCGGCTATGCCCGGCCCGAGGGGTACCGCAAGGCGGTCCGCCTGTTCGAAATGGCGGAGCGCTTCAAGCTGCCGGTGATCAGCTTCGTCGATACGCCGGCGGCCTATCCCGGCATGGCGTCCGAAGAGCGCGGCGTGGCCGAGGCCATCGCGCGATCGACGGAGAAGGCCCTGATGCTCGAGGTCCCGATGGTGGCGGTGGTCACCGGCGAGGGCGGTTCGGGCGGCGCGCTGGGCATCGCCTGCGGCAGCCGGGTGCTGATCCTGGAGCACGCCATCTATTCGGTGATCCCACCCGAGGGGGCGAACTCGATCCTGTGGCGCGGCGCGCGCACGCCGGGCGAAGCGGCCAAGGCGATGAAGATCACCGCCCAGGACCTGATCAAGCTGAAGATCGTCGACCGGATCATCCCTGAGCCGGCCGGCGGCGCGCACTCCGATCCCGAAGCGGCGATGAAGTCGGTCGGCGACGCGGTGGAGGAGGAGCTGAAGGCTCTGGAAGGGCTGTCGGCCGAGGAGCTGAAGGCCAAGCGGGCCGAGCGGTTCTACGCCATCGGCCGCAACGGGCTGCAGTAGGTCCGTCCTTCCCGCCAAAAAGCCGGGATTGCGTGACGCCACGTCCGGGGTTTCAACTGCCTTTCGAACAATCGTTTGGGAGGATGACTGATGGCGCTCAGGACCCGGTTCACGGAAACCTTCGGGATCGAACACCCGATCGTGCAGGGCGGGATGCAGTGGGTCGGCCGGGCCGAGCTGGTGGCCGCGGTGGCCAACGCCGGGGGCCTGGGCTTCATCACGGCCCTGACCCAGCCGACGCCGGACGACCTGCGTCGCGAGATCGAGAAGGCCCGCAAGCTCACCGACAAGCCGTTCGGCGTGAACCTGACGATCCTGCCGGCGATCACGCCGCCGCCGTACGCGGAATACCGTCAGGCGATCATCGACATGGGCGTGAAGATCGTCGAGACCGCCGGCTACAAGCCGCAGGAGCACGTCGACCACTTCAAGGCCCACGGCGTGAAGGTGATCCACAAGTGCACCGCGGTTCGCCACGCCCTCTCGGCCGAGCGGATGGGCGTCGACGCGATCTCGATCGACGGCCTCGAGTGCGCCGGTCACCCCGGTGAGGACGACGTCGGCGGCCTGATCCTGATCCCTGCCGCGGCCGACAAGGTGAAGATCCCGATGATCGCTTCGGGCGGCTTCGGCGACGCGCGCGGCCTGGTGGCGGCGCTGGCTCTGGGCGCCGACGGCGTCAACATGGGCACCCGCTTCATGTGCACGGTCGAGAGCCCGATCCACCAGAAGGTGAAGGAGCAGATCGTCGCCAACGACGAGCGGCAGACCAACCTGATCTTCCGCACCATGCACAACACCGCCCGGGTGGCGAAGAACGCGGTCAGCGACGAGGTCGTGGCCATCGAGCGTCGCGGCGGCGCCAAGTTCGAGGACGTGAAGGACCTGGTGGCGGGCGCCCGCGGCCGCGTCGTCTACGAAGAGGGCGATCCGGACTACGGCATCTGGTCGGCCGGCCAGGTGCAGGGCCTGATCCACGACATCCCGACCTGCGCCGACCTGATCTCGAAGATGGTCCGCGAGGCCGAGGAGATCATCACGGGCCGCCTGGCGAATGCGGTGGTGAGGAAGGCCGCGGCGGTGGCCTGACCGCCCCGCGCTTCCATCGCAGGCAAAAGAAAAGAGCCGCCGGGGCGACCCGGCGGCTCTTCGCATATCTGGACTTCGTCCGGAGCCGGCCGGACCCGAGGGTCCGGCCGGCGTCGCGGCTTAGAATTCCATGTTCGCGCCGACGAAGAAGAACCGGCCGCGGTTGTCGTACTGCGACGAGCCGGTGCCCGTGCCCGTGTAGACTTCCGGCAGCGCCGGCGGGTAGTCGTCGAACAGGTTGACCACGCCCGCGCGCAGGCGGATCTGGTCGTTCAGCTTGTACGAAGCGCGCAGGTCATGCCGCCAGTAGTCGCCCGTGTAGTACGGGTCGAGCTGGTTGGGCTGGAACGCGTTGTTGGAGACCATGGAGTCGATCCACAGCGTGCTCCAGGTGACCGACAGCTTGTCGTTCGACCAGCGGATCGAGCCGTTGGCCTTCCACTCCGGCGTCGCGTTGTTGATCGTGTTCGCGAGCTGGGTGAACGCCTGGCCCGGCAGGCCCTGCAGTTGGAACTGGTACATCCAGGTGGCGTCCAGACGGAACGCCAGGTTGCCGTAGTCCTTGCCGAAGAGGTCTTCGGTGCGGAAGCCGTAGGCGATCGAGTAGTCGTAGCCCTCGACCTTCACCTTGGCGACGTTCTGGTTGATCAGGACCACTTCCGACACGCCGCCGACGACGCCGGTCAGGGCGCCGGTCGGGTCGCGACGGATCTGCTGGCAGTACGGGTTCGCCGCAACGGCCTGCGTGGAGTCGTCGTAGCAGAGCGCCTGGAACAGGGTGTTGATCGGGATCGTGCCGACCTGACCGTCGATGTTGTACTTGAAGAAGTCCACCGACATCTGGAGGTTCGGAATCCAGCGGGGCTGGATCACGACGCCGTACTGGTAGGTGTGAGCGGTTTCCGGACCGAGGTTCGGGTTACCGCCCTGCAGCAGGGCCAGCGACGGACGGCCGGTGCCGAA
>JADHED010002767.1_pt1 | contig 11516 bp, 4 predicted proteins | sample 8952041 | NCBI WGS metagenome assembly JADHED01 (sample SAMN16124423, study PRJNA663239) | bioreactor sludge metagenome | isolation source: sludge (control) | place: India:Bengaluru | collected 2018-09-08
TCGTTGCCCGGCGCTTCCCCTCGCAGCGCACGGGCCAGGCCCGGACGTGGCTCCTGCCCGATTCCGTCTTCCCGGCGGCGATCCGCAGGCGCTACGAGGGGAGCGAGACCGAGGAGCGCCGCCTCTTCTACGTCGCGATGACCCGGGCGCGCGACGCCCTCTACCTCTCCCGCTTCGAGCGTCAGACCCGGGACGCGAGGCCTTCCCCCTTCCTCCTCGAAGCCGCCGGCGGCTCCATCCCGAAGCTCGGCACCCTTCCCCTCCCGGACCCGCCTGAGCCCGCCGGCACGCGCACCGCCCCGCCCCTCACACTCAGTTTCTCCGAGCTCGCCTCCTACGACGACTGCGGCTACCGCTACCGCCTCGGCACCTCGTTCGGCTTCCAGCAGGAGCTGGCCCCCGAGCTCGGCTACGGCAAGGCGATCCACCACGTCCTCCGCCAGCTCGCCGAGAGGTCGCGCGCCGAGGGGCGAATCCCGACCGCCCGCGAGGCGCTCGACCTCCTCGACAGGGAGTTCTACACGCCCTTCGCAAACCGCCCCTCCTTCGAGCGCATGAAGGCCGCGGCCGAGCGCCTCGTTCGTGCCTACCTCGCCCGGTGGAAGGACGACCTCGGCCGCGTCTGGGCGACGGAGCGCCCCTTCGAGCTCCATCTCCCCGACGGCGTCCTCTCCGGCCGCGCCGACGTCATCCTGACCACCGAGCAGGGCCGGCCCGATTCCCTCGCCATCGTCGACTACAAGGCCTCCACCGACCCGCGCCGCGAGGAGCATTTCGCCCTCCAGCTCGCCGTCTACACCGCGGCCGGGCGAGGCGAAGGCCTGACGGTAGAGGCGGCCTACCTTCACGACCTGCACACGGGGGAACGGCGGGACGTGGACGTGGGCGATGGGGTGACGAGGTCGGCCGTAGAGCGCGTCGAGACACTGGCCGCCGGCATCCGCCGGGGCGACTTCCCGGCGAAACCTGCGGCGGACAGGTGCGGCGGGTGCGATCTCCGGAAGGTCTGCACGTTCAAGCAAGGAGGGGTTGAATGAACGACGGCCAGGTGAACGACGACCGCCCTAGCTCCTCTCCCAGGGAATCAGCTAGGGCCGGATCTCCCCGTCTTCGAAGTCGTTCTTCATAGAGTAGGAGGGCGAAATGCCAACGGATCTCGCCGGACTCCGTGGATTGGCGCAAACCTGGAAGCAGCGATTCGCGGGAATCCGCATCCTCGGGCAGATTGAACTGTCCCGCGACGAAACGGCGAGGTACTGGCGGGCACTCAACAGCATCTACTTCTGTCGAGGGCCCGAAGCCTTCAGGAGAGACGAAGTAGACGATCTCGACTGCGTCACGGCCGTCGTCCTGGCGAATCTGGCCTACTACTCCGGTCTTGACGAGACGGGTGAATCCCAGCAGCGGGAGCATGGCTGGGTCGAACACTTCACAAGAGATCTGCACTGGAGCGAAAGCGATCGCCAGGCGCTCTGGGAGGCTCGAATCGGTTCCAGGGTGCGTCGCGTCCTGGTGTCCTACCTTGGATACGTCGAGACCGAGCAGGACGCCGGCTCCTTTCGATTCGTGAGACCGGCCGTCAGGCAGGCTGGCGTACCGCTGGGCCAGGTCGGCAAGTTCCTCGAATGGCTTCGTCCTCTCGCGCGGCTCGGTCACGTGACGAGAGATTCGTATCGCAGATACGTCGAAAGGAGAGGTCTGCCCGGATCGATCATTGCCTGGTTTCTGCGCACTGATGATGGCTTTGAGTTCTGTTCTGCGCTCGTTCGCGGTATCGCAGAGAGAGCCGCAGGGGGCGTCCCTGGGATCCGTCCCGAGATCCTCGAAGTCGCGCAAACGTCGCTCCGTGTCGGTCGGTCCCCTCGCACCGAGGTCGCTCGCGAGCCGATGCCACGGTTCTGCTTCGACATTGATCGACTCGAACTCGGGGTGAGCCTCCCGGAGGGGGGGCGTGTTCACTACCACCTGGACGACTACCGCGTCTTCGGCTTCCTGTCGTTGAGGTCAGCCAGCCGGTCCTCAAGCGACCACCTCCGGGTGGAGCGACGAATCGGCACGTCCAGCTCGGCTCTGTTCGTCGATCTCAGAGGCTTCGGTCGCAGAGACTTCTGGGCCGCCTTCTCCGTTGGCGGCGGAAGATTTCTTGCAGGGTCATCATCGCCGGCCGCAATACCGGCAGGCCGCTCGGTTGTCGTGGGGACGGCCAAGGCAATCGACGAGCTTGGGACAATGATCGTGGAGCGGTTGGGTGAGCTTGAGCTTCCCAGCTGGGCGCCCGAACGACTCGAAGCGGTCATCTGCGCTTTCGATAGTCCTTGCCGTCTTTTCGGCGTCTACCCGGACGCCATCACGCCCGTTCCAGTTCCGACCCTTTCGATCGACTCGGGAGAGCGTCCATTTCGGGACGTCTACCTCGATCCTCCAACAATTCGGGTCCTCGGGTGGAGCGAGAACTCTGATCAGGACTACCGCGCGTTCTGGAGCGTCGACACCGGGGGAAAGGCTGCGTCTCCGAGGCAATCCGTTCCTGTCGACGCGAAAGGTAGGCTCGTCCTGCCGCCGCGTCCGGACAGGACCGCGAGGATTTGCGTGTGGCTCGAGCCCAGGGGGTTCGCCCCTCGGGGTTGGGACGAGCAGGCTGCACTCCTCGAGTTTGTTCTTCTCGCACCAGGTTCCGTGCTCGGATGGCCGGTCACACTCCTCGCCTTCGATGAGGCGGCCCGGTTCGGCCTCTCTGGGGGCGACATCGAATCCGTGACTTTCGACGGCCGCGAACTCGAAGCGCTGCCGGACGGCTCGAGAATGCTGCCCTTTGTTTCCGGACGCGTCGAGTTTGTCGTGAGGACGACGGGTGGTCTGGTTGCGAGCCTAACGGCCAGGACGCCACGTGTTGGCCTCTCGGCGAGCGTAGCCGAATTTAGGGAGTGGCCGGTGCTCTTCCAGGAGGACCTCTCGAGGGATGCGGAGATCTGGATAGCCATGCCGGCAGCGGGCCTTCCCGAGAGCGTCGGCGTGGGCGTTCTCACGGAAGAGAAGTTGCGTGGTGCTACGGCGCTTCCTGTCAGCCGGGAAGCCCGACGGACAGGGTGGCTACGCGTGGGCGGCCGGTCCCTCTCGGACGCTCTCAGAGAGTCGCAGTGCTCTGCTGGGCCGCTCGGGCTGTCGCTCGATGGTAGGAGCCTGTGCCTTGGCGCGTCCTACGCGAGAACGCCCCGAGCACTGATCCTCTCGGCCACGAGTGAGAACCGAAACGTACTCCTGGGGTACCTTGGCGCCGACAAGACCGAACTGCTTCAGAGTCTCTCCACCATCGTCCAGCGGCCGGTTCGCATTCCGTCGGACGCCGGCCGAGGACGAGTCCCGCTCGAACGGGCATTGGCTGAACTACGGTATGTCTCGGAAGAGCTTGATTTCGGCGGCACTCAGCTGGAACCGCCCAGCCACAGGCCGGAGCTTGCATCCCTTCATGAGGCGGCCGAGAGAACTAACGGTCGAATGCACGGGACGGAACTGGCCACGCTCCGCGGTCACTTGGACGCATTCATCGAGGACTACGGATGGGTACCCCGCTGGCGGGCCCACGTCGAGGAACTCGGCCGCCGCTTGGAACAGGTGACCGACTCGCGTGTCGCCTTCAAGGAATGGACGGCGGCGTTTTCCGGGGCGGTAGTCGACGAACTTCGAATCCGAAACTCGGTCGTCTGCAGGATGCCGGGCGGAACGAGCCTGACGGAGGGAGCGAGGAAGCTACTCCTTGCGCGCCGAGCGAGCCGTCCGGTGGACTTCCTAGGAGGGTGCGACGGGGCGTTCGCTCACCTTCGCCGCGCCGAGGAGCAAGCGGGCGAAAGCAGTCCTGCTCGATTCATCGCCGGGCTTCTGATTGCGGATGCGTACAGGGCCGCCGGAGATCGCAGGGGAGCGCAAAGGCGCGACAGGCAACTGCTCGAGAGGGCGCCTGAGCCGTGGAAGACGCTCGGCCAGGAAGTGCGAGTGGCGCTAGGCCTGACGGAGCCCACGAATTGACCGGCCCGGAGAGCACCGCCCGTGTCGAGAGGTACCTCGACGATCTGGCGGACGTGACATGCAAAGGCCTGAGAAATCGAAATGTCGAAGAGAGGGATCGATGAGGGAACCGCAGATTCAGAGCGAGTCGGAAAGAGCGCTCGAACGCCTTGTCAGGGAAAGGAAAGGAGCAGAACCCAAGGTCTGGGCCAACGAGGCGCAGACAGCCTTCGAGGAGTTCCTCCGGGGCAGGCACCGTTCCGACGGAGCAGTGTTCCAGTACATGAAGCTTCTCGGCCCGGAAGTGGCCGCTCCCGTCGTCGCACGAGTGTGGAAGGGCCTGGACAAGGACTCTCAGGTTCGGTTCCTCGAGCGATGGCGCTCACCCAAGGAAGACCTCAGGACATATGCGTGTCTGGCCGAGCAGTTCGTCAAGGAGGGTGAGGCCACCGAAGCGCGGCGTTTCCTCGGAATCCTCACGACACGGCTTGGGCGCCTTGATCAGCCCGAACTCCTGAAGCAGGCCGAGCTGTTCGCAAACGCAGGAGGGCTCGATCGCGCGGCGAGGACAACACGCCTGGCATTCGACGCGCCCGAGTCAATCGAGCGAAGCCTCGGGGCGCTTGTCGACGTCGCGGAGCGACTGATAGCGGCGGGGTGGAAAAAACCGCAGAAACACCTGGGCCGATTGGTCGATGCGCTCGCAGGCGCTCTCGACGAACAGCACCCGGGCCTCGATACCGCGGACGCATTGGTCCAGAGAACAGCGAAACTGACCGCACTCGCCTCAAGACCGGCGGACGGGCAGCCATCTCGGACAACCTCGGCCGGCAGGCGCACCTCTGATGGCACCGGCTCTGCAGCCCATTCGGCCCACGGCGAAGCGGCGGCTGGGCGTGGAGCGGCGGAAGGAGCCACGACACCTATGGAGCCGGACTCCTCAGCTGCGTCGAGCCGCAAGGCACTCGTGCCGCCGGAGCCGACGGGCGAGCGCGATGGCAATCGCCAGGCCGGATCCGTACGCGAAGAGTCGGAGTCTGGGGGCCCGGGCACGGCTCTGTTTCGCGACCTGAAGGCATGGGCGGAGTCTGTTGAGAGGCGCCTTTCCGCTTCGCTTGATGGAATGGACTTGGCGGGGCAGGTTAGCCGTCTGGAGGTGCGCCTCTCGACGCTCGAACGAACTGTTGAAAGAGAGCGGGCTGCGGCCGACGCGAAACTCTCGTCGACTCAGGCGGCACTCGGAGACGCCGTCGCCGAGCGCGATTCGGCGATCGCTATGCAGGAGAGTTTGAAGGCGGAGCTTTCCGAGAAAGCACAAGTGTTCCAGACACAACGCAGAGAGGCGTTCGAGGAGCGTGATCGGGCGGTGGAGCACGGTCTCGCGCTCCAGCAAGAGGTCCAGCAGCAGAGGGCTGCACTGGAAGAGGAGCAACGAGCCCTGGACCGGGCCGTCACGGAGTTGCCGCGCCAGCGAGTCGAGGAGTTCAAGAGACGTCTGGAAGGGAAACTCCATCCGATCCTGTCCGAGTTGGAGCAGCCGACGGACGGCGTCGAGCCGCTCCATCATCTGGACGTCCTTCTCGACAGGTGGCGTGCGCTTCGCGATGTGCTGAGGAAGGAAGGAGTGCTGAGTGCCTGAGTTCTACTTCGGTATCGACTTCGGAACGACAAACTCTGCCGTCGTAGCCCTTCGCCCGCGCCTGGCTGGAGAGGTCTTTCATGCGGTCACAGAAGGCGAAGGCGAGCCGGTGCCGTCCGTTCTGGCGTATGCGGCTGACGGAAGAGTCCGTGTCGGCGCAGGCGTCCGTGGTGAGATCATTGCGCTTCGCGAGGGCGGCCTCGAGACAGTCGTCGAGTCGGTTAAGACCGTCATCGAGGAGAACAGCCACGCTGGCGGTCGGACCGCTGTGGATGTGACGAGCGACCTCCTCAGATACCTCAGTAGGCTTGCGACGCGTGACGCAGCGGTCGGTTGTCCCATCGAGAAGGCGGTCTTCGCGATACCGGTGGGATGGAGCGGGCCACGTCGGGCCTGCCTTCGTGCCGCCGCAGAGAAGGCCGGCATCCATGTCATGGGATTCATCTCGGAGCCCACGGCCGCGCTGCTGGCGATGCACCAGGCATTTCGAATGCATGACTTCGTGGCGGTCTTCGACTGGGGTGGCGGGACTCTCGACGTCTCGGTCTTGCGTCGGGGACTCTTGGGATGGGAGGAGGTGGCGAAGCGGGGCCTTTCGAAAGCTGGCGACTACATTGATGAGCAGATTGCCAGGGTGATTCACAGCCGTATCGTCAGCGCTAGAGGTGTCGACGCCGCCTGGGAGGACGTTGAGGTGCGGACCCGCCAGATCCTTTCGAACCGGGTGGAGGAACTCAAGCGGAGACTCCAGCGGGTCGGAGCGCCCCCTGAGGCAGTGGCTCTCCTAAGATACGAGGTCGTCGGGGGCCCGAGAATCGATTCGCCGAAGATGGAACTGTCGGCCCGAGAGGTCAACAGCATCATCGAGCCGGTCGTCGCGGAGGCTATCGAGTGCCTCGAAGACACAGTTCGGGATGCGAAGATTTCGAGGGAACGGCTCGGAGCGCTCCTCGTCGTCGGCGGGAGCAGTCAGCTTCTCTTGCTCCGTGAACGTCTGGAAGCGGACGGGGGCTGGCCGACGCAGTTCGGCCCGGTCATGAGCGGCGGGCGTCACATAGATGACCAGACGACGTTGCCGGCTTGGCTTGTCGCGCGCGGCGCGGCGATCCTCGCGCGTGCGGGCGGCCGGTGTGCCCGCCTGAGCGAGGACATCGGCCTTCTCGTCGCTGAATCGGAGTCGCCCTTCTTCAGGGTGCTTGGACGGGGCGAGACAGCGGCCGAGCACGAAAGAGGGCGATTCCATTCCTTTGGCCTGGTCGAGGACAGCTCGACGGCATCGTTCATCGTCGCCTCGCGTCGAGAAGGCGGGAAGCCGGCCCGTGTCGCCGAACTGGGCCTCCCGGTAAAGGGTTTCTCGAGCGAGCGCCTCTCCTTCGGGCTGGCGGTGGACAAGGACGACGTGGTTCACGCGCGGGCCGCTTCGTCGCATCTGCCGGAGGCGCATGTGAGCGTGCCCCTGGAGAACGTGCGGTGGGCCTATGACGTAGAGAGCGCTTCTGCGGGGGGGTCCCGATGAGGAATCCGAATGACGGGGATGACCGGCACGGCTCGAACGTGGCGGCGCAGCCGAACGTGGCGCCGAGAGAGCAGGGCGCGCCTCTGGAAGCCGACAGCCGCTTCCGGCGACAGATCCGCGGCCGGATGGCAATCGTCAAATACCTAAACAGCCTCGGGTACAACGGATGGGAAGTGCGTCCCTCGGACGTTCATCTGGTCCGGAAAGGGGTGCTGACGGGCGAGCAGCTCGACCAGATCGCAGCAGCGGTGGCCTGCGTCCACTGCAAGACAGTACCCGTCGGAACGGGGTGGCGTGGAGAACGAGAATTTCGCTGCGAACGATCCGATTGCCCCGACCGTGGAGGGGCGCGAAAGGATGCACGACCGTGAGTATCGACATCGTTTCGCTTTCGAGGCGCCTTCAGCGCCGCTACGTTGACTATCTCCTCAGTTCGCATCTGCTTGGAGAACGCGAGGAGCCCCTGCGAAGAGCGCTCGAGAGGGAGCTCGATCGCGTGGAGGTCGTATCGAAGGGTCCGATCCTGACGATTCTTCCGACCTATGAGGCGGGACCATCTCTGAACGACCTGATCGGTTCGAGAACCTCTCCCGTGGCACACGCGGATCTGGCGAGGCTCGGAGACGGGGCGTTCGAACTATCCAGGCCCCTCTATACGCACCAGGTCGAGTCGCTTCGCCTCGCGCAAGAAGGCAAGAGCGTCGTGGTGGCTACAGGCACGGGTAGCGGCAAGACCGAGTGCTTCCTCTTGCCGATACTCGACGAGATCGTGAGGCGACCGACTCCCGGCGTGAGAGCGATCGTCGTGTACCCGATGAACGCCCTCGCAAACGATCAGCTCGGGCGACTCCGTGGGCTGCTGCGGGGGCTACCGTCCGTCACATTCGGGCGATACACCGGGGAGACGCCGCAGACACGGGCAGACGCCGACCCGAGAGATCTGCAGGAGACGATCGCGAACGAACGGGTCTCCCGCGAGGAGATCCAGGAGGAACCGCCGCACATCCTCCTGACGAACTTCGCGATGCTCGAGTACCTTCTCATACGGCCCCAGGACGCCGGGATCTTCCGACATGGGAGCCTGGACTTCGTCGTTCTGGACGAGTCTCACACGTACACGGGTGCGCAGGGCATCGATGTGTCGTTCCTCATGAGAAGGGTGTCGCGCGAGCTTTCGGAGCGGTGCCCCCGGTTCTTCCTGACCAGCGCCACGCTGACCGGGGCGACCGGCCTTGACGGAAGAAGCGCCGCAGCGGCATTCGCTCGGACGCTCACGGGGGCCGACATCCAGGCGGAGTCCGTCCTATTCGGGCAGAAGGTGATGCCCTTCCGGGGAGTGTCGGTCGACCTGCCTACGAACCGACTCTTGGAGGCGTTTGGCGGTGCCGACTCAAGAGAACGCTGGCGGCGCGCCCTCGCGAGCGGCAGCGAAATCGATGCTCTTGCGGCGCGCCACGACCTCCCGCTCCTCGGCCCGGGCACGGGCCCGCTGCCGAGTCGCCTCGAGGCGGGACTTCAGCGATGGTCGACCGTACGGGCCGCTTACCACGCTCTATCGGAAGCACCTCTCTCGATCGAAGAACTCAGCGGCACGTTGTTCGGCGCGTCGGGCCCGACCGAGGTTCGAGCAACGGAGGTTCTGGTCGATCTCGGCCTGGCCGCGCGAAGGAGTCCCGAAAGCTATCCCCTGCTGCCCGTAAGGGTCCACTTCTTCTTCAAAGGGCTGAATGGAGCGACCGTCTGCCTGAATGACACGACCCACGGCGCTCAGCCTGGCAGCGGTTTCGGCCGCCTGTTTCTCGAGAGCCGGAATAACTGTACTTCGGACTGCGGACGGCGAGTCCTGCAACTCCGATCGTGTTCTCAGTGCGGCCTCGCGGTGTACATGGCGCAGGAGTCGGCCGGCCGGTGGACTCCGCCCCCGGCCCCCGGAGTGACCCTCTTCCCGGGCGCGCGCGTCTGGGCACTCACACAGCCAGGCGCCGTCCCGGAGGACGACGAGGACGATCTCGGGGGGGAGGAACGGGCTCTCTGCCTCGACTGCGGTCGCATAGGTGACAAGCTCGGCCTCGAGCAGGCTTGCACTGGGCATGCCACGCAAGTGTTTCGAGCATATGTGACCAGCGAGGGCAACCTCGGCAAGTGCCCGCGCTGCGGGACCGGCGCCGGGAAGTTCGAATCCGTCCTCAGGCCGTTCCAGACCGGCGACGAGGCGCCGACGGCCGTGCTTGCCGAAGAGCTGCTCCGCGGCCTCCCGCCGGCGACCGACGGACTGACTCTCCCGGCGAACGGACGCCGCCTAATCGCCTTCTCCGACAGCCGGCAGCGAGCGGCATTCTTCGCCCCGTACCTCGCGCGCACGAGCGTATCTACGGAATATGACCCCGGCCTCCTCGCGGCGCTTGCGCGGTGTCTCGCCGTCAGCGACGGGGAACCGATCGACTGCGAATCCGTCGTGCGGCGATTCGCGGACTCGCTCCGGCAAAGGCCAGTGGTGTTCCTTCCAACAGAGGGGGAGGACGAAGTTACCGATTTCCAGGTGAGGAAGCCGGGGGATCTCTCGAATTCAGAGTGGGGGAAGATCCGACGCTACGCGCGCATTCGCCTCTGGGAGCAGGTCTGTAAGGGGCCGAGGCAGAGAAGGACGTGGACGGGCGTCGGTCTCCTCGTCCCGACCGTCGAGTTGAGCGCGGATGTCACTCGTGAATTCGCGCGACGGAGTGCGCTCCCCTCCGATAACGCCGACGAGCTCCTGCAGGTTCTCCTGCGTCACGCGACCGCGAACCGAGCCATCGCGTTCGAAGAGAGGGCGGACGGCGTGCTGCGCGCAAGCGACTTGGGACCCGGCGCTCGAGATGCAACCCTGCACTTCAACCTGTCTGGTCAGATCGACGGTCGCAGGCGCCATCGATGGAGCCCGTTCGGGCTGGAAGGACGGGCAGCCGACCGCTCGTACTGCGCCAAGGTCGTCGCCGGATTCCTCGGTGTTCCTGTGACCGACGAGGCGGTGCGAAGAATTCTGGAGGCCTCCTGGGACGTCCTCAGGGATCACGGCATTCTCCGCCCGTACAACGACGCTGGCGGGGAGTACCAGCTTCCGGAGCCGCGCGTAATGCTCGCCGCGTCGTCGGAGTGGTGGCTCTGTGGCCGGTGCGGGCACCTGGCGAAGTGGAGTCCCCGCGGCCGTTGCGCGCTACCGGGTTGCGACGGCGCGACGACGCGGCTGGGCCGGGACGAGATCGAACGGCGCGAAGAGCGGAACCACTACCGGCAACGGCTCCTCTCAAACGAGCCGTTCGGCCTCGTCGTGAACGAGCACACGGCTCAGCTGGAGAATTCGGCGGGAAGGCAGTATCAAAGGGGTTTCATCGCAGGCCGAATCAACGTGCTCAGCACATCGACGACCTTCGAGATGGGCGTCGACGTCGGTGCCCTCGAGGCGGTTCTCCTGCGGAACGTGCCGCCCACGGCGGCGAACTACGTACAACGAGCCGGGCGGGCGGGCCGTCGCCGCGACGGTACTGCCGTCGCCGTCACCTTCTGCCGCCCGTTGCCGCACGACCAGGTGCATTTCCACGAGCCGAGTCGGGCCGTTGCAGGAGCGGTGCCCCTGCCGCGCGTGAGTCTTGCGAATCGGCGGCTGCTCCAGAGGCACGTCAACTCGTTCCTACTCGGCCGGTTCCTCGGAAGCCTCGAAGCAGGCATCGAGTGGAGGTCGGTTGATGCGTTCTTCGGCGAGAGGACAGCAGCTGACAGCCTCGCACGGGGGTTCGACTCGTTCGTTCGAACGCTGCAGGACGATCTGCTCCAGGCGCTCGAGGCTGTCATCGTGCCGGAGGCGGGGTTGCGGGCCGACGAAGCCCTCGCGACGAGCAGGGAGAGCCTGATCGGAGCAACGGAGAGCGTCTGGACGAGCCTCCGAACGACTCTCGACGACTTCGAAATGCAGATCAACGACCTTAAGGCGGAACTGAACGGAGGGGGTAACGCCCGGGCGCTAGGCGGGGCGATCGAGTCGGTACGCGGCCTAAGGGACGCAGTACTGAAGGCTGAAGTCATCGGCTTCCTCGCCGATGCTCACTGGCTGCCGAGCTATGCGTTCCCTCAGGACACCGTGAAGCTCCTCGTTAGGCAAGGCCAGTACGGACGGCGTATGAGGCTGGAACGGGACCGCGAAATAGGGATCTCCGAGTACGCCCCCGGGGCCGAGATCATTGCGGACGGACGCCTCTTCCGCAGCAGGGCCGTGCTCAAGCGAGGGGGACCGTTTCGCGTACGACACTACCGGTACTGTAGTACTTTACGGCAACTCCGGATCGCGGATACGTACATCCCGCCCTTCTGCGGATGCGGCGGCGG
>JADHED010002769.1_pt1 | contig 11509 bp, 10 predicted proteins | sample 8952041 | NCBI WGS metagenome assembly JADHED01 (sample SAMN16124423, study PRJNA663239) | bioreactor sludge metagenome | isolation source: sludge (control) | place: India:Bengaluru | collected 2018-09-08
AATGATGAGTTTTTGTCCGATTTGGAGTTTTGTGGGATCCTGGATGTTGTTTGCATTGATGAGATCATTGTCACTGACCTTCATTTTTTTGGCGATGGAGTAGGGGTTGTCGCCTTTGGCCACGGTGTAGGTTTTTTCCGATGAGGAGGATTCTTCCTTCGGGGCAGGAGCAGCGGCGGTTTTCGGAGTGGCGGGAGCTTCCGTGGTCTTGGCGACCGGAGCCGGTTTTGCCTCCGCGGTTTTGGCGGTTGTCGGGACTGGTTTGGCCGCGGCTTTTTCGGAAGTGGCGTCGGATTTTCCCGGGATCTTGAGCACCTGGCCCACGCGGATGGCGGCGTTGTCGGCGAGATGGTTCGCCTGTTCGAGGGCTTCAACCGAGGTTTTGTGGGCGGTGGCGATGCGGGTGAGGGTGTCGCCGGCCACGACCGTATGGGTTGCTCCATCGGTTTCAACCGTCCGGGTTTTTGTCACGGTTTTGTCCGCAGGGACCGGGGCGGAAGTCGTTGGGGCTGCGGATGCGGAGGAACCCACTTCCGGAGTGGACGAGGAGGTCTGCTCGACCGGAGCCGGTTTGCCCTGGGCGGGACTGATGTGCCGACTTTTCAGGGTGTTGAAGGCAAAGACTCCGCCAACGGCCAGGATGTGCAAAACAAGCACGACCACAAAAGCGTGGGAGAGCTTCATGTTCGGTTCCGATTCGCTTTCGTATTCCTCGAAGTCTTCCTCCCTGGTGGCCGCACGGGCGTGCAGGGTTTTCACCATCCTTCTTGGAACGCGGCGTGGTCCCGGGGGGCGTGCGATGGGTTTGGGTTTCATGGTATTACTTTTTGGGCTGGAGTTGCTGTGTGTGTTGCTTGAAGAGGTTCCCGCGTTCTCCGTAATTGCGGAACATGTCGAACGAGGAGGTGCCGGGGGAGAAGAGAACGACGTCGCCGGGTTGGGCGAGATCCCGCGCCAGTGCGACCGCTTCTTCCAATGAGGCGGCCTTCCGGCATTCCACGCCCGCCCACGATTCGGCGATGCGGTCCTTCATTTCCCCGATCAGGACGGCCGCCCGGGCTCTTTCCCGGACCATGGGCGCGATGGGGTCGAATTCAAAACCTTTGTCCTTGCCGCCGGCGATCAGGACGATCGGGGCCGTTTGCGAGCGGATGGCCATCTCCATGGCGTCCAGGTTGGTGGCCTTGGAGTCGTTGATCCAGCGGACGCCGTCCAGGTCGCGGACAAATTCGCAGCGGTGGGCGGGAGCCGTGTAGTCGGTGACGGCTCCGGCCATGATGTCGAACTCCACATCCAGTGCGTGCCCGATGGCGAGGGCGGCCATGAGATTTTCCGCGTTGTGGATGCCGGGGAGTTTGGTGTCCGCCTGCCTGAGAACCGGACGGCCCTGGAAGCAGATTTGTCCGTCCCGCAGGGTGAAGTCCGCATCGTCCCGGTGGGCGCTGAATGTGATTTTGCGTGCGGTGAGGGCGGGAAGATCGGAGGCGGCATTGACCACGGCGATGTCCGACGCCGTTTGGTTCTCAAAAATCCGGAGTTTGGCATCGCGGTATTCCTGCATGCCGGGGTAACGGTCCAGGTGGTTCGGGCTGAGATTCAGCCAGACCGAAACCTGGGGGCGGAAAGTCCGGATGGTTTCCAACTGGAAGGAGCTGACTTCGAGAACCATGACATCCAGTTCCTGGCTGGAGCGGACAGCGGTCGCAAACGGGAGGCCGATGTTTCCGCTGGACATGGTCCTCACCCCGCAGGCCTTGAGCATGGCGGTGGTGAGTTCGGTGGTGGTGGTTTTTCCGTTGGTGCCCGTGATGGCGACAGTCGGGCAGGAGCATTCTTCAAAGGCGAGTTCCAGCTCCCCGATGACCGGAATTTTTTTCTCCATCACGTTGCGCACGAGCGGCACCACCGGGTCGATGCCGGGGCTGAGCACAGCCACATCGTAGGATGAGGGGTCGCTGTCGGCCTCGGAGCCGAGAAGCACCCGGATGCCGCGGGATTCCAAGGCTGCCGCTTTTTCCCCGAGAGCCTGCCGGCTGCCGCTGTCGCAGACGGTCACGTCCGCTCCCTCCTCGCGCAAAAGCAGAGCGGCGGCTTCGCCACTGTGGCCGAGCCCGAGAACAACCGCTTTTTTTCCGCTGTAGATCATTTTTTAACGAAGTTTGAGAGTGGCGAGACCGAGGAGGGCGAAAAGCACGGACATGATCCAGAAGCGTACGATCACGGTATTTTCCTTCCAGCCGCTGAGTTCGAAGTGGTGGTGGAGCGGCGACATTTTGATGATGCGCTTTCCGGTGAGTTTGAAGCTGGCGACCTGGAGAATCACCGACATGGCTTCGATGACGAAGACCCCGCCGACGATGACGAGAAGGATTTCCTGTTTGCAGCAGATGGCCACGGCTCCCAGCATACCGCCGATGGCCAGCGAACCGGTATCGCCCATGAAAACCCGCGCGGGATGGGCGTTCCACCAAAGGAACCCGAGGCAGGCACCCAGCAGGGCGACGCAGAGCACGGTCAGCTCGCCGGAGTACACCACGAAGGGCACCTGCAGGTAGGAAGCGACTTTGATGTTGCCCGCGAGATAGACCAGCACGGCATAGGCGGCGGCCACGGTGGCGGTGCAGCCGGTGGCGAGACCGTCCAGCCCGTCAGTGAGGTTCACGGCGTTTGACGTGCCAACAATGACCAGCAGATAAAAAACAAAAGTTCCCCAGCCCAGGCTGAAGACGAGCGGTTCTTTTGAGAAGGGAATGAAAAGTTGCTGGGCGACTTCGGAGACCTTCGGATTGGTCAGGAAAAAGACGGTGAAGATGGCCGCCAACAGGCACTGGAGACCGAACTTCAGCCGACTGCTGATGCCTGCGGAGCTTTTTTTCGTGACCTTCAACCAGTCGTCGTAAAAGCCGATGGCTCCGAGGAACAGGGTGCTGAACAGAACCAGCCAGACGAACGGGTTTTCCGGCTTTGCCCAGAGCAGTGTGGAAATGACAATCGAACCGACCAGCAGGATGCCACCCATCGTGGGGGTGCCTTTTTTGGCGCCGTGAAGTTCGAACAATTTGTGGACTTCCTCCTTGCTGCGGATCGGCTGGCCGAACTTCAGGGAAATGAGCTTCCGGATGACCCAGTTGCCGAAGATCAAACTGATAAGAAAGGCCGTGACTCCTGCACAGATGGCGCGGAATGTGATGTAGGAGAAGACGTTGAACGCCTTGAAAAAGTCGTTGTCCATCCCCCGCTCGTGGGCCCACTGGCTCAATTCTGAAAGGTAATAAAGCATTATTGTTCGAAGTTTTTCAGGACGGATTCCATGCGGGCGGAGCGGCTGCCTTTGACGAGCACGACATCGCCGGGGCGCGCCAGATTGGCAAGCATGAGCGATGCCGATGCCGTGTCTTCCACCTCATGGATCCTTCCGAGGCCGGTTTCACGTGCGGCATCTGCCACGGCAGCAGTTTCCGCGCCGACTGTGATGAGAATATCGACATTTTTTCCGGCGGCAATCCCGGTGCGATGGTAACCTTCTGCGGCATGGCTGCCGAGTTCCCCCATGCGTCCGAGGACGGCAATGCGGCGGCCGTTTCCGGGAAGGGCCCGGAGGGTGGAGAGGGCGGCCACCATGGAATCGGGGTTGGCGTTGTAGGTGTCGTCGAGGAAAGAGATCCCCCGGATGGTGCGGTGTTGCAGGCGTCCCCCGGTAAGGCGTGTGTGGGAGAGCCCGGCGACAGCGTCTCCGGGAGAAATTCCAAACTCCACTCCGGCGGCGAGCGCGAGGAGGGCATTGAGAACCATGTGGGAGCCGTTGCAGGGGATCGTGGCGGGGAAGGCTCCGCCATTGATCCTGACAACGAAGGAACAGCCATCTGTGGACTCGGTGAGCGATTCCGCGGTGATGTGACCCGAAGAGAAGCCGGCTCGGATGACCCGGGCTTTTGTCTTTGCGGCGATGGAGTCGGCGGCATCGTCCGCCGCAGGCAGCACAACAAATCCTTCCGGAGGTACGGCTTCCGCCAGCGCTCCCTTTTCCCGGGCGATGGCCTCGCGGGTTCCCATGTATTCGATATGGGCGATGCCGATGTTTGTGATGATCGCCGCATCGGGTTTTGCGAGAGCGGCGAGAGGGGCGATTTCCCCGGGGTGGTTCATTCCGATTTCCCAGACGGCAGCGGTGTCTGTGGAGCTGGCGGAGAGGATGGAAAGGGGGACGCCGATTTGGTTGTTGAGATTTCCCTCTGTCTTGATCACCTGGAAATGTGATCCCAGGACAGCGGCGGCAAAGTCTTTTGTGCTGGTCTTTCCGTTGCTTCCGGTGATGCACAGAACTTTCACTTTCAGGCGATCCCGCCAGGACGAGGCGAGGCGGGTGAGAGCGGCGATCCCCGAATCGGCCAGCAACACGGGACAGGTGTCCGGCAGGGAAGAGAGCATTCCGGGATTGTCCACGAGAACCGCTGCCGCCCCGCGCGAAGCCGCTTCGGCGGCAAAGGAATTGCCGTCGAAATTTTCCCCGCGCAGAGAGACGTAGAGGTCCCCGGCCTGGATCGTGCGTGTATCTTTCGAGACACGGGAGATCCGGGTGGACGATTCGCCCCGGACGACGGAAGTCCCGGACATTTCTGCGATTTCGCCGAGAGCGAGAGGATCCATCAGCTTTCCCCCTTTTTGTAAGCCACGGCTTTTTCCGCGACGGCCACGTCATCGAAGGGAATCCTGCGGTCCGCGAATTCCTGATAATTCTCATGTCCCTTGCCGGCGATCAGGACGATGTCACCGGCTTTGGCGATGTCGATGGCATGACGGATTGCGGTTTCGCGGTCGGTGATCGTCTCGTGGCGCATGCCGTGCAGTCCGGCCACCACGTCCCTGATGATGGCTTCCGGATCTTCGCGCCGGGGATTGTCGGAGGTGACAATCGTCCAATCGGAGAGTTCTTCCGAAGCGGCCGCCATGAGCGGACGTTTGGCGCGGTCCCTGTCTCCTCCGCAGCCGAAGACCGTGATGAGACGGGCCGGTTTCAGTTCCCGCAATGTGCGGAGGACGTTCCTGAGAGCGTCGTCGGTGTGGGCATAGTCCACGAACACATGGAAGTTGCGTTTTGAAGAGATTCGCTCCAGGCGGCCCGGAACCTGGGGAGCCGAGGCGAGTGCCGCGACGGCTGCCCGCAACTCCACACCACAGGCGGTGGAAGCCGCCAGAGCACCGAGCGCATTGTAGATGTTGAAAAGCCCGATCAGGGGCATCCGCACCAGGAAACTTTTTCCCCGGGCATCCAATTGGAACTTGGTGCCCGATCCGTCGAACTGGATCGCGCTGGCGCGGTAATCTGCGGTCACGCCGCGTCCGAAAGTGACGGTCTTGACGCGTTTCCCAAGCCGTTCGAGCAGGAAATGGCCGTAGCGGTCATCGGCATTGATGATGGCCCGTCCTTTTTTGTGGGCCTGGGCGGTCAATTTTTCAAAGAGAAGCGTCTTCGCATCGAAGTAGGCTTCCATCGAATGATGGTAATCGAGATGATCCTGCGTGAGGTTGGTGAAAATCGCGGCGTCAAATTCGATGCCGCGGACGCGGTGCTGGATGAGGGCGTGGCTGGAGACTTCCATGGCCACGGCCTTTCCGCCGAAATCCCTCATGCGGGACAGCATTTCCTGGAGATCGGTTGATTCGGGTGTGGTTCTGGGGGCGGGAATTTCCTCCGGACCCACCACGTATTTTACCGTGCCAATGAGTCCACAACGGAGCGAGGCGGAATCGAGAATGTGCTTGATGAGGAAGGCGGAGGTGGTTTTTCCGTTGGTTCCCGTCACACCGACACACTTCATGCCCAGATCCGGGTGTTCGTGGAAGGCGGCGGCGATATCCGCCATGGCAGCCCGTGCATCGGAAACCCGGACAACCGGACAGGAGCAATCTTCGATGTCCGACTCCGAGACAACAGCTGCCGCTCCGTTGCCTGCCGCCTGCCGGGCAAACTCCGCCCCGTTTGTCTTCAACCCGGGGAGGGCGAAGAAAAGACTGCCTGTTCCCGCCTTGCGCGAATCGTAGCAGAGAGAGGAAATGTCGGGATCGGCAAGAACACTGGAAATTCCGGCGGATTGAAGAAGGGTGTTGAGTCGCATGGGATCAGTTCGTCCTTTCCTGATTCCGCTCCTGCAACACAAGAGGGCTGGCGGGTTCGGCACGGAGGGCGGGAACCAGATCCAGGTGACGTGCCGCGCGTTCACCGATCCGCGAGAAGATGGGAGCGGCCACAAGGCCACCGTAATTGAGGCCCGAAGCGATTTTGGCGTCATCCACCATGACCAGGCAGACGAACCGCGGGTTTTCCTGCGGCAGGTAACCGACAAAGGAAACGACGTATTTTCCCGGATCGTAGCCGCCTTTCGGGCTGACTTTCTGGGCGGTTCCGGTTTTCCCGGCGACCGTGAAGCCGGCGACCTTGGCCAATTGGGCCGTGCCGCCTTCGCCCACGACTCCGGTGAGAGCGTTGCTGACGAATGCCGCTGTTTTTGCGGGAACGACTTCCCGGACGACTTTCGGCGGTTTGCCGAGGACGATGTTTCCGTTGGAATCCTCCACGGAGCGCACGATTTGCGGAGCCATGAGGTGTCCGCCGTTGGCGATGACGGACATGCCCATCGTGATTTGAAGGGGAGTGACGGCGATGGACTGTCCCATCGGCATGCGGGTGATGGTGAGTTTGTCCCAACGATGGGGAGGGTGAACCAGGCCGGGAATTTCTCCGGGCAGTTCGATGCCGGTGCGCTCGCCGAAGCCGAACCGGCGCACGTATTCGTAGAACTTTGTATCGCCCATCATGAGCGCCATCTTGGCGGAGCCGATGTTCGAGGATTTCACAAGAATGTCATGAACTCCCATGTAGCCGTAGCCATGGTGATCCCGGAGCACGCGGCCTCCGTAGGAAAAAGCACCGTTTTCGCAGAAGATGGAGGTCTTTTCGTTGACGGCGCCTTCGTTGAGAGCACCCGAAGCCACGACAATCTTGAAAGTCGATCCCGGTTCCACCATGTCGATGATGGCACGGTTTTTCATCTGTTCCGGTTTGGCGTCGCCGGGGTGGTTGGGATCGAAACAGGGACGGTTCGCCATGGCGAGAATTTCCCCGGTGGTGGGATCCATGATGATGCCCACGGTCATTTCCGGTTTGAGATCCCTGAAGGCCGCGTCAAGTTCCTCCTCGAGGATCGACTGCAAGCCCATGTCGATGGTCAGGCGCACATTCTGACCGTGCTCGGCCGGTTCTTCCTGTCCGCGGTAGAGCATGATTTCGCGTCCGGTCCTGTCGTGCTCGATGTAGCGATAGCCGTCTTTTCCGCGAAGATATTTCTCCATGGTCAGTTCGACACCCTGGATGCCGTTCCCCTCATGATCCAAAAAACCGAGAACATGGCCGAGCATCTGGCCGTTGGGATAAATACGAACGGCATCCGGCTCGTAATAAAGGCCGCGCAGTTTGGCATCCTGCAGGGCCTTGATCAGTTCGAGCACCTTGTCTTCGGCGACCTCGCGGCGGATGACGATGTATTTTCTGTCGCTGGAGAGCTTGGCGAGAAGTTCCTTTTCATCCATTTCCAGGAACGGAGCCGCCACCTTGGCGAGAGCTTCGGGGTCCTTGATATGGGAACCGTCCGCGACAACCGTTCGCACCGGGAGATTGGAGGCCAGGAGTTCTCCGTTGCGATCAAAGATGAGTCCGCGCCTGGCGTGGATCACCTGCCGCATCGTGTGCTTTTCCGCGGCGAGCTGCGAATACTCCTGGTGCTTCGAGACCTGGAGGTGGACGAGACGGGCCGAGTAGACAGTGAAAACCAGGGCCACGAACGCGCAGGCAATACCCGTGCGTGTGCGTGCCGTCCACCTCATTGGCGGACCCTTTCGTTGAAGGCCGTGCGAAGGACTCCATCGCGTGTGGCCTGGGCCGGAGGAGTCAGTCGGGCGATCACGTTGTCCTGGATCGGCTTCACGACAATGAAGCCTTCGGCGATCCGCTGTTGAAGGGCGCGACGGGAGGAAAGCTCGGTGACCCGCGCGAGAAGCGTCTCATTCTGCGAACGCACATTGGCGATCCGGCGTTCCACCTGGCGGATTTCTTCCGCCAGCGCGAACTGCTGGTTCTTGATGTAGACGTAGAAGAGCCCCCCGACGCCGATGAAAAGGGCGACAAGCAGCCAGCGGATGAGGGAGGTGAAGTGGACGGGGTTGACTTGTTTTCTGCGGTTGGCATTCATGGTGTGGTCTCCTGCAGTTTTTCCACGACACGGAGCTTGGCGCTCCTGGCGCGGGGGTTGTTGGCGATTTCTTCGATGCCCGCATCCATCGGGTGCGGTGTCAAAAGTCGGAAAATGCGCTTGGGATTGCGCCGGGGTTCCGGCCATTCCGGACGGTCGATCCATTCCTGGCTGTGTTCCCGGAAGAAGTGTTTGACGATCCGGTCTTCCAGCGAGTGGAAGGTGATGATGGCGAAGCGTGCACCGGGCGCGAGACAGGAGGGAATCGTGTCCAGTGCTTCCCGCAGGGCTCCCAACTCATCGTTCACCGCGATCCGCAATGCCTGGAAAACCCGTGTGGCGGGGTGTTTTCCGCTGGTGCGCGGAGCCACGGAGGAGACAGCTGCCGCGAGGTCGAAAGTGGTCACAAACGGATGCTGTGCGCGGAGGGTCCCGATGCGTGCGGCAATCTGCATGGCGCGCGGTTCTTCCCCGTATTCGCGGAAGATCCTCGCCAGTTCCGCGACCGGCATGGAATTGACGAGATCCGCTGCATTCATGGAAGTGCTCCGGCTCATCCGCATGTCGAGCGGGCCGTCTTTCATCAGGGCAAATCCCCGTTCCGCAGTGTCCAGTTGGTGGGAAGAGACGCCGATGTCCAGAAGGGCCCCGGCGAGTCCTCTTCTTTCGCCGAGATCATCCAACACCCCTTCGGTTTCCCGGAAGTTGGCTTCCACGAGCCGCAGGCGGGCTCCGAACCTCTGAAGCCTGGTTCCGGCCTCCGCAAGGGCTTCGGGATCCTGGTCGAGGCCGATGACTTCCGCGCCGGCTTCCAACAACCGTTCGCTGTGTCCGCCCCCGCCGACCGTTCCGTCAAGAAACAACATTCCCGGCGCGGGACGCAGCAAAGCTGCAACCTCGTCCGGCATCACGGGCACATGGTAAGGCCCGTTCTGGTCAGTTTTTTCCAATGGTATTTCCAACAGGTCTTCGCAGTCCAAGAAGTTCATAGGCATTCCGGGGTCGGATCTTGATGGTGGCGTGTCCGGCGGGTTTTCCGTCACCGTTTTTCCCGGTGTGGAAACCGAAAAAATAGGACCGGCCGCCTTTTGCCATCAGCTTGATCTCCTCATTGGAGAGGGCCTTTCATGTTACAGACCGATTGCCTCGGCGGCCCCCCGGTAAATGTCGAGAGCGCCCTGGCTGTTTGCTTCGTGCCGGTCTTTCGACCAGATTTCGAAACGGCTCTGGGCTCCGATAAAAACAATTTCCCCGTCCAACCCTGCGCGTTCGCAGTGCTTGTCCGGGAGGAGGATTCGTCCCTGCTTGTCCGTGGTGACGGAATGGGCCTCCCCGTAGAACATCCGGATGGCCGCCCGCTTCTGGGCGGGAGTCAGTGTGGGCGAATCCTGAAATCTTTGTTCCCAACGGCCCAGTTCCTCGCGCCCCATGACCATGAGATAACCTTCATTGGGATGCGGAATGACGTGGAATTCCTCTCCTTCCCCCGAAATCCAGGCAGACGGAATCGCGACGCGTTTTTTGGCGTCCAACGAACGCTCAAACGTACCCGAGTAAAGCGTTGCCTTTGTTGATTCCTGCCCCATGATTTGTTAGGTATGGAGTGACACAATTCGCCACAACGCCCCACTTTTACCCACATTTCACTACGCCGGTCAACGAAAATCCGTGTGTTTTTCGAGGTATTTCCCTGGGAATTTGGAAAAGGAAACAGACGTTCCAAAGGGGATTTTTTCTGATGGAAAGGCCGTTTTCCGGGAAATGCGGAAGTGTCAGGGTGCCGGCGGCGGGACTCGAACCCGCACACCCCTTTCGGGATAAGGGATTTTAAGTCCCTTGCGTCTGCCATTTCGCCACGCCGGCTTTCCAGAGAGAAAAGGTCGGAAATTCGTTTCTGACCGGTTGCCCATCTTCCAACCGAGAGGTTGCATCCGGCAAACTCAAATATCAGAATATTGTTGCCGGTTTCTTGCTGGGGGGGGATTTACAGCAGGACCTTGACCACGACTTTCCTAACCGAGGCAGGCTGATCCACGGCAATCGACGGCATGTGGACATCCTGGGGAAGAAAAATCCCGAAGTCTCCTTTGCGAAGGCGGATGAAATCTCCCTGTCCCTCATAGATCGCGCAATCGCGTTCTGCCTGGTAATCGGTTTTGATGGTCATGGATTCCAGAGGGGCCCAACCGATGAGTTCTTCTCCTTCGGCAATGAACTGGATGTCGGCATACAACCGATGGGATTCCCATTTTCCGGCGTCCCGAAAGCGGGTGGTGTATTCCTGTTTCAGGGCGAAGAGCGCGCTGCCGTCGAGTTCGTTGCGTCCGGGCTGAAGGGAATCGAAATCGAGGTTTTTGAGAAATTCCAACCCTGCGGCAAAGCGGGGAGAAAGTTTCAGGTAGTGTTCCGAGTGGACGATCTGGTCTATGATCATGACGAGGGGATCAGGGTACTTCCCGGGGCAGAGGGTGGCAATCCCGGAGTCGGTGCGGACGTGGAAATTCAGAGAAGATTGGCGGGAGAGGATGGAGAATCCGGGAATGCCGCTTTTCCTGCAACCGCCTGGAACAACATGCGGAGGTAGGCGGGCCGGGGAATTTCGACGGCGCCAAATTGCGCGAGATGCGGGGTGACCCATTGGGTGTCCAGGAGTTGGAAGCCACCTTTTTTCAACAGGCTGACGAGGCAGCAAAGGGCGACTTTCGAGGCGTTGGTGACACGGTGGAACATGGATTCCCCGAAAAACGCCGCTCCGATGCGCACCCCGTAGAGGCCTCCGGCAAGGCGGCCCCGGCTCCAGATCTCGATGGAGTGCGCGTGTCCCCGTTTGTGAAGGGCGAGGTAGCTGTGGAAGATCGTCTCATCAATCCAGGTGTCCTCGCGTTCTGCGCAGGCGAGCATGACTTCGGGAAAACACGTGTCCACGCGCAGTTCCCAGTGGCTTTCCCGACAGGCTTTGCGGGTGCCATGCGGGATGTGAAATCCTTCGATGGGAAGGATGCCCCGGGGGTCGGGGGAGAACAACCGCAACCCGTCCGGTCCGGCCATGGGAAAAGCGCCCTGCCGGTAAAACTCCAGAAGAGTTTCCGGTGGAATCATGTTTGCCATGCCCGAACAAATCATTATTCTCCGGTGGATGAAAGGCGTGTTCTTGTTCTTCAGCGTGGTTTTTCTTTTCACCTTGGGCGCCTGTTCGGTTGCCGAGCAGGATGCGGCGGGTGTGGGCCAGCAATTCCAGAACGGAATCCAGGGTCGCGGACGCA
>JADHED010002695.1_pt1 | contig 11508 bp, 8 predicted proteins | sample 8952041 | NCBI WGS metagenome assembly JADHED01 (sample SAMN16124423, study PRJNA663239) | bioreactor sludge metagenome | isolation source: sludge (control) | place: India:Bengaluru | collected 2018-09-08
GCCGCGCCGGACGCGCGGGCCGCGTCGCGCCGTGCCTCGGCGGACCCCGTCGCGGCGCGCGCCACGCCGAGCCCGCCGGCGGGCGGTGCGTCGGCCTTGCCGGTCTTCTCGGCGACCTCGGTCTTCTCGGCCTTTCCGGTCTTCTCGGTCTTGTCGGTCGCGTCGGCCTTCTCCGCCGCGGGCACCGCGCCCTCCGGCGGGCGGAAGCGCAGCGCGCCGTTCGGCACGCGCAGCGCGTTCTTCACCTGCGCGACCTCCATCGTCACGTCGGCCGTCATCTTGGGCCGCAGCTTCTCGCCGGGGTTCGCCACCTCGATGATGACGGGGTAGGTGATGACGTTCTGGGAGACCGTCGCGTTCAGCCGGATCTGCGTGATGTTGCCGGTGAACTTCTGGTCCGGGTACGCGTCCACGGTGAAGTCGGCGTGCTGGCCGACCTGCACGCGCCCGATGTCGGACTGGTCCACGTCGGCCTGCACCTGCATCCGCGTCAGGTCCTGCGCGATCGTGAACAGCGTCGGCGCCTGGAACGAGGCGGCGACGGTCTGGCCGATGTCGTACTGGCGGTCCACCACGACGCCGTCGATCGGCGAGAGGATCTTCGTGTACTTGAGGTTCGTGAGCGCCTGCTCGAGCGCGGCGCGGCTCTGCGAGACCTGGGCCTGCGCGGCGTCGAACGCGGCCTTCGCGGCGTCGAAGTCCCCCTGCGCGGTGAGGCCCTCGGCGAGGAGCCGCTTCTGCCGGTCGTAGGTCAGGTTCGCGTTGCGCGCCTGGACCTCCGCGGAGGTCAGGTCCGCGCGCCGCTGTGCGACGATCGCCTCGAAGTTCGTCGGGTCCAGCTCGGCCAGGAGCTGGCCGCGCGTGACGCGGCTGTTGAAGTCCGCGTACAGCTTGGCCACGATGCCGGAGACCTGGCTGCCGACCTGCACCGTCGTCACCGCCGACAGCGTGCCCGTCGCGGTCACCGACATCGTCACGTCGCCGCGGCTGACCGGCTCGGTGCGCCACGCGGGCTGCTTGTCGGTCTTCTCGCGCCCGACGTACCAGTAGACGCCCGCCGCGACGGCGGCGAACAGCACGAGTGCGATCAGCAGTCTCTTCATCGAGGCATCCGTTCGGGCTTCGGTTCGGTCCGGGAGGGCGGACGAGCGCTGCCGGTTCGATATTTACAGCATGCGCGCGACGGCCGCCCGCGGCCGGGCCGCCGTCCCGCCAGACTTAACAAACCTTAACTCAGGGCGGGCGGGATCCACAGCGGGCGGGGCGGAGCCCCGCCCCTACACATTCCGTCCACGCACAGCGGGCGGGGCGGAGCCCCGCCCCCACGCATTTTGTCGAGGTTGCGCCGCGCGGGGCGCGCCTGTACCGTCCCGCGCCATGGTCGTCTGGATCACCGAGTGGGTCGTGCGCCTGCTGGGCGCCGCCGGGTATCCCGCGCTGTTCGCGCTGATGGCGCTCGAGAGCATGATCGCGCCCGTCCCCTCCGAGGCGGTCATGCCGTTCGCGGGCTTCCTGATCGCGCAGGGGGAGTTCACCTGGGCCGGCGCGATCGCGGCCTCGTCGCTCGGCACCCTGGCCGGCTCGTACGCGGGCTACTTCATGGGGCAGTGGGGCGGGTACGCGTTCGTCAACCGCTTCGGCAAGTACCTGCTGCTCGATCGCGAACACCTCGACTGGTCGGTGCGCTGGTTCGACCGCTACGGCGAGGCGACGATCTTCATCTGCCGCTTCATCCCGGTCGTGCGGCACTTCATCTCGATCCCGGCCGGCGTCGCGCGGATGAACCACGGCAAGTTCGCGCTGTACACCTTCGTCGGCGGGACGCTGTGGAACACGTTCCTGCTCTGGTGCGGGTTCTGGCTGCGCGAGCGCTGGGAACTGGTCGGGCGCTACACGCACCAGATCGACTACGCGGTCGTCGGCCTGCTGGTGCTCGCGGGCGGGTGGTGGATCTGGCACCGCACCCGCGGCCGGCGCGCGGCCTGACGCGCGACCGGCGCTGAGGGCACGCCCGGCGCCACCGGTGCGGACGCACGCGTGCGACCGCTGTCGCGACGCCTGTCGCACGGGGCGCCCCCGCGGGCGCCCTCCTAGAATCGAGGCAGGGAAGGCGCCGGCCCGGGGCGTCCCGACGCGCGGCGGTCTCGCGCTCGAGTCGACCATGAACGTCTGCCCCGGGGTGATCTCTTCCGGACGGCCCCCGCCCGCCGCGGCGCACGCCCCGCCGGCGCGGCTCCCGCTGCTCGCGGTGATCGTGGTGCTGCTCGCGCTCGCGTGCGGCCTGGCGCTGGCGCAGGACGATCCGCCCGACCTCCCGCCGGACGGCGACGGGGCGTCCTTCTCCGGGACGCTGACCTCGTGGGACGACGCCTCGCGCGCGTTCACGGTGCGCGGCGCGGGCGACAACGAGATGACCTTCACCTGGACCGACACGACGACGTTCGACGGGCGCGGTCGGCCGGTCGTGGCGGGCGGCGGACCTGCGCCTATCCTTCGCATTCCGGATCCCGAACGGGGTCCGCCCCCCGGATCCCGCGCGGATCCGTCCTGGAGGAACACCGGAATGCGGAGACCGCAAGGCCTGGCGGCGCTGACCCTCTGCGCCGCGCTCGCGGGGCTCGGGCTGCTCTCCCCGGCGCTCGCCGACGCGACGTCGCTGGAGAAGCAGGTCCGCGAGAAGACCCTGTCGAACGGACTCAAGCTGATCGTCCTGCCCCGCGCCGGGGCGCCCGTCGTGTCCTGCCTGATGTACGCGGACGTCGGCGGCGTGGACGAGAACCAGAACGCCACCGGGCTCGCGCACGTCTTCGAGCACATGGCGTTCAAGGGGACCGACACGATCGGCACCACCGACGCCCGGAAGGAGCAGGAGGCGCTCGCGAAGGTGGACGCCGCGTTCCTCGAGCTGCGCGCCGAACGGCTGCGCCGGCCGAAGCCGGACGAGAAGCGGCTCGCCGAGCTGCAGAAGGCCTTCGAGGCCGCGCGCGAGGCGGCGCAGCAGTACGTCGTCCCGAACGAGCTGGGCGAGATCCTCGAGCGCGCCGGCGCGCAGGGGCTGAACGCCTCGACCAGCTGGGACCAGACGCGCTACTTCTACTCGCTACCGTCGAACAAGCTCGAGCTGTGGGCCGCGACCGAGGCCGACCGCTTCACCAACCCCGTCCTGCGCGAGTTCTACAAGGAAAAGGACGTGGTGATGGAGGAGAAGCGGATGCGCGAGAGCCAGCCGATCATCCGGCTGATCGACGAGTACATGCCGGTGGCCTTCAAGGCCTCGATGTACCGCTCGTTCATCATCGGCCACATGAGCGACCTGCAGGGGCTGACGCGCCAGCAGGCGGAAGAGTGGTTCAAGACCTACTACAGCGCGAAGAACCTCACGGCGGTCGTCGTCGGCGACGTGAACCCCGACACGGCGATCCCGCTGCTCGAGAAGCACCTCTCGAAGATCCCGGCCGGGCGCAAGCCGGACCCGCTCGTCACCGAGGAGCCGCCGCAGCGCGCCGAGAAGCGGGTCGTCATGGAGGACCCGAGCCAGCCGATGCTGATCGTCGGCTACAAGCGCCCGGACATCACCCACCCCGACGACGCGGTCTACGACGCGATCGCCGACATCCTCGGCAACGGCCGCTCGTCGCGGCTCTACCGCGCGCTGGTCAAGGAGAAGCAGATCGCGCTCGAGGCGGTCGCCTTCACCGGCCTGATGAGCAAGTACGAGAACCTGTTCCTGTTCCTCGCCGTGCCCAACAAGGGCAAGACCAACGCCGAGAACGAGCAGGCGATCTACGCCGAGATCGAGCGGCTGAAGAACGAGCCGGTCTCGGCCGAGGAACTCGCTGGCGTCAAGGCGCGCGCGAAGGCGGGCTTCATCGCGGGCCTGCAGTCGAACATGGGCCTCGCCCAGCAGCTCGCGACGGCGCAGAACCTGCTCGGCGACTGGCGCGAGGCGTTCCGCGCGCTCGACCGGATCGACAAGGTCACGGCCGCGGACGTCCAGCGCGTCGCGAAGGCGACGTTCACCCGCAACAACCGGACGGTGGGCATGATCGAGAACGTCGCCGCCGCGGCGAAGGAGGCGCAGTGAGCACCCGGGCGGTCCTGTTCGCTCTCCTCGCGGCGGCGCTCGCCGCGCCGGCCCTGGCGCAGGCTCCCGCGCCGCGCTCTCCTCGCGGCGGCGCTCGCCGCGCCGGCCCTGGCGCAGGCTCCCGCGCCGGCCCCGGGTCCCGCGGCGTCCCCGGCCCCGGCCGCGGCCGCGCGCCGGACCTGGGTCGACGACCTCAGGTACCCCGCGCTGAACCCGATCCCGCAGCCGAAGGTCGTGCGGGAGACGCTGCCGAACGGCATCCAGCTGCTGCTGATCGAGGACCGCGAGCTGCCGACGATCGGCGTCCGCGCCGTGATCCGCGGCGGCACGCTGGCCGAGGGGAAGCTCGGCGTCTCCGACCTGTTCGGCACCGTCCTGCGGACCGGCGGGACGACCGCGATGGCGGGCGACGCCCTCGACGAGACGCTCGAGCGCATGGGCGCGTCGATCGAGAGCGGGGCCGACCTCGACGGCGTGGAGGTGACGGCGTTCACGCTCACCGAGACCGTGGACAAGGTCCTGCCGCTGTACGCCGACGTCGTGCTCCGCCCCGCGTTCGCGCAGGACAAGCTCGACCTCGCCAAGACGCAGGCCAGGAGCGGCATCGCGCGGCGCAACGACGACGCGATGGGCGTCGGCGGGCGCGAGTTCTCGAAGCTGATCTACGGCGCGTCGTCGCCGTACGCGAAGCAGCTCGAGTACGAGACCGTCGACGCGATCACGCGCGACGACCTCGTCGCCTTCCACAAGAAGACCTTCCGGCCGGACCAGGCGATCGTCGCCGCCTGGGGCGACTTCAAGGCCGACGAGATGAAGGCGCGCCTCGCGAAGCTGTTCGGCGGCTGGAAGGCGGAGGGCACGGCGGCCAAGGTCGCCCCGCCGCCGGTCCAGGCGGCGAAGCCGTCGCTCAACTACGTCTCCAAGGCCGACGCCGCCCAGACGTTCCTGTTCCTCGGCCAGCGCGGGCTGCGCTACGACGACAAGGACTACGCCGCGGTGCAGGTGATGCAGGAGATCCTCGGGGGCGGGTTCAGCTCGCGCCTGTTCAACACGATCCGCACGAAGAAGGGGCTGGCGTACGGCGCGGGCGGGGCGATGGTTCCCGGCTACGACCACGACGGCGTCTTCTACTTCTTCACGTCCACGAAGCCGGAGACGACGTCCGAGGCGCTGGCGGCGATGCTCGAGGAGATCGAGCGGATCCGCAGGGAGCCGGTCAGCGACGCCGAGCTGCAGCGCGCCAAGGACACGTTCCTCAACGGCTACGTGTTCGACTTCGACACCCGGGCCGAGATCGTCAACCGGCTCGTCACGTACCAGTTCTACGGCTACCCGCCGGACTTCAACGACCGGGTGAAGAACGCCGTCGAGAAGGTGACGAAGGCGGACGTCCAGCGCGTCGCGCGCGAGCGGCTCGACCCGGCGCAGCTGACGGTCCTGGCCGTCGGGCAGGGCGAGAAGTTCGACAAGCCGCTGTCCACGTTCTCCGCGGCGTACGGGCCGGTGCGCACGATCGACATCACGATCCCGGAGCCGAAGGGCGCCGCGGCGCCGCAGGCCACCGCGCAGTCGCTCGCGCGCGGCAAGGAGCTGCTGGCGAAGGCGGCGGCGGCGCGCGGCAAGGGCCTCGCGGGCGTGACGAGCGTCACGACGTCGGGCACGCTGACCCAGCAGACGCCGATGGGCCCGATGGACCTCAAGGTCAAGTCGATCACCGTCCTCCCCGACTGGCAGTACGCCGAGGTGACGACGCCGATGGGCGTGATCACGCTCGTCGTGGACAAGACCAGGGCCGTGATGAAGGCCGGCGGGCAGCAGCAGGCGCTGCCGCCGAGCCAGGCGGAGGAGACCCGGGGCAGCCTGCCGCGCGACATGGGCGGCCTGCTCCTGCTGCAGGAGGCGCTGGCGGGCAAGGTCGAGGCGCAGGCGCTCGGCGTGCAGAAGATCGGCGACGTCGAGGCCGAGGCCCTGCTCGTCACCGCCGCCGGCAAGCCGTTCCGGATGTTCCTCGACCCGAAGACGTACGACGTGCTCGGGTTCGTCCGGCAGGGCACGACCCCGGAGGGTCCGGCCGAGATCACCGAGCGCTGCTTCGAATACAAGGACGTCTCGGGCGTCCGGGTCCCGACGCGCACCGAGTCCACCGCGAACGGCAAGCCGCTGGGCGGCTTCAAGGCCGACAGCATCGAGATCAACGCCGCCGTCGACCCCAACCTCTTCAAGTAACGCCTCGCCGGCCGTACGGGCGGGCCTCCCGCGCAGCGGGATGGTCCGCCCTCGTCATTCCCGGCGGCGATCACGGGCGGGGCGGAGCCCCGCCCCCACACGTCGTTTGCGCGTCCACCCACTCCCGCATCCGGCGCAGCGTCTCGCGGCTGACGTGGTGCTCGATGCCCTCGGCGTCGATCGCGGCCTGCGCCTGCGAGACCCCGAGCGCGAGCAGGAAGTCGAGCACGGTGCGGTGCCGTTCGCGGGCGCCCTGCGCGAGGCGCAGGCCGGCGGCCGTGAGCAGGATCTCGCGCTGGTCGCCGCGCCGGACGAAGCCGTCGCGCTGCAGCCGCCGGAGCGTGCGCAGCACGGTCACGTGCGAGACGCCCTGCTCGCGCGCGAGGTCGGCCGCGCGGATCGGCTGGCCGCGGTCGCCGAGCGTGAGGACGAGCTCGGTGTAGTCCTCGGCCGTCTCCGTGGCGTGGTCGTCACGGATCCGCTGGAAGCGCCGCGCCTCCGCGCGGGTCGGCCTCTGGCTGCCCATCGGCCCGATTCTAGCAGCGGTTGCCGCCCGATGTAGCCACGGCTACACTCGCGCGAGGAGGTACCCCCCGTGCCGTCCCCGATCCGCGGCGGCTGCGCCGCCGTCCCGCGCGGCGGCCGTGCCGCCGCCCTCGTCCTGGTCGCGCTCGCCGCGCTCGGCGCGCTCGGCGTTGGGTGTGCCGAGAACAGCCCGGCGTCCGGCGACCGCCTGCGGGTGGTCGCGACGACCGGCATCGTCGCCGACACCGTCGCGCGGGTCGGCGGCGAGCACGTCGAGGTCCACGCCCTGATGGGACCGGGCGTCGACCCGCACCTGTACAAGGCCAGCGAGGGGGACGTGCGCCGGCTGGCGGACGCGGCCGTCGTCTTCTACAGCGGTCTGCACCTCGAGGGGAAGATGGGGGACATCCTCGTCAAGATGGCGCGCCGCAAGCCGGTGGTCGCGCTGGCCGACGAGGTCCCCGAGGCGGAGCGGCGCGAGCCGCCCGAGTTCCAGGGGCAGTACGACCCGCACGTCTGGTTCGACGTCAGCCTCTGGGCCCACGGCATCGAGGCCGTGGTCCGCGAACTCTCGGCCGTCGACCCGCCGCACGCCGAGGCCTACCGCGCGAACGCGCAGCGCTACCGCGACGAGCTGAATGCCCTCGACGCCTGGGTCAAGGAGCAGGTCGCGACCATCCCCGCGGACCGGCGCGTGCTGGTGACCGCGCACGACGCCTTCGGCTACTTCGGGCGGCGCTACGGGATGGAGGTCGTCGGCATCCAGGGGATCAGCACGCTGACCGAGGCCGGCCTGCGCGACGTCGAGCGCGTCGTGCGGCTCGTCGCGGAGCGGAAGATCCCCGCGATGTTCGTCGAGTCGAGCGTGCCGCGGCGGTCGATCGAGGCCGTCCAGGCGGCGTGCCGCGCGCGCGGGCACGAGGTCGCGATCGGCGGCGAGCTGCACTCGGACGCGCTCGGGGCCGCGGACGGCCCGGCCGGCACCTACGTCGGCATGGTCCGCGAGAACGTCTCGACGATCGTCGCCGCGCTGACGGCCGGCGGCGGCGGGCCGGCGCCGGAAGCGGCCGGGGGGCCCGCGTGAGCGCGCCCGTGCTGGAGGCCCACGACCTGACCGTCGCGTACGGGGCGCAGCCCGTCCTGTGGGACGTGGACGTCGCGCTGCCCGAAGGCCAGCTGATCGCGATCGTCGGGCCGAACGGGGCCGGGAAGAGCACGCTGCTCAAGGCGGCGCTCGGGCTGGTCCGGCCGCTGACGGGCTGGGTGCGCGTGTTCGGCAAGCCCTACGCCGAGCGGCGCTCGTGGGTCGGCTACGTCCCGCAGCGCGAGAGCGTGGACTGGGACTTCCCGACCGACGCGCTGGACGTCGTCTCGATGGGACTCTACGGGCAGGTCGGCTGGGTGCGGCGGCTCTCGCGGCGGCACCGCGAGGTCGCGCTGTCCTGCCTCGCGCAGGTCGGCATGGCCGACCTCGCGTCGCGGCAGATCAGCCAGCTCTCGGGCGGCCAGCAGCAGCGGGTGTTCCTGGCGCGGGCGCTCGCGCAGCAGGCCCGCCTGTACCTGATGGACGAGCCGTTCGCGGGCGTCGACGCCGCGACGGAGCGCGCGATCATCGACCTGCTCAAGCAGCTCCGCGCGGAAGGGAGGACCGTCGTGGCGGTGCACCACGACCTGCAGACCGTCCGCAGCTACTTCGACCACGTCGTGCTGGTCAACATGCGCCTCGTCGCGGCCGGCCCGGTCGAGACGACGTTCACCGAGCGCAACCTGCAGCTCACGTACGGCGGGCGGCTGACCTCGCTCACGACCGCCGCGGAGGCGCTGCTCGGCGGGCCGAAGGTCGACCTGCCGCCCGCCTCGCGCCGGCTCACGGACTGAGCGGATGGAGATCTCCTTCGCGCTGCGCAACGCGGCGGCCGGCGCGGCGATCCTCGGCGCGGTGGGCGGCGCGATCGGCTCGTTCGCGGTGCTGCGCCGCCAGAGCCTGCTCGGCGACGCGCTCGCGCACGCGGCCCTGCCGGGCGTCTGCCTCGCCTGGCTCGTCACCGGCACCCGCGCGCCGCTGGCGCTGCTCGCGGGGGCGCTCGTCACCTGCTTCCTCGGCGCGGTGTTCATCGTGGCCGTCTCGCGCTGGAGCCGGATCAAGGAGGACGCCGCGATCGGGACCACGCTGACGGTGCTGTTCGGCGTCGGGATCGTGCTGCTGACGTTCATCCAGCGCCAGCCCGGCGGCAACAAGAGCGGCCTCGACCGGTTCCTGTTCGGCCAGGCGGCCACGCTCACGCCCGACGACGTGCGCACGATGACGGTGCTCTCGGTCGTGGTCCTGCTGGTGCTCGCGGCGCTGTTCAAGGAGTTCAAGCTGCTGGCGTTCGACCCGGCCTACGGGCGGAGCCTCGGCTTCCCGGTGCTCGGCCTCGACGTCCTGCTGATGGCGCTGCTGGTCGCGGTCGTCGTCGTCGGCCTGCAGACGGTCGGGGTGGTGCTCATCGTCGCCACGCTGATCACCCCGGCGGGCGCCGCGCGGCAGTGGACCGACCGCCTCGGCACGATGCTCGTCATCGCCGCGTCGATCGGCGCGACCTGCGGCGCGGCGGGGGCGGCCGTCAGCGCGGCGGTGCCGAAGCTGCCGACGGGCCCGGCCATCGTGGTGCTGTCCAGCGCGGTGCTCGTGGTCTCGCTGTTCGTCGCGCCGCGCCGCGGCCTGCTCTGGGCGTGGGTCGCGGAGCGGCGCGCCGGCGCGCGGATCCGGCTCGAGAACCTGCTGAAGGACGTCTACCGCGTCGGCGAGGACGCCGGCGCCCCCGGCGCGCCGGTGCCGCTCCCGGTGTTGATGGGCGTGCGCGGGCAGAGCGCGGTCACGCTGCGCGGCGCGCTGCGGGCGGCGGCGCGCGCCGGCTGGCTGGACGCGCGCCCGGAGGGGCTCGCGCTGACCCCGGCGGGCGTCCGGCGCGCGGCGGCGGTCCTGCGCAAGCACCGGCTGTGGGAGGTCTTCCTGACCCGCCGGCTCGAGCTCCCGGCCGACCACGTCCACCGCGACGCCGAGGCGATGGAGCACGTGCTGACCGACGAGGCCGTGGACGCGCTCGACGCGCTGCTCGGCCACCCGGCACGTTCCTCGTGCTGCGCCGGATGGCGCTGATCGGCGACGCGATCAGCCACGCGGTCGTGCCGGGCATCGCGCTCGCGTTCCTGATCACCGGCACGCGCGACGTGCTGCCGATGGTCCTCGGCGCCGGCGTGCTCGGCGTGGTGACGGTCGCGCTGGTCGAGCTGTTCACCCGCAGCGAGCGGCTGCGCGAGGACGCGTCGATCGGCGTGACGTTCCCCGCGCTGTTCGCGATCGGCGTGATCCTGATCGCGCGTTACGCCGACGCGATCGACCTCGACCTCGACTGCGTCCTGTACGGCGAGATCGCGTACGCGCCGTGGGACACGCTGACCTGGGGCGGGCACGTGCTGGGCCCGAAGGCGCTGTGGGTCTCGGGCGCCACGCTGCTGCTCGACGCGGCGCTCGTCCTGTTGCTCTACAAGGAGCTGAAGCTCACGGCGTTCGACCCGCGGCTCGCGGCCGCCCTCGGCTTCTCGCCGGTGCTCGCGCACTACCTGCTGATGTCCGCGGTGTCGGTGACGGTGGTCGGCGCGTTCGAGTCGGTCGGCGCGATCCTCGTCGTGGCGATGCTGATCGTGCCCCCGGCCGCGGCGCACCTGCTGACCGACCGGCTCTGGCTGATGCTGGTCCTCGCGGTCGCGCTCGGCGTGGGCGCGGCCGCCGGCGGGTACGGCCTCGCGCGCGCCCTCGACTGCTCGATCGCGGGCGCGATGGCGACGGTCGCGGGGCTCGAGTTCCTGCTGGCGTTCCTGTTCGCGCCGTCGCACGGCCTCGTCTCGCGGGTCGCGCGCCGGCGCCGGCTCGTCGCCGCGCTCGCCGCGGGGCGGCGGCCCGACGGACTGCGGCCCGGCGAGCTGCCGCCCGGCGAGCTGCCGTCCGGCGAGCTGCCGTCCGGCGGGGTGCAGCCGACGTGAAGGCCGTGACGCCGTGACGCCGTGACGCTCTCGCGCCCGCTCCCGCTCCCGCGCCCGCCGCGCGCCGTGCTGTTCGACATGGACGGCGTCCTCGTGGACACGTTCGACGCGTGGGTCGCCGTGCTCGACGACTGCCGCGTGCGCCGCGGCCTGCCGCCGCTCGGGCCCGGCCCCGTCCGCGCCGCGTGGGGGCAGGGGATCGCCGCCGACGTCGCGACGTTCTTCCCGGGCGCCGAGCCGGACGCCCTGGCGCGCGAGTACGACGCCGCGTTCGCGCGCCACGTGGACCGCGTCCGCGCGGAGCCGGGCGCGGTCGAGGCCGTGCGGCGGATCGCCGCGGCGGGCGTCCCGTGCGCGCTCGTGACCAACAGCCCGCGCGCGCTCGCGGAGCGGCTGATGGGCGCGATCGGCCTCGACGGCGCGCTGCGGGCGTACGGCTGCGGCGACGAGGGGCCGGGGAAGCCCGCGCCCGACCTGCTCGAACTCGCGCTCGCGCGCCTCGGCCGCACGCGCGACGGCGCCGTGATGGTCGGCGACACGCCGCTCGACGTCGCGGCCGCGCGCGCGGCGCGCGTCGCCGCGGTCGGCTACCGCCTCGACGCCGACGCGCGCGTCGAGCGCCTCGCCGACCTCCCGCCCCTCCTCGG
>JADHED010002770.1_pt1 | contig 11503 bp, 10 predicted proteins | sample 8952041 | NCBI WGS metagenome assembly JADHED01 (sample SAMN16124423, study PRJNA663239) | bioreactor sludge metagenome | isolation source: sludge (control) | place: India:Bengaluru | collected 2018-09-08
CAAGTTCGACCGCATTCTGGCGGACGTGCCGTGCAGTGCGTCCGGCATCGTGCGGCGCCACGTGGACATCAAATGGTTGCGGCGTGAGCAGGACCTGCGGCTGTTCGCGATGCAGCAGGCGGCGATCCTGCGCGGGTTGTGGCCCGCCCTGGAGATCGGTGGTAAATTGCTTTACGCGACGTGCTCCGTGTTTGCGGAAGAGAATCAGCATCAGGTCGATGCGTTCTTGCAGGAGCAGTCCAACGCGCGGCAATTGCCTCTCCCCGGTTTGGAAAACGGGCAGTTGCTTCCCTGTACCGAACATGACGGGTTTTTCTATGCGCTTCTTGAAAAGGTGTAAGGAAGTCACGGGACTTCTTTTGCTGCTGACCTGGGCCTCCATGTCGGCGCATGCTGCGACGGGTATCGAGATCAAGAAGGCGGAGCTGGTCGAGAATGTCGAAGCCTACCAGCTCAACGCGGACTTCAGCCTGAACGTCAGCCCTGAAGTCGAAGAGGCCCTGAACAAGGGCGTTCCGCTCAATTTCCTGGTGGAGTTCCAGCTGGTTTCGCCGCGGCAATACTGGTTCGACGATGAAATCACGACCGCGACCCAACGCATCCGGCTGTCGTATCATGCCTTGTCCCGGCAATACCTGATCAATCTGCCGCAGCACCAGAAATCCTTCTCGACTTTGTCCGAAGCGCTGGAAGAGTTGTCGCACCTGCGCGACTGGATCGTGGTCGAGAAATCCCAGATCAACAAGACCGAAAACTACCAGGCCATGCTCAGGCTGCGGCTGGACCTGACGCGATTGCCCAAGGCGCTGCAGGTGGAGGCGCTCGGCTCGGAAAAATGGAATCTCGTGTCGGAGCGGGTCCGCTGGACGCCGGCTTTCCAGTAGCAGACCCATTTCATGAAATACATCGTATTCGTCTGCGTGGCCCTGGGGGCGGTGCTGTTGTACCTGCTTTCGCACGCCAGTGCCAATACGGCGGCATCGGGTCAGAACTATACGTTGTTGCTGGGGTTGAATATCGGCCTGGCAGCGATGCTGATCGTGCTCATCGGCGTGCAGTTGTGGAAGTTGTACCGCCAGATGCGCGCCCGCGTGGTCGGCAGTCGATTGACATTGCGCCTGCTGGGGGCGTTTGCTCTGATGGCGTTGATTCCCGGGGTGATCGTGTACGCGGTGTCGGTGAACTTCCTGACGCGCGCCATCGAATCATGGTTCAACGTCAAGGTGGAGGCGGCCTTGGATGGCGGCCTGCGGCTGGGGCAGAGCACGCTGGACATCATGCTGGCCGAGTTGCAGGAGAAAGGCGAAAGCATGGCTCTGACGCTGGCTTTTCAGCCGGGTGGGTCCAGCCTGTCGCTGCTGAACGACCTGCGTGAGAAAAGCGGGGTACAGGATGCCGTGCTGTTGAGCCAACAGGGTCGCATCATCGCGATCTCGAGCCGCGATGCGAGCGGGTTCCTGCCGGAGCTGCCCAGCCTGCCGCAACTGCGCCAGGCGCGCCAGCGCATTTACGGCAAGATCGAGCCGATCGCCGGCAAGGGGCTGTATCTGCGTGTGCTGGCGCCGGTGAACAGTACCGAGTTGAGCGGCGAGACGCGTATCCTGCAACTGCTGCAGCCTGTGCCGGAAGTGCTGTCGACGACGGCGGAGTCGGTGCAGGCGGTGTATCAGGACTATCAGGAGCTGTCCTATAGCCGTGATGCCCTGCGCACGGTGTTCGCGCTCACGCTGACCTTGGTGCTGATGCTGGCCCTGCTTTCGGCCGTGGCATTCGCATTTGTGCTGAGTCGCCGCCTGTCGGCGCCGATCGGCTTGCTGGCGGAAGGCACGCGCGATATCGCGGCCGGCAACTACGGCAAGCAGCTGCCGGCTCATGACAAGGACGAACTGGGCATCCTGATGCAGTCGTTCAACAGCATGAGCACGCGTCTCGTGGAAGCGACGCAGGCAGCGGAACGCAACCGGGCGCGGGTCGAAGCCGCGCGCGGGCGGTTGGAGACCATCCTGTCCCACCTGTCGTCCGGGGTGATCGCCCTGGACGAGCAGTTTCTGTTGCGGACGTATAACCCGACGGCCGAGCAGATATTGCGTTGCAATCTGGTCTCGGTAATGGGCAAGGGCCTGGCCGAGGTCGATCCGCTCAGTCCGGCGCTTGCGGTGCTGGGGCGGGCGATGATGGCGCATTTCGCCAACCCAGAGGCCACGGAATGGCAGGAGCAGATCGAAGTCGGCGGCACGCAGGTGCTGCTGGTGCGCGGGACCCGATTGCCCAAGGGAGCGGACAGCGGTTACGTGCTGGTGTTCGACGACGTGACCATGTTGCTGCAGGCGCAGCGGGATGCCGCCTGGGGCGAGGTGGCCCGTCGGCTGGCGCATGAAATCAAGAACCCGTTGACGCCCATCATGCTGTCGGCCGAGCGTCTCGAACGCAAGCTTTCCACCAAGCTAGACGAGGCGGATGCCGAGGTGTTGCGCCGGGCGACGCATACCATCGTCAGTCAGGTCGGCGCGATGAAGAGCATGGTGGACGAGTTCAGCGAATATGCGCGTTCGCCCGCACTGAATCTGGCGACCATCGACTTGCCTGAACTGGTGCGGGATGTGCTGGCCCTGTACGAATCGCACGGGGTGCGGATCGAACCGCTTTTCACCGAGCCAGTGCCGCCGGTGAAAGGTGATGCGACGATGTTGCGCCAGGTGCTGCACAACTTGCTGAAGAATGCCCAGGACGCGCTGGAGGCCGTGCAGGATCCGCTGATCCAGGTGATGGTGCTGCCGGAGGGGGGCATGGTGCGGCTGAGTATCGCGGACAATGGGACGGGGTTCCCGCCCGAGATGATGGCGCGGGTGTTCGAGCCTTACGTCACGACCAAACGTCATGGCACAGGATTGGGGTTGGCCATCGTCAAGAAGATTGTGGAAGAGCACAAGGGTAGTATCAGAATCGAAAATCGTCCCCAGGGCGGCGCCAGCATTTCGCTGACGCTCCCCGCGGAGGCTGGAGGTAAGGTATGACGGCGCGGCATGTGCTGGTAGTGGATGACGAAGTCGGGATTCGTGAGTTGCTGTACGACATCCTGCAGGACGAGGGGTATCACGTGAGGCTCGCCGAGAATGCGGCCCAGGCGCGTGAGCATCGCCAGCAGGCGCGCCCCGACCTGGTGTTGCTCGATATCTGGATGCCGGATTGTGACGGCATCACGCTGCTCAAGGAGTGGGGGAACGGCGGGCTGCTGACCATGCCGGTCGTCATGATGTCCGGCCATGGCACCATCGACACGGCGGTGGAGGCGACCCGGATCGGGGCTTTCGATTTTCTGGAAAAACCGATCGCGCTGCAAAAACTGCTGAAAACGGTCGAATCCGCCCTGAAGCATGCGGATCAGGCCCCGCGGACGGGGATGAATCTGCTGAGTCTGGGGCGCAGTGCCGCCATCCAGGCCCTGCGCGAGCGGCTGGAAAAAGTGAGTCAACTCAGCCTGCCGTTGCTGCTGATCGGTCCGACGGGTAGCGGGGCCGAGTTGTGCGCGCGCTTCCTGCATCGCGCCGGGACGCCATGGCTCCAGCTCGATCATCCCGAGAAACTGGCCGAGGCCCCGCTCGAGTTGCTGGAGCAGGCGCGTGATGGTTTGCTGTTCGTGCCGGAAGTGGCCGAGCTCGGCAAGACAGCGCAGAAGGGCTTGCTACTGCTGATTGGGCGTGCCCAGAAATACGGCGTGCGGGTCGTGTGTGCTTCGCGCCAGCATCTGCCGCAACTGGTGCAGCAGGGGCAATTCGACGAGGGCTTGTTGCAGGTGCTGTCTTCGCTCAGTCTGACGATTCCGCCGCTGTCCGAGCACCGTGAAGATATTCCCGACCTGGCCAAGGCCATGGCGACCGTGTTGGCGGAAGGGGGCGAGGCGCCCTATCGCGATTTCGACATCGGGGCGCTCAACGCCCTGCGCAATGCGGATTGGCCGGGTAATCTGACCCAGCTCAACCAGGTCGTTCGCAACCTGATGCTGACCAGCCTGGGAGAACGGGTGACGCTGGAGGAGGTGCAGCGTGTGCTGTCGCAGTACGCCGTGGCCGAGCCCGTCGTGGTGGAGGCTGCCAATGATGCACCTGATCTCGGCATCGATCTCGACATGCCCCTACGTGAAGCCCGCGATGCCTTCGAGCGTCTCTATTTCGAGCACCATATCGCCAAGGCTGGCGGCAATATGAGCAAGGTGGCGGAGGCGGTCGAACTGGAGCGCACCCACCTTTATCGCAAGCTCAAACAGCTCAATATCCGCACCAAGCAATAGGCTGCAGGGCCTCGCTCAGAGGCTTGCAGGGAAGGCGTAAGCGCTCGCTTCGGCGGGCAGGCTGCCCTGCTGCATGCATTGGACGAGCAAGGACGCGCTGGCCGGGGCCATGGTCACGCCGTAGCGAAAGTGGCCGGTGTTGAGATACAGGTTATCGAAGGACGGGTGGCGGTCAATCACCGGAATATTGTCGGGGGAGCCCGGTCGCAGGCCGCTCCAATGTTTGATCACCGGGGCATCGGCCAGTGTTGGCATGATCGCGATGGCCTTCGCTGCAAGTTCGGCGGCAGCCCTGGAAGTGGTGGATTTATCGAATCCGACGTCCTCTACCGTGCTGCCGGCGACGATGTGCCCGTCAATGCGCGGAATCAGATAGAAATCCTCACGATAGATCAGGTGGGTCAGTGCATCGGGTGGCAGACGGTAGAGCAGCATCTGGCCGCGCATCGGTTTCATGTCCAGCGAAAGCGCGTGCCTGCCCAGTAGCGATTGACTCCAGGCGCCGGCAGTGACGACGAAAGCATCCGCTTCATGGCGTCGGCCAGCGGTGTCTTGCCATCCCGTTAATGTGCCGTCATCGGCTGCCAGCGGTACCAGCTGCGTGTTTTCCAGCAGGGTGACGTCGCTCACTGCCAGCTGTGCCCGCAAGGCCTGCATCAGGCGTGGATTGCGGGCCTGCGCGACCTGCGGCAGCCACAGCGTGTCGTGGTCGATCAGGGCTTCGAATCCATAGTCTTTGCACCACGCCAGCGCCGCCGCTGGATCGAACGGCGTCAGGATGCGCATGCCGCAACGGCGGTATTGCGGGTCGATGCCGGTATTGGCGAGTAGTTTTTCCGCTAGCGCCGGGTACTGGGAAGCGCCGGCCATGGCGAGGCGGTTGACCGGGTCACGGTAGTGCCACGGTAACAGGGGAAACAGGATGCCGCCGCCCGCCCAGGAGGACTCCATGCCGACCTGACCCTGATCGATGAGCGTAACCTGCCATCCCTGTTCTGCCAGGGTGATTGCGCTGAGGCAGCCGACTGCGCCGGCGCCAATGACGACCACGTGGTTCTTCATTTTCCGGTCAACAGGTAACTTTCGGCAGCGGCGAGTTTGCCGGGCGTGCCCTGCAACACCACAATATCGTCTTCCACCAAAACCGTGTCCGGGGTCGGCTCCTGATGCTTCACGTTTTTGCGGCGCAGGGTTTTGACCTGCACGTCATGGCCCTCCAGCCACAGGTCGATCAGGCGTTTGCCGACAGCGAAGGCGCTGGCGGAGAGCGTGACCGATTGCAGGCGAATCTGGTCTTCCTCGCGTTCGAGATCGTGGTCCGAGAGGCCGCGGAAAAAGCCGCGGAACATCTGATAACGCTCATCACGGAAGATCCGGATGCGCTTGACCACGCGAGAGAGCGGAACGCCCATCAGGATGAGCGCGTGCGAGGCCAGCATCAGGCTGCCTTCCAGTACTTCCGGCACGACTTCGGTGGCACCGGCATCGACGAAGCGTTCCAGATTACTGTCGTCCAGCGTGCGGACGATCACCGGCAGTTGCGGATAATGCTCCTGCAGCACGTGCAGGACCTTGAGCGAGGCGCGCTCTTCTGCATACGTGATCACCAGGGCCTTGGCGCGGTCGGCGCCCGCCGCCTTAAGCACGACACGCCGTCCGGCGTCGCCGTAGACCACGTTTTCGCCTGCGGCTGCCGCTTCACGCACGCGCACCGAGTCGATATCCAGCGCGATGAAAGGAATGTTCTCCTGGATCAGGAAGCGTGACAGGTATTGTCCGCTGCGCCCGAAACCGCACAGGATGACGTGGTCGTGCAGCGAGTCGCTGAGGCTCTCGATGTCCTTGATGGCGCGCTCGCGGTTTTGCTCGTAGCTGCGCGACAATCTGGAGGCGAATTTGCCGTTACGCTCGATGATGAACGGGGCGAGGATCATCGACAGCAAGGAGGCGGCCAGCACGATTTGCAGGGCTTGCCCGCCGAGCAGTCCCTGCTCAGCGCCCAGGGCCAGCACGACGAAACTGAATTCCCCGGCTTGTGCCAGCATGACACCGGTGCGAATCGCGACGCCGGTCTCGTGATGGAACCGGCGTGTGATCAAGGAGATGATGACCGCCTTGATCGCGATGAGCGTGGACAGCAGCAGCAGCACCCAGCCAATTTCGTGGGCCAGGGCGTGCAGGTCGAGTTGCATGCCCATGGTGACGAAGAATAGCCCCAGCAGGATGTCGCGGAACGGCGCGATATCGGCTTCCACCTGATAGCGGTAGCGGGTTTCCGAGATCAGCATCCCGGCCACGAAGGCTCCCAGTGCGTACGAAAGCCCGGCTAATTGGGTCACTACTGCCAGCAGCAAGGTCACCATCAAGACATTCATGACGAACAGTTCGCGCGAGCGCTGACGGGCCACCAGATCGAACCAGGGATTGATCAGCTGTTTGCCCAGCGCGAGCAGCACCCACAGCGTGAGGGCTGCCTTGAGCAGGGACAAGGTGATCGTCAAGGCCAGTGTCTCGGCTGGTGCACTCAATCCGGGAATCAGGATCAACAGGGGAACCACGGCCAGATCCTGGAACAGCAGGACACCGATGGCCAGCTTGCCATGCCGGGAGTTGATCTCGACTTTCTCTACCAGCATCTTGGAGACGATGGCGGTCGACGACATGGTGAGCGCGCCCGCCACGACCAGTGCGGCACGCCAGTCCAGCCCCAGCGCCATGCCGATCCCCTGCGTCACCGCCATGGTCAGCACGACCTGCAGCCCCCCCAGGCCGAACACGGTGCGGCGCATGCTGAGCAACTGCGGCAGGCTGAACTCGAGGCCGATGCTGAACATCAGGAACACGATGCCGAACTCGGCCAGCTCCTTGTTGGCTTCGGAGTCTGGCAGCAGGCCGGTGGCATGCGGCCCCAGCAAGAGGCCGATGAGAATGTAGGCCAGCATGGAAGGCAGGCGCGCGGTACGGAACAGCGCCACCGCCATGACGGCGCAGGTGAGCAGGATCAGTATCATCGCGAGCGTGGAGTTCATGCCCGTATTTTAGCCGCAACTGTCGAACGAAAGGTAACGGCCTGAGAGCAATTTTTGTGCCGATTTCGAGCAGCATTCTTTCTTCACCGCCAGAACCCTTTTATACTGGCAGTCTATGTCACAACAATCACCCATCGCTGCGGTTTCTTCAGGCGCTTCCGTGCTCGAGTTGGCGCGTCGCGTGCTGCGTATCGAGGCGCAGGAAGTGGAAGCGCTGGCCAGCCGTCTGGACGATTGCTTTGCCGAAGCGGTCGACCTCGTGCTGGCATGTCGTGGTCGCGTCGTGGTGAGCGGGATGGGAAAATCCGGCCATGTGGGCCGCAAGATCGCCGCAACGCTGGCGAGTACCGGTACGCCGGCGTTTTTCATGCATCCGGCCGAAGCCAGCCATGGCGACCTTGGCATGATTACCGGGCAGGATGTCGTGCTCGCCTTGTCCAACTCCGGCGAAAGCGGCGAGCTATTGGCCATCGTGCCCCAGATCAAGCGCACCGGTGCGAAACTGATCGCCATGACCGGCAAACCGAATTCCGAACTGGCGCGCGAAGCCGACGTGCATCTGGATGCCTCGGTATCGCAGGAGGCTTGCCCGTTGGGATTGGCGCCGACCGCCAGCACCACTGCGGCACTGGCGCTTGGCGACGCGTTGGCAGTGGCGCTGCTCGAAGTACGCGGGTTTTCCGCGGAAGACTTTGCCCGGGCGCATCCTGGCGGCGCGCTGGGTCGCCGGCTGCTGGTGCATGTCAGCGATGTGATGCGCGAAGGCGAGCAGATTCCGCGCACGTCGCAAGGTGCAACCTTGTCAGCTGCCCTGCTCGAGATGTCGCAGAAGGGGCTGGGCATGACGGCGATTATTGATGCGGCTGGCTGCCCGGTCGGCATTTTTACCGATGGCGACCTGCGCCGCGCCTTCGAGCAAGGGGTCGATGTTGCGCAGACGCGTGTCGATGACGTGATGCATCCGCATCCGCACACCATCCAGCCACAGCGCCTGGCAGTCGAGGCGGTCGAATTGATGGAGCAGCGCAAGATCAATGGGCTGCTGGTGGTGGACGAGCGTGGGGTGCTGGTCGGGGCCCTGAATATGCACGATTTGTTGAGAGCGAAAGTGGTATGAGTCAGGACGCATTCGAGCGCGCGAAGCGCATCAAGCTGGTGGTGTTCGACGTGGACGGCGTCATGACGGATGGCAGCCTCTATCTGTGCGACGATGGCCAGGAATTCAAGGCCTTCAACGTGCAGGACGGTCTGGGCATGAAGCTGCTCAAGGCGACTGGTGTGGAACTCGGCATCATCACGGGGCGCACGTCGAATGTCGTGGTCAAGCGTGCGGAGAATACCGGCGTCGAGCATTATTTCCAGGGGGTCGAGGACAAGCTGGTGGCGTTTGAAAAGCTGGCGCGCGATCTGGGGCTGGATTTTTCCGAGTGCGCCTTCATGGGGGACGATTTCATCGACTTGCCGCCCATGCGACACGCCGGGCTGGCTGTGACCGTACCGGCAGCGCCGGCGATCGTGAAGCAGCACGCGCACTACGTCACCACACGCGAAGGCGGGCGTGGTGCGGTGCGGGAGTTGGTCGAGCTGATCATGCAGGCGCAGGGCACGTTCGACGCGCAACTGGCGCAGTTTCTGAAATAGGCGATGCCGAGTCATGCCGATGCGCTCTGCGATCTGGTTTCCGTTGACGTTGCTGGCGATGCTGGCAGCGTTGACGTTCTGGATCGAACGTACCGTGCAGCCGCCACAGCCGAAGCGTGACGGCAGCAGCCGGCATGAAATCGATTACCGCATGAACAACTTCACCACGACCAAGAGCGACAGCAAGGGCAATCCGCGTCATGTGCTGTCCGCGGTGGAATTGACGCATTATCCGGATGACGACAGTACCTATCTAGTGCGCCCGCGTTTTACGCAGTATGCCGTCCGCAAGCCGTATACCCAGATTCAGGGGCAGCGCGGGCAGGTGTCGAGCGATGGTGAGAACGTGTATTTCATGGATAATGTCCAGGTGGAGCGTGGTGCCATGCCGGGGCGCGGCAAGATGCGCATCCTGACGGAATACCTGCATATCCAGCCGGATGAGGAAATTGCCAGGACGGACCAGCCGGTCTCGATCCTGCAGGAGCCGCGCACGGTGATCCGTGCGACCGGGATGGAGTACAACAAGAAGTTGCGTACCGTGAAACTGTTCAACCGCGTGCGGGTTCACTACGAAAAGCCGGGTGCCGATTTGCCGCCGTTGGCAGCGCCTCCGCCGTTGAAGCCCGCGGCAGGCAAGGCGCCCGTGGCGCAGGCCAGGCCAGTCGCCGTACAGAAGGGACCGGCGCAGGCCGCGAAGAAAAAATCTGTCAAACAGAAGAAAGCGGCCGCCAAGACGGCCAAACGCCAACCCAAGACCGGAAAGACGACCACCCGGATTCGGAGACAATATGATGCGACCCAACGTTAAACGGATGCTGTTTGCCTGCATGCTGCTTGCTTCTTTTTCGGCCAGCGCCGAGAAGGCTGACCGTGATCAGCCCATCGATCTGGAAGCGGACAGCCTGACGACCAACGATGCCAAGAAAACCAGCACCTACACCGGCAACGTGATCCTGACCCAGGGCACGTTGCGCATCAACGCCGACAAGCTGGTGGTGCGCGAGGACAAGGACGGTTTTCAGCACAGCACCTCCACTGGCAATCCGACCACGTTCCGCCAGAAGATGGAAGGCAAGCCGGAATTCATCGAGGGCAGCGCGCAGCGCATCGAATATGACGGCCGCATGGACAAGGTGCAATTGTTCACCAAGGCCTGGGTGAAGCGTGGCCAGGACATCGTGCATGGCGACTACATCATGTATGACGCCAATGCCGAATATGCCGAGGTGATCGGTGGTGGCCAGTCGTCAACCGGGGCCGAGGCGCCCAAGGGTCGCGTGCGTGCTGTGATCCAGCCGAAGAAAAAACCGGCCGACGGCGCTGCCGCCGGTGCCCAATAAGGAAAATCGCGTGAGCGAACTCAGGGTAGAAAGCCTGCGCAAGCGCTACAAGGCGCGCACTGTGGTGCAGGACATTTCCTTCGTCGTGAACAGCGGCGAGGTGGTGGGCCTGCTGGGCCCCAACGGTGCCGGCAAGACCACCAGCTTCTACATGGTGGTTGGCCTCGTGCCGCTGGACGGCGGGCACATCATTCTGGACGGCAAGGACCTGGGCAAGCTGCCCATCCATCAGCGTGCCAAGATGGGAATTTCCTACCTGCCGCAGGAGCCCTCCATTTTTCGCAAGCTGAATGTTGCCGAGAACATACTCGGCATCCTCGAACTGCAGAAAATGTCGGATGAGGAAGGTGAGGCGCGGCTGGAAGAATTGCTGCAGGAACTGCACATCACCCATCTGCGCTATAACCCGGCGGTGAGCCTGTCCGGCGGCGAGCGTCGCCGGGTGGAAATCGCACGTTGCCTTGCTTCCAACCCACGCTTCATCCTGCTGGACGAGCCGTTCGCCGGGATCGACCCGATCGCCGTGATCGATATCCAGAAGATCATTCGATTCCTCACGTCGCGAGGCATCGGTGTGTTGATCACCGATCACAACGTGCGCGAAACCCTGGGGATTTGCGACCGCGCCTACATCGTCAATGAGGGCAAGGTATTTGCCTCCGGCAGTCCGGAGGAAATCATCCACAACGACAGTGTCCGGGAAGTGTATCTCGGCAAGGATTTCCGTCTGTAATCGACGCATAGAAAAGACCCATGAAGCAAAGCCTGCAACTCCGGATGTCCCAGCACCTTGCGCTTACCCCGCAGTTGCAGCAGTCCATCCGTCTGCTGCAACTGTCGACGGTGGAACTCAACCAGGAGCTGGAAACCATCCTCCAGGCCAATCCCCTGCTGGAACGCGTCGATGCCGGGGGTGTGGGCGCTGACAATTACGTGCCCGAGGCCCGCACCGACAACGTGACCGCACCGGCTGAAGCGCCTGCCAGCGGTGAAGACTATGCCCCGCAGGAGGATTTCGGTGGGGACGAGATCGATTTTTCCGGCAGCAACCGCTGGGAAAAGAGCGGTTCTGGCAGCGACGACGACGATGCCGACTACCTGTTTCAGGAGCCTGAAACGCCCACGCTGCGCGAGCACCTGCTGGCCCAGCTGAAACTGATGCCGCTGTCGCAGCGCGACCAACAACTGGTCGCACTGCTGGT
>JADHED010002744.1_pt1 | contig 11498 bp, 10 predicted proteins | sample 8952041 | NCBI WGS metagenome assembly JADHED01 (sample SAMN16124423, study PRJNA663239) | bioreactor sludge metagenome | isolation source: sludge (control) | place: India:Bengaluru | collected 2018-09-08
AACGCCGAGCTGACGCCCAAGTTCAAGAGCATCACCAAGCGCAAGGCCGCCCTGCCCGACGCCGACGAGTGGAACGGCACGCCCGGCAAGCTGAAGGACCTGGAGCGCTGATCCTGCCCCCGGCCATGCAAGCGCCCTCGGCCCCCGCACCGGCGCAGGCCGATGCCGTGGTGATCGGCGCGGGCCCGGTGGGCCTGTTCCAGGTGTTCCAGCTCGGGCTGCAGGGCATCGCGGCGCACCTCGTCGACGCCCTGCCCCACGTGGGCGGCCAGTGCGCCGAGCTCTATCCCGACAAGCCCATCTACGACATCCCCGGCGTTCCCGTGTGCTCGGGCCGCGAACTGGTTGCGCTGCTGCAGCGGCAGATGGCGCCGTTCGCGCCCGCATGCCACCTGGGCCAGCAGGTCGAGACGCTGGCCGCGCAGGACGATGGCCGATTCCTGCTGCAGACCACCGCCGGCACCCGGCTGCTGGCGAAGAGCGTCTTCATCGCCGCCGGCGTGGGCGCCTTCGTGCCGCGCACCATCAAGGTGGACGGCATCGCCGCTCTGGCGGGCGGCCAGGTGCTCTACCACCCCACGGATACCGGCGTCGCCAACGCCCGCCACGTGGTCGTGCATGGCGGCGACGAGGCCGCCGTGCAGGCTGCCATCGCCTGCGCGCCGCTGGCCGCCAGCGTCACGCTGCTGCATCGCCGCGACGTCTTCCAGGCCGAGCCCGCACTGCTGGCCGAGCTGCAGACGCTGCGCGAGGGCGGGCGCATCCGCGTCGCCATAGGCCAGATCACGGGCGTGCAGGCCGCGCCGGACGGCCGCCTGCAGGCCCTCGTGCTGCAACTGCCCGACGGCTCGCAGCAACACCTGCCGCTCGACCTGCTGCTGGCCTACCTGGGCATCTCCCCGCGCCTGGGGCCGGTCGCCGGCTGGGGCTTGGCCATGGAGCGCAAGCAGATTGCCGTGGACACGGCCACGTTCGCCACCAGCGTGCCCGGCATCTACGCCGTGGGCGACGTCAACGGCTACCCCGGCAAGCGCAAGCTCATCCTGTGCGGCTTCCACGAGGCCACGCTGGCCGCCTTCGCCGAGGCGGAGCGGCAGGCGGGCCACAAGCTGCCGCTGGAGTACACGACCAGCAGCGAGCGGCTGCATGCGCGCCTGGGCGTGAACGCATGAACACCCTCGCCACTCCCCGCAACGAAGCCCTGGCCCCGCTGCCGGCCGGGCAGCGCGTGTTCCGCTGGCACGACCATGCCTCGCTCTGGTTCAGCCTGGGCGTGGGGCTGCTGGTCATGCAGGTGGGCGCCTACCTGATGCCGGCCCTGGGCACGCAGCAGGCGCTCCTGGCCGTCGTGGCCGGCTCCGTCATCGGCGCGGGGCTGCTGGGCTGGGTGGCAAAAATAGGCTGCGACAGCGGCCTGGCCAGCGCGGGGCTGATGCACGCCGTCTACGGCCGGCGCTTCGCGGGCCTGCCCATCGTGCTCAACATCGTGCAGCTCGTGGGCTGGGGCACGTTCGAGCTCGTGGTGATGCGCGACGCCACCGTGGCCATAGGCCGGCAGTCCGGCATGCTCGCCGCCGGCGCATGGCCCGTGGCCGCCACGCTGCTGTGGGGCGGCGTGGTGCTGCTGCTCATCAGCGGCTCCATGGTGCAGCTGGTGCGCCGCGTCATCGCGCGCGTGGCGCTGCCGCTCGTCGTGCTGTCGCTGCTGTGGCTGTCCTGGCAGTTCATCGCCATGGCGCAGGCCCAGGGCCTGGCCCAGATCTGGCAGCGCCGCGGCGACGGCGGCATGGGCGTGATGCCGGCGCTCGACCTCGTGATCGCCATGCCCATCTCGTGGCTGCCGCTCGTGGCCGACTACGCGCGCCACGGCGTGAGCGGCGCGGGCGCCCTGCGCGGCAGCTGGATCGGCTACGCGCTGGCCAACATCTGGTGCTATTGCCTGGGCGTGCTGGTGGCGCTGGTGCTGCCCAGCCAGGACCTGGTGACCGCCCTGCTGCTGGCCCAGGGCGGGCTGCTGGCGCTGTCGCTGATCCTCATCGACGAGGTGGACAACGCCTACGGCGACATGTACTCCGGTGCCGTCTCGGCGCACAGCCTGCGCCCGCGCTGGAGCGTGCGCCGCTGGGGCCTGGGCCTGGCCGCGCTGTGCACCGCGCTGGCCCTGGTGCTGCCCATGCACAGCCTGGAGCCGTTCCTGCTGCTGCTCAGCTCGGTCTTCGTGCCGCTGTTCGGCGTGATCCTGGGGCGCCTGGCCTTCGGCGTTCCGGCGCACGCGGCGCTGCAGCGCGCCGCCGGCGTGCACGGGCTGCCCGTGGCGCTGTGGCTGGCTGGCATCGCCTGCTACCACCTGCTGCCGCGCGCGCTGCCGGCCCTGGGCGCGGCGCTGCCCACGCTGGCGCTGTGCTTCGCGCTGGCCTACCTCACGCGCCCGCGCGGCTGAGCTCGTCGCCACGCAGGCGGAACTTCGGGCGCGCGGAGGGCTCTCCCAAGGCATTCCCCCGTTCACCCATCAAGGAGCCGCCGCCCGTGTCCTTCGCACCGTCCCGCCTCGCCCGCACCCTCTCCACCGCCACGGCCGCCCTCGCGCTGGCCGCGCCGCTGCTGGCCCCGGCCACGGCCGGGGCGCGCGAATTCGTCAGCATCAAGAGCAACGCAGTCAACGTGCGGGCGCAGCCCACCACGCGCTCGGACACGCGCTGGGAGCTGGGCCGGGGCTACCCCCTGCAGGTCGAGCAGCGCCGGGGCCAGTGGCTCAAGGTGCGCGACTTCGAGGAATCGCTCGGCTGGGTGTTCGCCCCGCTCACCAGCAAGACGCCGCACCGCGTGGTGACCGCGCCCAGCGCCCGCCTGCGCGCCGGCCCGGGCACGCAGCACAAGATCGTGGGCACGCTGCAGCAGCACGAAGTGGTGCGCAGCCTGGGCCAGTCCGGCGCCTGGGCGAAGGTGCAGCGCGACGGCGGCCAGAAGGGCTGGGTGGCCAAGCGCCTCACCTGGGGCTGGTAGAGCCTGCGGCTCAGCCCTCCAGGATGCGCTGGGGCTGCGGCGCGTAGCCGTGGTTCAGCGGCCCGTGGCCGCTCCAGGATGCGCTGGGGCTGCGGCGCGTAGCCGTGGTTCAGCGGCCCGTGGCCGTGGCCCGTGCGCACGTCGGCACCCGCAGCGATCGCGCCCAGGATGTAGGCGCGCGCCTCCTCCACAGCCCGCACCAGAGGCAGGCCCAGCGCCAGGTGCGCAGCGATGGCGGACGACAGCGTGCAACCCGTGCCATGGCCGTTGTGCGTGGCGATGCGCGCAGAGGCCAGGCGGTGGCGCTCGCCCCCGGGCAGCGCCAGCAGGTCCACCACGCGCTCGCCCGGCAGGTGCCCGCCCTTGAGCAGCGCGGCGCGCGCCCCCAGGGCCAGCAGGTCGCCGGCGGCCGCATCCAGCTCGTCCTCGCCCGTGATCGGGCGGCCCAGCAGCCAGCCGGCCTCGTCCAGGTTGGGCGTGACCACCGCGGCCAGCGGGAACAGCTCGCGCACCAGCGTGCCCACGGTTTCCTCGGCAATGAGCCTGTCGCCGCTGGTGGCCACCATCACCGGGTCCAGCACCACGCTGGGCAGGCGGTGGCGGCGGATGGCCTCGGCCACCACCTGCACCACCTCGGGCGCGTGCAGCATGCCGATCTTCACGGCATCGACGCCTATGTCCTCGACCACCGCGTCGATCTGCGCGCGCAGGATGTCGGTGGGCACACCGTGGATGGCGCGCACGCCCTGGGTGTTCTGCGCCGTGATGGCGGTGATCGCCGTCATGCCATAGCAGCCCAGCGCGCAGAAGGTCTTGAGATCGGCCTGTATGCCCGCGCCCCCGCCGCTGTCGGAGCCCGCGATGGACAGCACGCGCGCATAGCGCCGGGTGGAAGTAGGTGTTTCTTGCGTCATGACAAAAATTATCGACCGTAAGGACACTACCGCTGTGCTGTAATTGCCGCCACGGACGAAACAGGGGTGTCCCCGCCATGTCGGCGGGCGACTGAGAAATACCCTTCACACCCGATCCAGGTCATGCTGGCGTGGGGAGTTTCCAGCACCGGTGCCCAGCCCCGTTTTGTCCTCCATACAGGACTTGAACGACGATGCTTGCGCACCCATCCCTCCGATCCCCCTCCTTCATCACCATCCTCGGCGCCGGCCTGATGGGCCGGCTGCTGGCCGTGGCGCTCGCGCGCCAGGGCCACAAGGTCGAGGTACACGAGGCCGGTAGCCGCGACGGCGCCACCAGCGCCGCCCACGTGGCCGCCGCCATGGTGGCGCCGCTGGCCGAGTCCATCGTGGCCGAGCCGGGCGTGGTGCGCATGGGCCAGCATTCCCTGGCGCGCTGGCCCGGGCTGCTGGCCCAGCTGGTGCAGCCCGTGTACTTCCAGCACAACGGCACGCTGATCGTCTGGCACCGCCAGGACGCGCCCGAGGCCGCGCGCCTGCGCCAGAAGTTCGAGCAGACCCAGGGCGCCGTTCCCCAGCTGCCGCACATGCAGCCGCTGGACGCCGCCGCGCTGGCCGAGCGCGAGCCGGCCCTGGCCGGGCGCTTCAGCCAGGGCCTGTACCTGCCCGGCGAGGGCCAGCTGGACAACCGCCAGCTCCTGGACGCCCTAGCCGCCACCATGGACGCGCTGGGCGTCGCGACGCACTGGCACAGCGCGCGCGCGCCGCAGGACTTCGCCCCCGGCGCCGCCGGCCAGCCCGACTGGCTGCTGGACTGCCGCGGCCTGGGCGCGCGCGAACAGTGGCAGGGCCTGCGCGGCGTGCGCGGCGAGGTGGTCCGCCTGCACGCGCCGGACGTCACGCTGCAGCGCCCCACACGCCTGGTGCATCCGCGCTACTCCATCTACCTGGCGCCCAAGGAAGACCACCGCTTCGTCATCGGCGCGACCGAGATCGAGTCCGAGGACCTCTCGCCCGCCAGCGTGCGCTCCACGCTGGAGCTGCTCAGCGCCGCCTACGCCGTGCACCCGGGCTTCGCCGAGGCGCGCATCACCGAGCTGACCACCCAGTGCCGCCCCACCCTGCCCGACAACCTGCCCGCCATCCGCATGCCGCGCGAGCGCGTGCTGCAGGTCAACGGCCTGTACCGCCACGGCTTCATGATCGCCCCGGCCATGCTGGACGTGGTCATGCAGCTGCTGGGCGAGGGACAATCGGCGCTGGCCCCCGATTTCGAACTCGCGCTGCAAGGCGGCGCCGCAACCGCTGCATGAACATCCTCATCAACCAGAACCCCGTGGAGCTGCCCGACGGCGCCAGCGTGGCCGACGCCGTGGCCAGCCTCGACCCCACGCCCCCGTTCGCCGTAGCCGTCAACCTGCAGTTCGTGCCGCGCGCGGCCTACGCCACGCACCTGCTGCAGGCCGGCGACAGCGTGGAAATCATTGCCCCGGTCACCGGCGGCTGAAAGCGACCAGACACCATGAACACTCCCAACGACGACGCCCTGGTGCTGTACGGCCAGCGCTTCGAAAGCCGGCTGCTGCTGGGCACGGCCCGCTACCCCTCGCCCGCCGCGCTGCAGGCCGCCGTGCAGCGCGCGCGCCCGGCCATGCTCACGGCGGCGCTGCGCCGCCAGGGCAGCATCGAGCAGGGCAAGAGCTTCTGGGCCATGCTCAAGGAACTGCAGGTGCCGGTGCTGCCCAACACCGCCGGCTGCCACAGCGTGCAGGAGGCCATCACCACCTCGCACATGGCGCGCGAGGTGTTCGACACCCCCTGGATCAAGCTCGAGGTGATCGGCGACGACTACACCCTGCAGCCCGACACGCTGAACCTGGTGCAGGCAGCCGAGCAGCTCGTGCGCGACGGCTTCTACGTGCTGCCCTACTGCACCGAGGACCTGGTGCTGTGCCAGCGCCTGGTGGACGTGGGCTGCCAGGCCATCATGCCCTGGGCCGCGCCCATAGGCACGGGGCGCGGCCCCGTCAACCCCTACGCCATGCAGACGCTGCGCCAGCGCCTGGACGTGCCCATGCTGGTGGACGCGGGCCTGGGCCTGCCCTCGCACGCCTGCCAGGTCATGGAATGGGGCTTCGACGGCGTGCTGCTGAACACCGCCGTGGCCCAGGCCGCAGACCCCGTGCGCATGGCCGGCGCCTTTGCCGACGCCGTGGCCGCGGGCCGCGCCGCCCACCTGGCCGGCGCCATGCAGCCGCGGGAATCGGCCCAGCCCAGCACCCCCGTGCTGGGCACGCCGTTCTGGCACCACGCGCAGGAAGCCTGAATGCACGAAAGCCATGAGGCCATGGTGCAGGCCATCGTGCACCACCACGGCGCCGCCTACGCGGACTTCCCGGCGCAGCCCGTGCCCGCCACCGCAACGGACGAGCCCGTATACCGCGCGGCCCTGGCCGCCTGCAGCGCGCTGGGCTTCATCGCCCACGACGCCGGCTGCCTGGCCCGCGCCTGGGCCGCGCAGACGCGGCGCCTGGGATCCTTCGACGCCGCCCGCTGGCCTGACGACCCCGCGGACTTCGGCTTGCAGCCGCGCCCCCATGCCCGGCCCTTCGCGCCCTGCCCGCAGCAGCTAGGCCTGTACGCCGTGCTGCCCGATGCCGCCTGGGTCGGCCGCATGGCGCGCGCCGGCGTGCCCACGGTGCAGCTGCGCTACAAGTCGCAGGACGGCGCCGCCATCGCGCGCGAGGTGCAGGCCGCCGTGCAGGCCGTGCGGGGCACGCCGGCACTGCTGTTCATCAACGACCATTGGCGCGCGGCTATCGACGCCGGCGCCTACGGCGTGCACCTGGGGCAGGAAGACCTGGACGCGCTGGGCCCCGACGACCTGCGCGCCATCCGCGAGGCCGGGCTGCGCCTGGGCGTGAGCACCCATGGCTACGCCGAGATGGTGCGCGCCGATGCCGCCAGCCCCAGCTACATCGCCATGGGCGCGGTCTTCCCGACCACGCTCAAGAAAATGGCCACCGTGCCCCAGGGCGTGGCGCGGCTGGCGGCCTACGCGCGGCTGATGCGCGGCTACCCGCAGGTGGCCATCGGCGGCATTGGCCTGGAACAGTTCCCCCAGGTGCTGGCCACCGGCGTGGGCTCGATCGCCGTGGTGCGCGCCCTGGTCAATGCCGACGAGCCGGAAGCCTCTGCCGCACGGCTGATGCGCGCGATGCAGGCATAGCCGCTGCTGCTCAGTACCGGCGGTTTTCCATGCGCTCCAGTTCGAAGCGCAGTTCCAGCTTGTCGTCGTCCATGGCGAACCCCACGGACTGGCCGTGCGCCGGCGCAGCGGCGCCGGCCTCCGGCTGGTGGTCGCGCAGCGTGAATTGCGCGGGCTCCGACAGGTCGACGTCGAGCATGTCCTCCACGGGCGGCTGCTTTGCCAGCACGTCGTAGCCCGACGGCATCAGCGACAGGTCGCCCACGATGGAGTCGAGCGAGCGCGGGGCCGCGGCCGCAGCGCCCAGGGGCGTCGTGCGCGCGCGCGGCGGCGGCGCGCCCCGCAGGTGCGCGGGCGTGGTCTGGGCGATGGCCAGCAGCAGCAGCAGGTCGTCGAAGGCGGCCAGATCGAACCGCTGCGCGTCCCGCCCGTCGCCGCGGCGGAACAGGAAACCGTCGAGCACCCCCAGCACCTCGGGCGAAGACCACAGCGCCTCGATCTGCGCCAGCGCCTCCGGGTAGTCCTCCAGCGCATGCCCGCTTTCATGCCATTGCGTGTACCGCGGGACCTGCACGTTGAAGCGTTCCTGGAACTGCCTGCGCAGCTGCTCGAAGCTGTCCGTGCGCCCCAGCATCTGGAAAAGGCGCAGCAGTTCGAGGTACACGGCCGGCATCGCGTCGCCCTGCTCGGCGATGTGGCTGCGCAGCACCTGTATCGCCTGCTCGTGCTCGCCGATGGAAATGAAGAACTCCGCCTGCTGCTGGATGTCGAACAGCCCCTCGGGCTGGACGGCCTGCTGCCGCGGCGCGGCCGGCCGGGCGGCAGGCTCCGGCGCGGCCGTCTGCACCGGGGCCGGGGGAATGGTGTCGGGCGCATCGGACGGGCCCGGGCCGGCCTCTTGCAACTCCTCGGGCGGCACCGAGCTGGGATGCCAGGTGTCGGACGCCTCGGGCTCGACCTGCCACCGGACCTTGCCATCGGGCCCTTCGGAGACCACGGCGCCGTCCTTGAGCCCCTCGCTCAGCGCCACGGAGTTGTGCCATGCCTGGAGCGCCTCGCGCCGCGTGCGCCGCAGCAGCCAGGCGATCGCGGCCAGGGCCAGCACCAGCGCGCCCCCCAGCGCGTAGACCACGCCGGCCGAAAAGCTCTGTGACTGCAACTGTTCGAGCTGCTGGCGCAGCCCGCGCGCCTCCGCGCGCCCGGCGTCCGCCTGCCTGCGGTGCGCCGCCGCATCGGCCTCCAGCCTGCCCAGGCGCTCCATGGACTGCCGCAGGTCGGCGGGGGAGCTGTTGAGCACCTTCCACAGCGCCGCGAATTCTGCGCGCCGGGCCTCGTCGGGGGTGGAGAGCAAGAGCGGTTCCTCGCGCGACAGGCGCAGCTCCAGGGGGGCGTCGAGCCACAGGTCCAGCGGCTCCACGATGAGGCGCGCGGCCGCGGTCGGCACAGGCGCCGGCACCGTGGCCCGCGCGCGCGGCCGCGCCGGCTTGTCGGCCGCCTGGCCCGCGGACGCACCAGCCTGGGGCTTCTCGCGGCGGACGAGGGATTGCACGGCGGCAGCGCCCGCGGCGGCCGGTGTACGCGGGCCCGCCGCAGCCGCAACCGCATTTGCAGGGCGCGCGGCGAAGGTGCCCGGGTCGGCCGTGCCCAGCCGACCGATGTCCAGGGGGCCCTGCGTGTTCGCGGCGCCAGCGGCCGGCAGGTCGGCCAGGAAGGTGTAGGTGCGCGTCACGCGGCCTTCGCACCCTGCCGCGATGGTGACGGTGAGCACGGGCTCGTCGGCCACCATGGTGGCCTGCACGCGCACCATGGGGATGGCCCCGCCCTCGACGGGCGTGACGCGGACGCGCGAATCCGCAATGCTTGTCGTGCCTGAAACCAGGTGCGCCGAGATGCACGAGGACGCCAGATCCTTGCCCGGATCGGGCCGCACCTCGAACCCGAGGTCGATCGCCGACCCGAGCACCACTGCGCCGCGGCTCGCCCCCAGCGAAAGCGCCGCCACGCCAGAGGCCGCGACGCACAGGCAGGCGCCCACGAGTACATTGCGCATAATCACAATCGTTTCAAGATGTTTAACAATTTTGACACAAGCCTCGTGCTACCTCATTGCCGTCTGATAATTTGATCATGAATGCGGCATTCACTTCGATAGGCATCGTCGGCACGGGCGCAATGGGCCGCGGTATCGCGCAGATAGCGGCCCAGGCCGGCAGCACGGTGTATCTTTTTGACACAAAACCCGGCGCGGTCGATGCGGCGCGGACGCATCTCCATGGCCAATGGCAGCGCCTGGCGGACAAGGGGCGCATCGATGCGGCCCAGGTGCCCGTCTTGCTGGGCCGGCTCGTGCCCGCCGCCTCGCTGCGCGACCTGGCGGCCTGCGAACTGGTGGTGGAGGCCATCGCCGAGCGCCTGGACGCCAAGCGGGAGTTGCTGCTCGAACTCGAATACATCGTCGCGCCCGGGGCAGTGCTGGCCAGCAACACCTCGTCGCTGTCGATCACGGCGCTGGCGGCGCCGCTCACGCACCCGCAGCGCGTGGCGGGCTTTCACTTCTTCAACCCGGTGCCGCTCATGAAGGTGGTGGAAGTGGTGGCCGGGCTGCGCACCGAGGCCGTGGTCTGCGCGCGCCTGGCGCAGTACGCCCGCGCCATGGGCCATACGCCCGTGATGGCGCAGGACACGCCGGGCTTCATCGTGAACCACGCGGGCCGGGGTTTCGGCACGGAGGCCCTGCGCATCGTGAGCGAGGGCGTGGCCGACTTCGCCACGGTGGACCGCATCCTGCGCGACCAGGCGGGCTTCAAGCTCGGGCCGTTCGAGCTCATGGACCTGACCGCCCTGGACGTGACGCACCCGGCGATGGAGTCCATCTACCACCAGTATTACGAAGAGCCGCGCTTTCGCCCCAGCCCGATCACGGCGCAGCGCCTGGCCGCGGGCCTGCTGGGCCGCAAGACGGGCGAGGGCTTCTACCGCTACGTGGACGGCGCGGCCCAGGTGCCGGCCGAACCGCCCGCGCCCCGGCCGGCCAGCCTTCCGCCGGTCTGGGTGTCCCCGCGCGCGGCGCGGCGCGCCGAGCTGTACCAGCTGCTCAAGAGCCTGGGCGCCACCATAGAGACCGGCGCCACGCCCTCGGCGGGTGCGCTGATCCTGGTGGCGCCGCTGGGCTTCGACGTGACCACGGTGGCCGTGGTCGAACGCCTGGACCCCACGCGCACCGTCGGCATCGACATGCTGATCGACGACGCGGCCACGCGCCGCCGCGTGCTGGCCACCAACCCTGCCACGCGCGAGGACATGCGCGACGCGGCGCACGCGCTGTTCGCCAGCGACGGCAAGGCCGTGAGCGTGGTCCGCGACAGCGGCGGTTTCGTCACGCAGCGCGTGGTGGCCACCATCGTCAACATCGCGGCCGACATCTGCCAGCAGCGCATCTGCAGCCCGCAGGACCTGGAGACCGCCGTGACCCTGGGCCTGGGCTACCCGCTGGGCCCGCTGGCCATGGGCGACCGCTGGGGGCCGACCAACATCCTCGAAGTGCTGTTCAACATGCAGACCGTCTATGGCGACGCGCGCTACCGCCCCAGCCCCTGGCTGCGCCGCCGCGGCGCCATAGGCCTGAGCCTGACGCACGAAGAACCCTGACCCGACCGCCATGACCGCAGAACTGCAAAGCACCAGCCACGGCCAGACCCTGGTCCTGACCCTGCGCGCGCCCCAGGCCCGCAATGCGCTGGACGGCGCCATCTGCGCCGCCGGCATCGAGGCCCTGAGCGTGGCCGAGCGCAGCGAAGAGGTGCGCTGCGTGGTCATCACCGGCGCGGACGGCGTCTTCAGCGCCGAGACCAGCCTGGAGCGCCTGCAGGCCAGGCGCCAGCAGCCGGCCCAGGCGCAGGCCCAGGGCGTGGAGCTGCTGCACCACTGGGTGGAGGCCGTGCGCACCCATCCCAAGCCTGTGATCGCCGCCGTGGAGGGCATGGCCGAGGGAGCCGGCTTCTCGCTGGCGCTGGCCTGCGACCTTGTCGTGGCGGCACGCAACGCGGCGTTCGCCATGGGCGGCGCCCGGCTGGGCCTGTCCCCCGCCGGCGGCGCGAGCTGGAACCTGCCGCGGAGCCTTCCGCACCAGATGGCCAGCGAGATCCTGCTGTGCGGCGAGCACATCGCGGCGCCGCGTCTGCACGCCCTCGGCCTGGTCAACCACCTGGCCGAGCCCGGCCGCGCGCTGCACGAGGCGCTGGCCCTGGCCCAGCGCCTGAACGCGCGCGCGCCCAACGCGCTGGCCAGCATCAAGGAACTGGTAGGCGACGCGCCGCAGCGCAGCTTCACCGAGCAGCTGGCGCACGAGCGCGACCACCTGGTGCGCAGCCTGC
>JADHED010002773.1_pt1 | contig 11485 bp, 10 predicted proteins | sample 8952041 | NCBI WGS metagenome assembly JADHED01 (sample SAMN16124423, study PRJNA663239) | bioreactor sludge metagenome | isolation source: sludge (control) | place: India:Bengaluru | collected 2018-09-08
TCTGCCACCGCATGGGGCAGCGAAGGCGCCAGGTGCAGGCGCGCCAAGGGCGTTACCCCTTGCAGCCGCGTGAGGGGGCCCAGCACCGGCGGAAGCGGCAGCAGCCCGCCCACGCGGCGGGCCACATCGGCATGGTGCTTTTGCAGGGCCGTGGCGCTGAGTGCAGGCGCCCTGAGCAGCATGGTGACCTGCGCCGGGCTCAGGCCCTCGGCGTGCACCGGGCCGCAGACGCCCTCGCTGGCATCCAGATACAGGGGCGGGTGGTTGTCGCACAGCGTTGCTGACGCACTGGGCAGCGTGGCCTGCAGCGCCCAGACGCCCTCGCCCCCCGCCGCCGGCACAGTTTCCTTCCAGCCCCAGGTGATGGGCAACGCATCGCCCCATCGCAAGGGCGCGCCCACCGTGGACCCGCCCGCATCCACAAACAGCCGGCCCGTGGCGGCCGCCTGCTCCAGCGCCAGCAAGCCCACCGCACCTTCCAGCACGCCGATGGGCGCCACGCTGTAAGCCGAGTAGTAGCCCACGCTGCGCGGCATGGCGCGCAGCAGCTGCAGCACCTGGCGGTCGGCGTCGCTGGCGCGGTCGTACACCGCCTGGCCCGGGCCTGGCTGGGTGCGGATCTGTTTGGGCTTGGCCCAGCCGCCCGTGACCCTGGGGTACGACACCACGGCTTCCAGCTGCATCTGCGGCACCGTGGTGCGCGACCGCCCCACGGCGGAGACGAGGTACAGATAGCACTCGGGCCGCCCCGGATGCGCACTGGGCGCCTGCGAGGTGGCGGCGCCCACCGCGCGGTCCCAGTCCTGCAGCCAGTGAACCAACCTCGCCTCGGCCTCGGCGCGGGCCACCGCTTCCTTGCGCTCCCGCATTGCCGTCAAAGCATCCGCCGCGTGCGCGGATTTCGTTCCGTCCGCAGGATTGAGTTGCGCGGCCGCAAGCGTCAGGGCCACGGCGTGCTTGCAGTCCCCACCCACAGGGCATGTGCAGTCCCCGGACCAGTGCTTGACCTGCCCGTTGGGCGCCAGCATCAGGTGCACCAGCACCTGGTACGGCGCGGGCAGGCTGCCCTGCACCTCGCCCTCGATGGCCCAGTTGCCGTCGCTCCGGGGGGTGACCTCCATGCGGACCACCTCTGCGCGCCGGTACAGGTCCATGCCGCGCGACCATGCGCCCCTGTCGCACTGGGCCTGAAGCGAGCTGGTCGGGAACCACGGGGAACGGTGTGCAGCCAAAAAATTTCTGATAAAAAGTGCCTTCAGCGCTTTACCATCAATCGCTGTCAGCTATGAAAACAGGAGTAAAACAGTGGTGGGGGCAAGCTGCGCGGCAGGCACCCATAGGCCGCTACGCGCCGCGGGCGGCACGCACGCGCTCGAACACTTGCTGCGCCTCACCACCTGGGCCTGCGCTGCCCGGTGCTGCGGCCTGCAAGCTGGCCAACAGCCGCGCCAGCACGGGCGCCTGGGGCAGCAAGGGCCCCAAAAACAGCGCGCGCTCGCCATCGGCGATGAGCAGTGTGGGGAAGGTTTCCACATCCAGATCACCCGCGATGTCCGATTCGTCCTCGATGTCCACCCATTCAAAGCGCACGTCCGGGTGCGCACGGGCCAGTTCGTCGAACAAGGGGCGGTAGATGCCGCAGGTGCCGCACCACGCGGCACACAGGCACACGGCCCACCAGTCACCGCGCGCGGGGCGTTCGGGATGTGACGGCGGTGGGGATTCGGGCAATGCAGCCGGGCTTTGCATCTACGGGGCTCCTGGGGGGTCGGTCAGCACGCGGGCGGGGTGCGGGGTGCGGGCCGGCGAATCGCCCACCCAGCCCCCGCTACATGCCGCGCCGTTCGCGCGCGCGATAAACCTCGATGGTACCCACACCTGGCGCCTGGTTGCCCCAGCTGTTACGCACAAAGGTGGTCACCGCCGCCACTTCTTCGTCCGACAGCGTCTGCTGAAACGGCGGCATGCCATGCGGACGCGGGTTGCCGGCTGTGGCGGGCAGGTAGCCGCCTTGCAGCACGACGCGCACCAGGTTGGTCGGGTCAGCCAAGGTGACGGCGCGGTTGCCCGCTAGCGCCGGAAACGCGCCGGGCTCGCCCTGCCCCCGGTCGCCGTGGCACTGGGCGCACTGCTGCTCGTACACCTTGCCGCCCCGCGCCATCGCGCTGGCCGGGGGGGCAGCCACGGTGGCTGGCGCCTTGCGGTCCTGCTGCGGCAGGGCCTGCAGGTACACGGCCATGGCGCGCGCATCGGCTTCGGTCAGGTATTGCGTGCTGCGGAACACCACCTCGGCCATGGGGCCCAGCACTGAGCCCTGCGGGGCCAGGCCGGTCTTGAGCAGCGCCACCACGTCGTCGGTACGCCACTCCTTCACGCCCGCCTCGTGCGCCGCATTGAGTGCGGGGGCATACCAGTTCTGCACCGGGATCAGCCCGCCGGTGAAGGCCTTGGTGTCCGACGTGGCGCCCAGGGCATTGCGCGGCGTGTGGCAGGCGGTGCAGTGGCCCAGGCCGTTGACCAAATAGGCGCCCCGGTTGTATTCGGCCGTCTGCGTGGGTTCGGCGGCGGGCGCTCCGGGTGCAAAAAACAGCGCACGCCATACCGCCAATGCCGCCTGCGTGTTGTACGGAAAGCGCAGCGCATGGGCGCGGTTGGTACCTGCCGCAGCGGGCACGCTTTGCAGATAGGCAAAGATGGCGTCCGAATCCTCGCGCGTCACCTGCGTGTAGTTGGGGTACGGGAAGGCCGGGACCAGCAGCCGCCCGTCCTTGCTGCGGCCATGGTGCATGGCGCGCCAGAACTCGGCCGAGGTCCAGCTGCCAATGCCTTGCGCTTTGTCGGGCGTGAGGTTGGAGCTGTGCACCACGCCAAACGGCGTCTCGATACCGCGACCGCCCGCAAACGGCGCGCCGCCTGGGGTCGTGTGGCAGGCCATGCAGTTGCCAACGCGGGCCAGGTATTCGCCGCGCTGCACCAGCACGGGCGTGGATTGCAGCGTCTCGGCGGTGGGCAGCGGCTCTTCGCCACGCAGGTTCAGGGTAATCAGCACGGCGGCGGCAATGCCGAGCGCCGCCAGCACGGAAGAGAGGGTCCAGAGGATGCGTTTCATCGGTGCATCCCTTCTCAGCGTGCAGCTGCAGCAGCGACGGGAACCTCCGCCACCCCGCCGCAACGCGCCGGCATGGCGGCGGGCAGCGTGCGGGCCGGCTTGCCACCCGTCGCCACGGGCTGCGCGGCCAGCCAGGCCGAGACAGCGCTCACATCGTCGGGCGTGAGCTGGCGCGCAATGTCGGCCATGCAGTCGGGCAGATGCGCGCGGCGCTGGCCGGTCTTCCAGGCACCCAGCTGGCTGTTGAGGTAGTCACGCGGCAGGCCCAGCAGGCCGGGGATGGACGGTGCCACGCCCGTCATGGCCGCACCGTGGCAGGCCACGCAGGCCGGGATGTTGCGCGCAACGTCACCCCGCTGCACCAGCACGCGCCCGCGCTCCAGCACGGCGGGTGGCGCCTGGGGTGGCGGCGGGGGCGGGTAAGGAAGGTCGAGCGCAGCAAAGTGCCCGGCCATCTCGCGCAGGTAGTCGTCGGTCAGGTGTTCGATCAGGTACCCCATCTGCGGATAACTGCGCCGCCCATCGCGGAAGTTGAGCAGCTGGTTGGTCAGGTAGCCCGCCGGCTTGCCCGCAATGCGCGGAAAGTAGCCGTCGGGCGTGGCGCGGCCCTCTTTGCCATGACAGGCGGTGCAGGCCAGCACGCGCGATGCCATGGACGACGCAGGCACCGTGGCCGCAGCGGATGCGGTGGCCACGGGGTTTGCAGGGGCGGAGCTGGGGGGCACCGTCTGGGCCGCAGCGTCAGCGCTCAAGGCCAGCGCCAGCAGGGCAACGGCCGAAGGCAGGCAGACAATGGGGCGCAGCAGGCTACGCAGGCAATCGATCATGGCTTTTTATCTCTGGGGAAACAGTCGTTGGGCGTGCGCCCACACAGTCCGCCACTTTACGCCCGACCATAAAAACAGTACAGATTCAGTTTCGAGTTAAAAATACAGATCAGTTTGCCCTGCATCAACCCCGCCCCGCCCATGAAGCGCTACGAACGCCACGCTGACGACATCGCCCAGCTCATCCACAGCGGCGCGCTGCGCCCCGGCGACCGCGTGCCCTCGGTGCGCGAGGCCAGCCGCACACGGGGCATCAGCCCGTCCACTGTGTTCGAGGCGTACTACCTGCTGGAGGCCCAAGGCCTGATCCATGCGCGCCCCCGCTCGGGCTACTACGTCGGCGCCCGGCTGCCTGGCACCGCCGAGGCCCGCCCGGCCGAGCCCCAGCCCTCCCAGCCCGCAGTCACCTCCAAAGAGGTGGCCATCAGCGACCTGGTGTTCGAGGTGCTGGGCCTGGCGCGCGATCGCGACCTGGTGCCGCTGGGCTCGGCCTTTCCGGGGCTGGAGCTGTTTCCGCTGGAGCGCTTGGCGCGCTGCCTGGCCAGCGGCATGCGCAAGCTCGATCCGTGGAACATCGTGCAAAGCCTGCCACCCGGCGACGAACGCCTGCGTCAGCAGATCGCGCTGCGCTACGGCGTGCACGGCACGGCGGTGGATGTGGAAGAAATCATCATCACCAACGGCGCCATGGAGGCGCTCAACCTCTGCCTGGAAGCCGTCACCCAGCCCGGCGACGTGGTGGTGGTCGAATCGCCCACCTTCTACGCCGCGCTGCAGGCACTGGAGCGGCTGAACCTGCAGGCGCTGGAGATCGCCACCCACCCGCGCGATGGCATCGACCTGGCCGCGCTCGCCCAGGCGCTGGAGCGCCAGCTACCTCACCAGCCCATCAAGGCCTGCTGGCTCATGCCCAGCTTTCAGAACCCCCTGGGCAGCCTGATGCCCGAGAGCAAAAAGCGCGAACTGGTCGCCCTGCTCGCACGACACGGCGTGCCACTGATCGAAGACGATGTGTATGGCGAACTGCACTTTGGCCCCAAGCGCCCGCCGCCGGCCAAGGCGTTTGATACGGAGGGGCTGGTGATGCACTGCAGCTCTTTCAGCAAAAGCCTGGCGCCCGGCTACCGCGTGGGCTGGGTGGCGGCGGGCCGCCAGGCCACAGCGGTGCAGCGGCTCAAGCTGATGACCACGCTCTCGGCCGCCACGCCGTCGCAGCAGGCGCTGTCCGAATACCTGGCCCAGGGCGGCTACGACCGGCACCTGCGCGCCCTGCGCCGCAGCCTGGAACAACAACAGGCGATTGCTCTGGCTGCGGTGGCCCAGCACTTCCCGCCCGGCACGCGCGTGTCACGGCCCGAGGGCGGGTACTTTTTATGGGTGGAACTGCCTCCCCAGGTGAACGCGCTGGAGCTGCACCGCCTGGCACTGCAGCAGGGCATCAGCCTGGCACCGGGGCAGATCTTCTCGGCCGACCAGCGGTTTGCGCACTGCGTGCGCATCAACTACGGGCATCCGGCGCAGGGGCGGCTGGAGGCCGCCCTTGCCACCGTGGGCCAACTGGCCACGGATTTGGCGACAGCCGTTCCGTTGAGCGCAGCAACGACAAAATTACTATCAAAACGATAGCTGAAACGGCATACGGGTGTACCGCTTAGGTCCACTTCTATCAAAACCCAGGCATCCGCACACGGCGCGCGGCCCCTGCCCCCCCTTCCACCGCATTGCCTACGCCATCAGGTTCACGTCGTTGTCCACAAACACCGGCGCGGCAAACGCCTCGCATAGGTAGTCGCGGATCGAAAAGCCGTCCCATTCGGGCATCAGCGGCGGGTTGACGAGTTGCCCGCTTTCAAAATCCACCGGCCCCGGCACGCCCATGCCAATGGCAATCACCTGATTGGGCGCCAGCCCGCAGCGCGCCATCAACTCGCGCATCAGCCCCCGCACCCGCGCCAGGATCACGCCCGGCCCATGGCGCACATCAATCGGCTCGCGGTGCCGCGCCAGCACCGTCATGTCGGGCCGCATCACGGCCACTTGCATGCTGGTGGCGCCCAGGTCGGCGCCGACCACCACACCCAGGGTTTCGCTCAGACGGAGCGTTTCGGCACGGCGGCCGCCGGAGGACTACTGCAGGCCCACCTCGTCGAGCAGACCTTCATCGAGCAAGGCCGCGACCATGGCGTTGGCCTTGCTCTTGGAATAGGCGAGCCGCTGCGCGAGTGCATTGCGCGAGGCGCCTGCGGACCAGAAGATGGTCTGCAAGACGCTCAGGTCTTCGGCGCCGCAGTGACTCCAGGGGGTGGATGGCAAGGCTTGTCTCCTGTCATGTTTTTGTGCAGCACCTCATGGGGGTGGGTACTTGACAGGGATGCTATGCGGTCCACTTTGGCCGGGCAAGACTTAACTTAGACCGAAATATGTCCAAAGATTCAACCAATGCAGCGTGACTCAAGCTACGGGGATGGGTAGCACTTCAACTCCATGGCAGACCGGAGGAACTGATTGGGGCCCTGAGCTGCTGTTCAGCTAACCCTCAAGCGGTTTCATCGATGAGGTGTGGGCGATCACACGACCTAATCCAGTGTGCAAGCTATAGTGTTTGAGGCGAAGGTACACGCGGCGTTGATTCAGGAACCGTGCGGTGCGCGCACACAGCAGGGGCGCCGGGTTTCATGGCGGGATTTACTAACATTCTCATTGGTTGAGCTCATTGGTTGAGCACACTGAAAGGCTAGGCCGCAAGCCCCTTGCAATGCTTTTTGCGTGCCAATTTAGGCTGCAAGCGCCAGATTTGGGCTGGGGCTTTGCAGGGTCCACATTACGTTAGGACGCAGGTGACAAACGACACGGTCAAACCAAGCGCAGCGGCCCTTCGAGAGGCTCTTACTCTCTCGGACGAATTGCTTCGAAACATCGAGCTCGCCCAGGTTCCGCTCACAAATGCAGCATTGAGAGCTGCGCGGCTTGCAAGATTACTCAACGACTTCGGCCATCAGAAGATCTTCGAGTACGAGGCCGGTGGTTACCCCTCCGCACCCACTGGTGTCACTGCAGAGGTTTGGAGGCTTGCGGAGGCCGCAGGGCGTACGTACCAGCAGAGCGACGACAAGGGTGTATTGAATTGGTACGTACGGACTGAGTCCATCGAGCAGCTTGAGGCTCAGGTTGAAGGAGCAAAGCTCGGACTGGATGCCGCTCGCGATGTGAGCGTTTCTTCTGCCAACCCGAACCAGCTCTCTTGGGGCAACGGCCTGGAGCGGCTGCGACTGCACGGCGAGATGAAAGAAGCCGTTAAAAAGCTTGGAGCGCGAAGATCGTTCCTCTATGCATACGTAGTTCAGAAGAACCTTGAACTGAAATTCTCGGGGATAGCGAGCGATGCTTTCTCCCGCATCAGGGAAGGCGTTGACGAACTCGTAGGCGAAAGTGTTCCCGGAGCGGTTCAAAAGTTCGCCGCGATTTATGAGAACCTCTCCTCAGAGAATCCTGAAGATTGGTCAAATGCCGTGCACGGGTGCCGGCGAATCCTCCAAGAACTGGCTGACGCATTGTTCCCCGCGTCCGACACTCCGCGAGTGAAGAAGTCGGGTCCGAAGTCCATCGAAATTAAACTCGGCCCGGATAATTACATCAACCGGCTGATCTGCTTTGCCGAAGACGTAGGGACTTCAGAACGGACCACCGCTATCGTGGGCTCTCATTTGGGATATCTTGGTGACCGCCTCGATGCACTGTTCCAAGCCGCGCAAAAAGGATCGCACTCTTTGATCGCCACCAGGGAAGAAGCCGATAGGTACGTCGTTTACACGTACATGGCGGTTGGCGACTTGTTGAAGCTGAGGACCGGGCGTACGTCCTAAGAGGTCTTTCGACGCGGACACACAGTGGCACTGCGCCGCAAGGCATGCTGGTGAGCCTAAGCCTCGCGGCGCAGTGTCGCTGCGTTCCGGTCCCTTTCACCAAGCCGCAGGACCTGGTGGGCAAGAAGATCGCGCACACCACGCCCACCTCCAACTCGGGCAACCTGGCTCCGAGCGCACTGTTCCCGGCCATCGGGCTGGTTCCAGACCAGAACTACGAAGTGGTGTTCTCCAACGGCCATGAGCGCTCGGTCACGGGGGTGATACATGGCTTTTACCCGGCGGCGGCCGTGGCCAGCGACCTGTACCAGCGCATGGTGGTTAAGGGTGACGTGAAAGGCTCCAGCATCCGCACGCTGTGGGAGAGCCCACCCTTCATGACCGAGACTGGACAATGGGCAAGGATGTCTCGCCCGAGCTGCAGGCGCGTGTGAAGAAGTGCTCCTTCAGCTACAGCTTTTCGCCCAAGCTGCGGCAGCTGCTGCCAGGCAACGACACCTTTTTGCCCATCAACTTCGAGCGCGACTTTGCGACGGTGATGGAGGTCTACAACAAGACGCAGAAGGCGCAAGCCGCCAAGGCGGCCAAGTAACTGCCGCGTTGGGCCGGAAGGATGTGAGGACTGGCTCGGCCAGTTCAACAACCGCTTGCGCTAGCTGCGCGCTGCGACATGGGGCGGCACCAGCGCAGGCCGCTGCCTGTTCCGGCTGGTTTCATGCCACGGTGGTACCGTCCACCAACACCAGGGACGCGAATGGCAGGTGGTGCATCAGCTCCCGCAACACAAGCAGCGTGCCGGCAAAGGCAGGGTCGTCTGGCAAGCCTTCCTGCGCGGCGGGGCGGCCTTCGGACACGGCTGCCAGGCGGTTGAACAAGCGCTCCATCGCATCAAGCGTCAGCTCCCGGTGCGGCCCGGGCGGCACGCCTGCCAACGTGGCCACATCGTGCAGCGCCGCATCGGCAGACCACGGAGCCCACACCTGCCCTGGCGGCAGCAAACCCTGTAGTTGGCGGTGGGCGATGTGGACTTCATCCTCAACCGCAGCAATCGCATTCTCCAGCTCCAGCGGGGTCGGTATGGTGCCCCGAAAAAACTGCCGCGCCGTGTGTGCACCGCCCAGCGGCAGGCACAGCCTCACAGCGGGCTCAGGAGCGCTGGTGCCGGCGGCACAGGTCACGTGCTCGGCCCCCAGGTGCAGGCCACAGCTCCCCATGCCCGGCGCAGCGCTGTGCAGCGCCTGCTGGTAGCTGCGCACAGCGGGGTCGTCGGCCAGCACGCTCGCCACCGGTGTTGGCGTGATCGAACCAGCAGGGGGCACAGCGGCGTCGGCCCCAGGGGTCGAGGCAGGTTTGGGGGGCGAAGAGGGATGGTTCACAAGGCTCCTTGATCGCAGGGCGGCCACACGGTACAGACGATGCAACGCAGCCGCCCAGGGCCCGAAGCCCCACCACACTCTACCCCCGTCGCCAACCTCCGCACAACCCAGGCGCACAAAGCACGCGGTCAAGCGGGCGAGACCAGCGCCCAAGGCGACCCCCCAGGCGCCGCGCCGCCGACACCACGCGCCAGCGCCTTCCTACACCGGGCATTAGGCACCGTACCTACAGTCGGTTGCCATGCAAGCGCTGCAGCCAGCGCCCCTCCCCACAACAACAGCCCTCAGGAGAAACCGCCATGCACGCCATCCGCACCACGCCCCACCGCTCCCCCTGGCCTTGGATCGTGGGTGCAGCCGCGTTGATGGGGGTGATGATGTTGTCAGCCTGCTCCACCCCGCGCACACCCGAAGGCGTGCAGCCCGTCACGGGCTTTGACGTGGACCGCTACACAGGGCAATGGCACGAGGTGGCCCGCATCGAAAACTCGTTTGAACGTGGCCTGACGCAGGCCACAGCCACCTACAGCCGCAGCGCAGACAACACCCTCAAGGTGGTGAACCGGGGCTATGACCCGGTGCGCAAGCAGTGGAGGGAAGCAGAGGGCCGCGCCGAGTTTGTGGACAGCCCCGACCGCGCAGCGCTCAAGGTGTCGTTCTTCGGGCCGTTTTACGGCGGCTACAACGTGGTGGCGCTGGATGAGAACTACCAATGGGCCCTGGTGGTGGGCTCCAGCACCGAGTATGTGTGGGTGCTGTCCCGCACACCCACCCTGCCCTGGCATGTGCGCGAGCACCTGATGGAGCGGGCACAGGCCCTGGGCGTGGATGTGCGCAAGCTCGTCTGGGCCCAGCCCGGCGTGGAGCAACATGCGCGGCGTCCAGCGGTCAGAACCTGATCACCGTACGCAGCATAAGGGGCATGGCCCCATGCATGGTTCACACACCAAACTGCGCCACGGGACGCGGACGCAAAACATTCAAAGTTGATAGCAGACCGCGCATATTCCACTAGCGCCTGCAGCCCAAAAACCCTAAAAACTATCCGCCAGGCACTGTGGCGGCGGCCACCAGACGTTGGGTGTAGGGATGCTGGGGAGCGTCCACCACTTCCGTCACGCTGCCGCTTTCGAGCACCGCGCCGTCCTTCATCACCAGCACATCGTGCGCCATGGCGCGGATCACGTCCACGTCGTGGGTGATGAGCAGGTAGCTCAGGCCCTTTTCTTTTTGCAGGCGCTGCAGCAGGCCCAGCACCTGCTGCTGGATAGTCACATCGAGCGCGCTGGTGGGCTCGTCGAGCACCAGCACCTGCGGCTGCACGATGAGGGCGCGCGCCACGGCCAGGCGCTGGCGCTGGCCGCCCGAAAATTCATGCGGGTAGCGCTCCAGCAGGCGCGGGTACTGGGCCTCGGCCAGGCCTACTTCGGCCAACACCGCCTCCACACGCGCGCGGCGTTCGGCCACGCTGAGTGCGGGCTCATGCACCTTCAGGCCCTCGCCCACGATTTCTTCGACCGTGAGGCGGGGGGACAGGGACGAGAACGGGTCCTGAAACACCACCTGCACCCGGCGGCGCAATTGCTGGTTGGTGGGTGTGTTGCGCATGGCGGGCTGCTGCCACGCCTGCCCACCCACCTGCAGTTGTCCCGTCGAGGGCAACAGCCCCAGGATGGCCTGGGCCAGCGTGGACTTGCCCGAGCCGGATTCGCCCACCACGCCCAGCGTCTGACCGGGCAGCAATTGCAAGGTGGCACCCTCCACCGCCACAAACTCGCCTTTTTTGAACCAGCCCTTGATGCCCGGCAGCGGCGTGGGGTAGACCACGCGCAGGTCTTGCGTCCGCACCACGGGCGCGGTGCCTGCGGGCGGGTCGGCCTCGATCACATCGCGGCGTGGCTGGCTGGCGATCAGACGGCGGGTGTAGGCATGCTGGGGCGCGCTGAAGACCTCGGCCACAGGCCCCTGCTCCACCAGCACACCCTGCTCCATCACCGCCACGCGGTCGGCAAAGCGGCGCACCAGGTTCAGGTCGTGCGTGATCAGCAGCACCGCCATGCCGGTCTGGCGCTGCAGGTCGCTCAGCAGGTCCAGGATCTGGCCGCGCAAGGTGACGTCGAGCGCGGTGGTGGGCTCGTCGGCCAGCAGCAGCTTGGGACTGCTGGCCAGGGCCATGGCGATCATGGCGCGCTGGCGCTGGCCGCCGCTGAGCTGGTGCGGAAAGCTGTTGGCGCGACGCGCAGGCTCGGGGATACCGGTTTGCGCCAGCAGATCGATGGCGGCCTGCGCGCACTGGGCACCGGTGAGGCC
>JADHED010002775.1_pt1 | contig 11481 bp, 7 predicted proteins | sample 8952041 | NCBI WGS metagenome assembly JADHED01 (sample SAMN16124423, study PRJNA663239) | bioreactor sludge metagenome | isolation source: sludge (control) | place: India:Bengaluru | collected 2018-09-08
TCTGTGAAGATGGCGTGCTTGAGATCGAATGCACGAAGCGATCGAGTGACACGACCCTTGCACACATCATCCGCATGGTCGGAGAGGCGCACCTGCGTCGAGCGCCGTCCGAGCGCTGGGTTGAGAAGTTTGCCGGTGTATACACTCCGGCAGTATTGGGTGTGGCCCTGCTGACATTTCTGATTCCGTCGACCGTGCTGGGCGGCGATTGGCGCGAGTGGCTCTATCGATCGCTCGTCTTTCTGGTCATCGGCTGCCCCTGTGCATTGGTCATTTCGACGCCGGTCAGCATCGTCGCGGGCCTCGCCCGCGCGGCGCGCAATGGTGTCCTGGTGAAGAGTGGACTCCATATGGAATTGCCGGCGCGAATCCGAGCGATCGCCCTCGACAAGACGGGAACGCTCACCGAGGGCAGGCCTTCGGTGCTCCGGGTCGTGCCCTTGTCCGGGCACAGCGAGGCAGACCTCTTACAGAGGGTCGCATCACTTGAAGCTCTGAGCGATCATCCGCTTGCCCGAGCCGTTGTGGCCTATGCCGCCGAGCAGGGAATCAGCGCCCAGCCAGTTGAGGCATTCAAGGAAATCAAGGGCAAGGGCTTGACCGGTCGCCTCAATGGCTCGTCGTACTGGGTAGGTTCGCACCGGTACCTCGAAGAGATGGGACAGGAAACGGCGGAGATTCACCGTCAATTGGAAGAGATTGCGAAAGAGGGGCGCACAGTCGTCGTCGTGGGAAACGAGAGGCACGTCTGTGGCTTCCTTGCCCTCGCGGATACGGTGCGCCCCTCCGCAAGTGCCGCACTGCCGAACGTGCGGACGCTTGGCGTCGAGCACGTCGTCATGCTCACAGGTGACAACAGGGAGACTGCTGAAGCGATCGCTCGGGAAGTGGGCATCGACGAGATCCGTGCGGAACTCCTCCCTGCTGACAAGGTGGACGCAATCGACGAGCTCGTCCAGCGCTATGGGCAAGTGGCGATGATCGGCGACGGTATCAACGATGCGCCGGCGATGGCCAAGGCCACGATCGGTATCGCCATGGGTGCTGCCGGGAGCGACGCGGCCATCGAGGCTGCGGACGTGGCCTTCATGTCCGACGACCTTTCAAAGCTCCCGTGGCTCATTGAGCATTCCAAGAGAACGGTCGGAGTCATACGGCAGAACGTCATCTTCGCTCTCGCGGTTAAGGCGGTATTCGTCGTGCTGACCTTGCTCGGCTACGGCTCTCTATGGATGGCGATTGCCGCAGACATGGGGGCTTCCCTGTTGGTCACCTTTAACGCACTCCGGCTGCTAGGGGAATCGCGGGCCGTTCTCTCTCGATCTGCGCGCTGACGCCGATTTATGCGGGAGAAGGGACTGGTCAGCCATGAAGAAAGATCGCCATCGAATCAAGGGCGCGGACAAACCAGTCGACTCCCGCAGCTTGCGGTCGCGTCGTCGCCGCAGTGAGCGGAATTTTAGAATTGTCGCCTATATTCTCGCGACGGCCGCCGCGGCGATCATCATCCTGCACGCGGTCAATCCGGGGTCGACACTGTTGAAGTGGCGGCCCGCAGGGCCGCCGCCGCTCAATAACGTCGATCCTGTATCAGGGAAGCCGGTTGACGCGTTCTCGCCGACGGTGACATACGAGAACTATACCATCGGCTTCTGCTGCAACGTAAGCAAGATCAAGTGGGCACGGCTGCCGAAAGAGGACAAGGACGCGTTCGTCCTACGCTTTGTTCCGCATCCAGAGACGGCCAAATAGGTGCAGAGGATTCGTCACAAGCGGTCAATCTCCCATTCGATCTCTCGAAGTGCCATGTGAGTCCTCCCCGCCCCGTACGCCCGAATGACGACCCGCAGATGATTGTTGAGTCGCCCCAGCCCAGACTCGGCAATCTCGTTCGCCTCGGGGTACGTCCAGGACGTGCCTATAAGGCCGGAAGCGGTGTGGACGAGCGTACCAAGCTCACCGTAGACCAGAATGTCGTACTCGGTGCCGACCTCGGGTGCGGTGGTCGTGCCCGAGTTCACGTAGCTCCAGGTCCCGAGCCGGTTTCTGTGCGACCAGGATACCGTCAACTCACCAGTGATCGACGCCGGATAGCCCTGCCCGTTGAAGTGCACGTCGGTCGGGCAGTAGACCTTTGCCGACCGCGCCGGCGTAGTCGCCACGACCTGAGACGTCGGGCACGACGAGAAGTTGTACTCGCTCTGGTTGTTGTACGTCTGAAGTCGGAGGTCGTTGAAGACGTTGACGGTTGGCGGCACCGGGCCGCGGATGTTCACGGCCTGGCTACCGTACGAGATGAACCACACGCGTGCACCAGCGGGGAATGCCGTCGGCGCGGTGTCCAGGCAGCCGCGAGCGACGGTCTGCAGCGCGATACCGCCATCGACCTGGGCGACGATCTGAAACGCGATGAACTCCTCCAGTCCGTCATGCGATAGCCACGCGACGTTGACACCGAGCGCGAAGTCGGGCCCGCTGACCGAGGTGATCCGGTCGGTATCCAGGCCGGAGACCACCACGATTTCGGTCGTGAGTTCATCTATCGCCGTGCTGAGAACTCCCGAAGGCGTGAAGAACGGGACATCGACCGGCGGTGCCCAGCCACCGGCGCCGTCGGCGACATGAGCGCGGTAACCGAGGGAGATCCCGGTTGCTCCGCGTGCTGCGAGCGTGATGGCTTTCTGGACGCCGACGGCCATGTCCCCGTAACCTTTCACGGCCTCGTAGGGTGCGGGCAGAACTGCCTGGTCAGTCAGGGCGGGCACGTCGCCGGAGGGGTCCTCCCAGCCCGAAGCAGGCGGGGTGGAGTAGCCCGTCCAGTCGACAGCGAAGATGTCCTCCATGGCCTCGATCTCGATCTTCCCCGAGTCGAGGCGGCCGGTGCCGACCCGGACCGCCCTACAGACCATGCCGTCGATGCCCAGCGGGTGCCAGACGAGCTTGAACGCCGCCCCGGGACGGAACGCCCAGGCCGAGCGGTCGGCCTCGATCGTGACCGTGGCCAGCGGATAGGCCAGGGCAGCCAGCGCTCGTGCGGCGGCCTGCTGGGCGTTCGCCGGGTTGGACAGCCCTCGCATTGTGAGTTCCTGGAGCGATACCTCGCCGCCCTGGACCTCGATCCCAGCGAGGTCCTGGGCCTGAGCGGTACTCTCGATGAATCCGGCATCGCGGCTGACGTAGCCCACCCTAACGGTGTTCTTGAGGTCGCCCCACGACGGCCGAGCGAACGACTTCACCGTGCACGAGTCGGCGTCGAGCACCGGAATCGTCTCGGGGTCGTAGTCGTAGCGGACCAGACGGATCGTCAGCAACCCCGACGTGGGCTCGACGTACATGACCCCATCAATGTGGCGCAGGATCTCGAGCACGAGGTCCTTCGCGGTTGTCCCGCGGTCCTGGAGCATGGAGAGCCCGAGGCCTTCCGTGGCGAGCGTCTGGCCGACCGCCCGAAACGCGGCCACGTCCAGGAATCCTACCGGCAGGCCGAGACCATTTCCTGAAGCCGGCGAGATCAGGATGTCGTAGATCATCGCGGCGGGGTTGGCGTCGCCGTCGATGTTCTCAGCGCCACCGGTCAGCCCGAGCCCGTTGGGGCAGCGCCGGACCACGAAGGAGATGGCCTTGATGTACGGGCTCGTCCCCAGGTAGACATGCCGCAGCACGGCGTAGCAGACGTGCCGCCAGGCGGGCAGATTGTCGCCTAGGCGATCCTGGAGGTAGGTGTCCACCGGTTGGGTAGCCGACCCGTGATAGACGTAGATGCTGCCTGAGACTCCGCCCTCGGATTCCTCCCCGCCGAAGAAATTGGGCGCGTTGGTGTGGATCTGGGTCACGTCCCCGACATGGGGATAGCCCGCGGGGGGGGCGCGATCGTCGAAGCGAATCTGCAGGACATCGTCGACCTCGCCGCTGCACAGGACAAGCTGGGCGCCCAGGTAGTAGCGGTAGCCAACGGTGACGTCGTCGGATGAAAACAGCCCCGTCTTAACCTCCTTGGTGATGGCCTGCACCTGGAGGTCGCCGTACCAGGTGACCATCGGGCCCGAGAGTTTGCAGGTGCCCCAGACGACGGGGATGGAACGGCCCTCGCCGATCGTGGGGAACTGGAAGTCGCCGAGAGAGGACGGGGTCGGCGCATCGAACTGCGGCTTGGGGCGCAGGACGTCGTAGAGGACCGTGCCGACGATGTAGACCAGGGCCAGGACCCAGAAGGCCATCAGTCGATCCTCCCGGTGAAGGGATTTCGGCCGGGTAGCCGCGACCAGCCCAAGTGGTTCACGAGGTTGTTGAACTTGGTCCGGCAGGTGGCCTCGAGATGGTCGCAGCCCCAGTAGGCCCTGACCTGGTCCAACGACGAAAGACCCGGCATGGGGGACATCAGGATGATGGTGTTGCCCTGGTGGCTGACGATGAAGCGAGTTTCGCCAGAGGCAGTTTCGAGGCGCCCCCCGCGAAACCACTGGTTGGGACGTAGGGCAAATCCGTTCGACGTCACAGTCGCGCCCGAGGCCGACGTGACCGAGACCAGGTCGCGGCAGGCGGTGGGATCAGCACCGCACGCGGCCGAGTAGAGGACGTGGTTGCACGGGGTCTGCATGGCCAGGATTGGTACCGTGCGAGCCAGCATGGCCATCAGGCTGGCGCCGGTGAGAACGGCTTCGGATTCCTCGAACCGGGCGCGAACCACCTTGCCGCTGAAGATGGTGACGGCGAGTGACTCCTCGCCGCGGTGGGCGCGGTAGATCGTCACCCAGACCGGCGTGGACGGCAGGTCGCCAATGAACAGCGCCGGCACCGGATTGGCGCGAGGCAGGGTCAACTCGATGGTCTCGCCAGTGTCCTCCTGGGAGAAGTCGAGCTCGCTGCGCGTGATGGCCTCAGGTGCGAACACGCCCGCCGGCAACGTGATCGCCCGATCCGCCGAGGTGAAGAACCACGAGTTGCTGCCCTGAGCGAACCGGTAGCCCTCGACCGGCTGGCCGAGGTAGCGGCTCTTCTCTCTGGCGTCGTAGGTCACAGCGGCACCTCCAGGGGAAGCTCGCGGACCCGGATCGTGGCTTCGGCCACCTGGGGGCTGGGGTACGAGACCTCGACGCGGTCTTCGTCGAGGCGGCAGAGCTTCAGGAACGACAGCACCGTCTGGGTGTGCGAGTAGTCGCGCTGCGCCACCGGATCGAGGGTCAGGGTCTCAGTCAGGTAGTTGGCCGGGTCGTTGGCGCCGATGATCTTGCAGTAGTCCATGATGCTGCCGCCGAGCGACCAGAGCGCCAAGTGGCGCCGGGCTGCGGTCGTGCCCCACATCTGCTGCTTGTACCTGACCCACCTAATCGTGGCGCCCGACTGGTTCTGGGCGATGTCCTCGGCCAGGGCGAGGTCCCACTGGAAGCTCGGCAGCCAGAACGGAACCGCGCGTCCCTTGCGAGCGTCGAGGAATGCCCGCATGGCCGCGATCTCGTCGCGGCCGATCGCGGTCCAGATGAACGGGCGAAATGCCGCGGGGGCCGGAGCCTGTTCGTCGGCGATGCGCCGGCCTGTCTTCGAGCTCAAGAGCACGAACTTCCGCCTGAGGCGCTCCTCGAAGGCCCCGACGCGGTTGTAGTTGAGCTCCAGGACATCGAACCCGAGGTAGCTCATGGCCGGAATCCGTCAATGTCGAAGGTGAGCGAGGTCGAACCGATCGCGAGCGCGTCCCAGGTGAACGCTTCGTCGTCCGACAGGCGTCCGACCACGATCGGCAGGACGAGGGTCAGTCCCGCGGTCCATGACTGGATGAGGCCGAAGTCCAGGACCACGCGGTCTGCCAAGACGCTCTCGATGGTCTGGACCTCCCAGTGGTAGGGATCAGTCCAGAGCAGGACCATGCCGCCCGGCTCGAACGGGATGTCCGAGGTGTCGCACAGGATGTCGTGGTCTCCCGCAGCGGCGCTTTGCCGCAGCCGGGTCTGGAACTGCCAGCGGCCCACGCCGAACGCCCGAGCCTGGTTGCCGAAGATGATGGCGCCTGCCATCTGGGCATCTCGGAGGTCGTCCAGGAGCGTCGCGTAGCGGATCGTGCCGACCGGGACGGCGCGCAGTTGGATGCGCTGCTCCATGCCCCGGTAAGAGACGATGATGTCTGTCATGAACCCGAAGGTCTCGGTCACGGGCTGGGCCCAGTTCGGCGGGAACGGGAACGGGATCAGCCGGAAGCCCAGCAGCCGCAGGTTGGTCCCGGCGGGATCCTGCCCCGTGAACACCCAGGTGACCAGATTGTCGATCAGGGCGTCGCCGTCGCTCAGCACCTTGACCAGGTAGATGTGCGAGGCAGAAGCCGGGAAGTGCGCCGGCTGGCCGAGGTCATCCTCGACGGCGATGCCGGCGGGACCGTCGACGGTGATCTCCTGCAGGGTGTGGCCGTGCTGGATGTCGGCGTTCCAGACCTCGACCTCGGCCTCTTGTTCGGAGACCACGGCGCCGAGGTCATGTCGGCGCGGGAACAAGTGGATACGGCCGAGGACGGCCAGGCCGTGGACCGGGGCGATCTCGCCATCCACCTGGAACGCCGACGGCCGCGGGTCGGCCAGCGCCAGGCGAGTGCCCGTATTCACGCCGACGCGGTGCAGGGGGCGGGCGCTAATCACATCGAGGGCGGCCGCGGACAGGTCGGTCGAGAACGAAGGCCCCGAGAAGACGACCAGGGGCGCGGGGGTCAGGACCGCCGTTGCCATCAAGCGGCCTTCCTGACGGCAAAGAACGGGAACAGCATGTAGTTCTGACCGCCCACCTGCATGATGTCGCCGGCGCTGTAGCCGTTGCCCACCGCCTCGGTCCAGAACACGGTGGGCGGGTAGCCGATCGGGGCCCAGCGATTCTGGGGCTCGGCCTCCATGAAGCAGTGCAAGGGCAGGAGCAGCGCGCCACCAAACGCGCTCTGCAGGGTACGGTCTCCAGGACTACTGGTGCCGCTGTCCCACAGGTACTGGTAGCCCGGGTACTCGTCCTCTTCCATGCCGCCCAAGGCATCGGGACACTTGTTCAGCGCGTCGCGCATGCGCCGGCCGGTCCAGCCGAAGCCCTCGTCCTCGGGTTTGCAGTCGCCGATCCACCGGCCGGTGAACGACGCCGCATCGACGCGGACGAACGCGGTGCAATGCGTCATCCCAGTACTGCCGGAGATAGTCGAGTAGTCCTCGTCCGTGTGGGACATCGGAGGGTAGGCCGTCAGGTCGATACCGCGCCGGTTGCCCGAGAGCAGGTCGGACAACTCGGCGGTGTTGAGCTTGGTGCTCGAACTGGCGAAGAAGTACGGGAACGGCTCGGGCAGGGACGCGCGCTCCATGGACGGTCCCCAGCCCATGTGGCAGAAGATCCCGGGCGCGCGTTCGACCACGACGGTGACGTGGTCGTTGCCGTCGTCGAAGAAGTGGTACGCGGCCACCGACCCTTGGGGCAGGTTCATGCCGCAACCGGACGTGTTCAGGTCGTACGGTCGCACCGGGCCGCCAGGCTGGGCGTGCCAGTAGGTCTCGCCGTTCCACCCCGTACCAAGGTACAGGCCGATCCCGTAGCCGCCGTTGCCCATGTCGTGGTAGTTGCTTGTGCCTCTGCGCCAGATCCGTTCGTTCTCGGCCGCGCGCAGGTTCACGTTCAGGCTGCCGGCCTTGACCAGATGGGCGCGCCAGCCGGCCCCGTCCTGTGCGGACTGGTTCACGGTCCAGCCCTGGCCGGCAAGCCACGTCACCAGCGCCTGCAGGAGCGTCGTGGGCGAGCTGCTGATCCCCGTTTGGTACGCGGCGGCCATCAGTCCAACCTCACGGCGCAGAAGTCGTCGCGGTCATTGCGGAACACGTTGGGGATGACGATCCAGTCGACGGCGCCTTGGCGGATCAGGGTCTCGGCGGTCAGGCCTTGGCCCGTGACCAGGGCGATGCCCGGCAACTGCCCGGGCGTGTTGGTGCCGCCCCCGACGTCGCCAAGCATGAGCATCACCGGCCACAGGTCGTAGGTGGCGCCGGGTCCCGGGTCCAGCAGCGACAGGCCGCACCGCGTCGGCCAGATGATGTGGTGGTAGGTGTTGGGCGTGGAGCCAATGGCGTCGAGGTACGACCCCTCGAGGGCCTTCCAGCCGCCGTCGAGGTTGCGGACGCGAAGCTGGGTATCCCAGGGGTCGCGCTCGCCGGAGCCGACCGGGGCGTTGCCCGTGTCGGCGTGTGTCGGGATGCGGTGGCGGTTGTCAGCCAGCGACCACCGGTAGTCCGTGTCACTCCACTGCGAGAACTCGCCGTGGGACATCGATCCGCCCAGGAACAGCGGGTAGGGCCACTGATTCGGCGAATAGTAGGGCTCCAGCAGGCCGAAGGCCGCGATCTCGTACTGATTCGAGATCTTGGCGACCACCACGGCGCGGCGGCCGTCGCACACGAACCAGTAGGGGATCGCGGCGTTCCAGAGCGGCAGGTAGAGGTTGCCCTGGAATCCCGCCTGCTGGTAGAAGCGCGAGCCGGCGAGCCAGCCGTCCATGCCGGCGATCTCCCAGTTGTAATAATCGGCGTCCTGGCGCTCGAAGCCGTGGATGCCGACAAAGATCTCGGACGTCCCATCGTTACCCGGGGCCATCCAGACGTACTCGTGGAAGCACGCGTCAACGCCGTCGGCCTGTCGGAACATGCGCAGGGTGCCCATGTGGCACTGGCTGTAGCGCAGCCCCGTGATGTGCCAGCGGTAGCGGGTCGCCGACACCGGCGCGGCGATCGTGAAGGTCTGAGGGATGCCGTCAAAGAAGTTGACCCCAACTCGGGTGTCGAGCGTCACCCAAGCAGAGCCATCCCAGTACTGCATCTGCCAGTCGTCGGGCGCCTGACCGGTCGTCTCGAACAGGGTCAGCTCGTAGGCGGCGATCGTCACGGGCTCGAAGAAGGTGATCTCCACCTCCTGCGGGAGCGTGACCGTCGAGTAGATGTTCCACGAGCGGTTGGCCAGGCCGCCGACGTTGAAAGGCCAGATGTTGAGCTTGCCGTCGACAAGGTTCTGGACTGCGTACGTGCCCTCGTTGACCTGGGTGGCCACGAGCCGGCAGCCGCGGGAGCGGCGCAAGGTGGTCCACTTGGGGGCGGTCGACAGGGTGAACTGGTCGCCTGTCACGAACGGCGTCCCGCCGGCGTTAATCAGGAACTCCAGCGTGGCGTGGGTGAAAGGCGTACCGACAGTCGCAGGGCCGATCGAACCCGTGACGGCGCCGACCACATCGAACACGGTGGGGGAGGTGGCCGTGATGGTGAAGGTCTCGGCCACCGACGCAGCTCCGCCGGAGTAGCCGGTCAGGCTGCCACTGCCGGTCCCCGTGTAGGCGAGCCCGAACGCCGAGCCCTTGGCGGTCAGGAACGTGTGCAGCCGTTCGGCCAGGTCGTTGTAGTCGGTGGCGGTTCCGGTGGTGAACATGGCTCACGTCCCCAGGGCCGAGCGGATCGCGCGGCGGTTCTTGGCCATGGCCTTAACCAGGATGCGCTGTCCGGCGGGGCTCTCGAGGTGGCGCAGGATGAGACCCTCCTCGAGGCCGATCAGCATCTGGCCGTCCTTTGAAGCTTGCGGGTCCGCGGGGGCGGGGCCGTCGACCAGGCCGCCCTCGGCGAACCTGGGCACAGGCGCCTCGATCAGGACCGGGGTCTGGACCAGTGCCTGGGCGCCGCGGCGGTTCAGCTCATCGAGGTGGCGCAGGACGCCGGGCTCGCGGACCACCGCCGCCCGGACGAGGTACTCGCCGCGGGAGAACCAGGCGAGGTTCGAGTCCGACGTGCCGGTGCCGATCCCGCCCAAGACGCCGCCGGTGGCCTTCTTGTCGGCGCCACCGACCTGGCCGCCGCTGCCGAAGACGCCAGCGATCTTCTTGATGATGGCCGTGGCCAGAAGTTGGGCGGCCATGCGCTTGAGATCCGCGATGATCGACAGGGCCAGGCCCCGGAACGCCTCACTCAGGGACTTGGCGCCAGTGATCCCGGTGTCGAAGAACTCGGTCAGGGCGTCGCGCCCGCTATCAAGGGCGGTCTTGCCGAATGCGGCGAACGACACGCGGGCGCCTTCGACCGCGTACCCGAGGTCGCGCACGGCCGCGGTGAAGCCCTGGGCCTGCGCGATACGTTCCGGGTCGCCAGTGGCCCACGCCGCCTGCTCAAGGGCTGTGGCCAGGTTCCGCAGGGCGACCAGACGCTCGGATTCGATGGCCAGGATCTGCTGTTCGCCCTCGACCTGGGAGAGAAGACCAGCCGAGACACGGGCTTCGATCTCTGAGCGGGTGGCGACCAGGTCAGCAAGCGCGGCCTCTGCCTGGCGCTTGGTCTCGTCGAAGTTGGCGCCGGACTCCATCGACCGGCGCATCTGGGCAAGCGTGGCCTCGCGCTCGGCGTCGGAGGCGCCCCGCTTCTTCAGCAGTAGATCGGCTCGGCGGATTTCCTCGTCGATGCCCAGGAGCGCAGCCTCGTGGCGGCGTCCCTGGGCTTCGAGCAGGGTCTTCTCCAGGGCGAGCCGCTCTTCGGCGAGCTTCTGGACCGCCTCACGTTCCTCGGCCAGGAGGGCGGCCGTCTGGTCCTCGTACTCGAGGCGGGCTTTGGCGAGCTCGGCATCGAGTTTCCCCTGCTCGTCGCTGCGGCGACTGGGGTCGGGCTCACTGGCCAGAAGAGCCCGCTTCGCTCCGAGGACCTCGATCTCCTTCGCCTGCTCCTCTTCGGCGATCCGGCGCCGTTCGGCGTAGTAGGCCTGGACGATCTTGAGACCCTCGTCGAACGCCCGCTTCTCGGCCGCGGTGCGCAGACTGGCTGCCGCGCGCACGAGTGCCAGTTCGCGGTCCAGGGTCGCCTGCCGCGCCTGGACGCGCCGGGCCTCGAGCACGGCCGGATCTTCGGTGACCTCACCGGCGGGGGTCTGTGGCCTGGCTGCCGGCTCTGGCGGCTTGGACACCACCAACTCGAAACGGGCTTTGAGGCGGTCCTCGAGATCGCGGCGTCCTGCGCTGATCGCTTCGTCCGCGGTCGCAAGAAACGTCTTGGCTTCATCGAGATTGCCGTGCAGGAGCGCCCAGCCAGCGCGCACGCCAGCATCGACCCGCATCATGATCATCGCCAGGGCACTGCCCACGATGTCAAAGGCGGACGACACCACCGCGACGATGAACTTCACGACCAGGCCAATGCCCTGCCCGAACCGCTCCCAGGCTTCGGTGGTTTGCTTGAGGTCGCCGCTCATGATCTGCAGGGCCTGGGACAACTGGGGGACCAATCCGGCGGCGAGCCGGGCACCGAGGCCTTCGCTCTGCGCCTTCAGCAATTCGAAGTCGTCGTTCATCCGCGCGGCGGACTGAGCCAGGCGGTCGTCGATCAGGACGCCCAGCTCGCGGGCCCGCTCGATCACAGCGCCTAGGCCTTCGCTCGCCAGCGCATCCATCGTCGGAATGAGATTCGCGCCGGATCGCCCGAAGACGTCCATGGCGGTCTTGGTCTTCTGGATCGGCGA
>JADHED010002776.1_pt1 | contig 11479 bp, 8 predicted proteins | sample 8952041 | NCBI WGS metagenome assembly JADHED01 (sample SAMN16124423, study PRJNA663239) | bioreactor sludge metagenome | isolation source: sludge (control) | place: India:Bengaluru | collected 2018-09-08
CAGATTTAAAGCATCAATTCCGGGGAACAAAATATTCATGAGAGAATATGAGGTCAAGGGATCATCTTCTCTCTATACGCTTCATTTATATCTTCAGAACGATCTTGGATTCGCCCCGGACCAGATTGTTCTTTTTCGAGCAATCGATGCAAAAGGGAAAGTGAGAAAGGAGTATGGCCTCTTTAATTTAGGAGATGGCTCAATGGATTCGGTTACTGTAGATAAGTTCTACGGTGACGGGTTTAAAGTTCTGGAGTATGTATATGACATGTTTAAAGAGCGTTCCCTTAATTTGGAGATAATTGCAACCGAAGAGGAGCTGGCACGAAGGGCTTATCCCAGGCTGGTTGCCGAGAGAGGAAAAAATCCCGATCAGTTCTCCGATAATTACGATGATTTTGAACATATGATCGAGCCGGCCGAAGGTGATCAGCTATTATCAGAGGGTGAATTCCACTCTGAAGAGTAGTAGTTGATACTCCAGTCTAAAATACATTTGTATGGGAAAAAGGAAACTATTTCTTGTAATAGGTCCGACAGCCTCCGGAAAAACTGATTACGCTATCGAGCTTGCCTTACGGTTAAATTCGCCTGTGATCTCCTGCGATTCACGCCAGATTTACAAGGAGATGGAGATAGGAACAGCTCCCCCATCAAAGGAACAGCTTTCGCTGGTAAAGCACTACTTCATCCACTCTCACTCTATTCATGACTATTATACTGCCGGTCGATATGAACTGGAGGCTCTCTCTTTAATGGAAGAGCTCTTTAAGGAGAGGAGTTCGTTAGTAATGGTTGGCGGATCAGGTCTTTATGCCGATGCTGTTTGTTATGGGCTGGATGATTTTCCGGAACCGGATCCCCAAATCAGAGAGTCACTTACCAGAAGGGTAAAAGTTGAAGGTGTCGATTCTTTAAGAAAGGAGCTTAAGCTTTTGGACCCGGAATCCTATGAGTCAATTGAGATTTCAAATCCGCAAAGAGTAATAAGAGCTTTGGAAGTTGTTCTTACTACCGGAAGGAAATTTTCATCTTTTAAAAGCAATAAACAAAAGGAGAGATATTTTGAAGTTGAGAGGATTTATATTGAAAGAGAGAGAAGTGAACTTTACGACAGGATTAATAAACGGGTAGATTTAATGATGAGTGCCGGTCTTTTGGAAGAGGTCCGGAGACTTTACCCATTCAGGCATCTCACAGCACTTAAGACTGTTGGTTACAGAGAGTTGTTTGATTATATAGAGGGAAAAGCATCACTTGAGGAGGCAGTTGACCTTATTAAGAGAAATACCAGAAGATATGCCAAAAGGCAAATAACCTGGTTTAAAAATGGCCGGTAACCTTACCAGGGTTCTTAGGTCCTCCCCTTGGCGGAACCTGAATCTTGGCAATCTTTCTGATTGATAGTGTTTTTATGAACAAAAGCCCGCCAGAGAGGCGGGCTTTTGGGATATTTGATAAAAGTACGTTTTGAAAAAACTCAGTGTTTAGAACGGAAGATCGTCCTCTCCTAGGTCGGAAGGGATGTCACTCTGAAGAGACTGTGAGCCTGAAGCGGAAGACTGAGCTCCCTGATTGCCTCTGTACTCGCGCTCCCCTGTGTTGCCGCCCTCTTTATCCGCTTTTTCAATTCTCCAGGCACGGATATCGGTATACCAGCGTTGATTATACTCTCTTGACTCAATGTTGAAAGAGATCTTTAGAAGATCACCCTCTCTGAAAGAGGCAAGTTCCGAAACTTTTTCGGCGCCCCAGACGTTCATACACACCTTTTTGGGATATGTCTCCTGAGTCTCTATTACAAACTCCTGTTTTTGCCATTCACCCCTGGTACTGCTACCCGATTGAACCTGCAATTTTGTAATTAGAGAACCTATGATTTCCAATGCCATGGCCTTATTTATTTTTTAACAACAGCTTTGCTTACCTTGATAAGTTCAACTTCGAAAATAAGAGTTGAACCAGGTTCGATTGTTCCCATCTTCTGATTACCATATGCAAGTTCTGCAGGGATGAAAAGTGAAATTTTACCACCTTCGCTTACCTTCTGCATTCCTTCAATCCAACCAGGGATAAATTGATTAAGAGCAAGTTTTGCAGTCTGATTTCTGGTGTATGATGAGTCAAACTCTTTTCCGTCAATCAAAGTACCTTTGTAGTGAACTTCAACTGTATCCTCAGCAGCAGGGAATACTCCGTTACCCTCTGCAAGAACTTTATACTGAAGTCCGCTTTCAAGAGCAACTACGCCCTCTTTAGCTTTATTCTCTTCAAGGAATTTTTTACCGGCTTCCGTATTTGCTGCACCAACAGCCTCTTGTTTCTTTGTCATGTATTTTGTAATGACTTCGTTGGCAAATGCCATGTTAATCTTAAGAGAATCTCCGTTGATAACATCGTCGATAGCTTTGTGAAGCTCTTTCATATTCAGGTCACCGAAATCGGCCTGTTTAACCATTGAACCTAAAGAGGCTCCTACAGCATAACTAGTTGAATCAATGAATGCAGCTGACATGCCGGGAACAGGGTTACTGCTCTTTTTCTCACCACATGACGTAATAATTAGTAGTGCAACTGCAACTAAAGAAATTGATTTGATAAATGTTTTCATCTGATTTTTTTTAATTTTTTAATACTGGTTTTTATTTTTTTTATTTATTATTGTTTGTTATTTAGCTCCTTACCTTTTTGTATTTCACTTTTGGTTCAATTTTTCCTAACGTTATTCTAAGGACGACAAGGCCAACAACTGCCGCAACAAAAGAGGTGACCAAAACGGCAGCTTTACCTTCGTTTATTAGAATTTCGTTTGAGAACGCTAAGCTATCAATAAAAATTGACATTGTAAAACCAATCCCGGCAATTATTCCAACGGCAAATATCTGTGACCATTTAATACCGACCGGAAATTCAGCAATTTTAAATTTACAAGCCAGATAAGAGAAGAGAAATATACCAAGAGGTTTTCCAAGAAACAGCCCAAAAAATATTCCTTCAGAAATTGCTGTAAACGAAGGTTCTTCAGTTACTCCTCTGAATTCAATTCCTGCATTTGCCAGTGCGAATATTGGCATTATTGAGTATGTAACCCACGGATTAATCTTGTGTTCAAATCTGTTTATCAGAGGGTTAATCTTTCTTACATTTGTGTGAATTTTATGAATAATATCCAGTTGTTCATGATTTGCCAGAATGTTGACCTCTCCGTGGCTGGCTTTCCTGAATTTTTCCAGGTAAAACTTGGTTCGGACATAAAATCTCACCTCGTTTATGGGGCTTCTCGAAGGTATGCACATTGCGAGTATGACACCGGCGATTGTAGCATGTATTCCCGACTGCAGAACGAAATACCAAAGGAAGAGACCCGGTATCAGATAGAGCATAACATTGTGAATATTAAGCCTGTTTAGAAGAATAAGAAGTGTTACGATCAATCCGGCATAAAGCAGAAACTCCGGGTGTATTTCATGGCTGGGATAAAAAATTGCCAGAACTATTATTGCGCCAATATCATCTACAATAGCAAGTGCTGTAAGAAATATTTTTAATGAGACCGGTACGGCACTTCCTAAAAGAGAGATTACACCAAGAGAGAATGCGATGTCGGTTGCCATTGGTATTCCCCAACCGTTTTCGCTTGGAGATCCACCATTAAAAATTGTATAAATAACTGCCGGAAAGAGCATTCCTCCTACAGCTGCAAATATGGGAAGGGATGCTTTTTTAAAAGAGGATAGTTTACCGACAACCATCTCTCTTTTAATCTCCAGACCTACTACAAAGAAAAATAGAGCCATCAGAGCATCATTTACCCAGTGATGGAGAGACATCTCTATTTTAAAGGAGCCTATTGCCAGATCGGCATTAATATCCCAGATATCATGAAACCCCTTAAGCGGCTCATAATTAGCCGCTACCAGAGCAATAGCAGAACAGATGAGAAGGAATATCCCTCCTGTCATATTATTGTTGACGAAAATTCCGAATATATTCCGGATATCTCTCTGTCTTTCGGCTCTTTTCCTGGAAAATGGAACTGACATTATATAGATTTAGTGTTATTACTTATCTACAGAATCTGTTTCTGATTGTTCAAATGTGTGTAAATGCACATTTTGTATAGTACTCTTGCGCCAACATTCGCATCCCACTCACCTTCTCCGCCTGGTGCAACTTCACATAGATCAAAACCAATTATCTTTCTATTTGATACTGCCAGTAAATAAAGCAGATAGTCAATTTCGCGAAACTCAAGTCCACCGGGTACAGGCGTTCCTGTATTAGGACAGAGACCGGGAGTAAGACCATCAATATCAAAGGAGATATATACATTATTGGGTAAACTGGAGATTATCTCTTCACACTGCCTTTTCCATGTTTTGCCTTCGTATAAATTTCTTCTCAGTTCTGTATCGGTAAAACACCTGATTCGCGGATCTGTATTTATAAAATCGGCCTCCTCCTGACAAAAATCTCTAATTCCCACCTGAGTCAGTTGGGATATCTGGGCTATTTCGTTCAGAACATTGTACATTATTGAAGCGTGGGAATATGTAAATCCCTCATAAGAGTTTCTAAGATCGGCATGAGCGTCAATATGCAGGATACCAAAGTCTTCATATTTATCTGCCAAAGCTTTGATATTACCAAACGGGACACTGTGGTCTCCTCCCACAACAACAGGAATTCTCCCATGCTCTATTTGATCGCAGCTGGTTTTATAAACATACTCGTTAAGCTCTGAAGAGGCAATATTAACCTCGGCAAGCTGATCATCAACTTCGTTTATGTCACCACCCTCTTCAAGATGCTTTATAATCTCCTCTGCTATTTTACGGAATTTCCTGTTTTTTCTGGAGATAGAGTCGTCAACCGGAACTGTGCCGATCTTTATTTTCCATGCATCCTGTACCAGTGGGTCGTATAGATCGACCTGAACTGAGGCGTCAATAATTGCACCGGGACCCTCATTTGTGCCGGGCCGGTAAGAGGTTGTTACATCCCAGGGGACAGAGATAATTGCAATCCCGGAATCCTCTAGGGTGTAGGGGAGTGCAAAATAATTCCCGTTTGCCATCCCCGGCTCATTTGGATTGAATATTGTCATACTATACCCTCCCTGATTATATCGTGAATATGTACAAGTCCAATGTATTTTCCTTTTTCAGTAACAATTACAGAGGTGATTTTGTTCTTCTCCATAATATTAAATGCCATTACTGCCAGTTCGGATGCCTCTATTATTTTTGGATTGGACGACATTATATCCATTGCTTTCAGCGATTCGAGCCCAAATCCCTTTTCAACCATTCTTCTTACATCACCGTCTGTTATTATTCCGGCAACCGAACCATCTTCATTCTGCACAACAGTGGCTCCAAGTCTGTTGGCCGAAATGTTTAGGATCGTGTCCCGTATATTCTCCTGTAGAGAAACCGATGGACGACGTCTTTTATCAATCAGATCGGAGACTCTTGTATAAAGTCTTTTACCCAGAGAGCCTCCGGGATGAAGTTTGGCAAAGTCACCCGGTGTGAAACCTCTCAGTCTCAAAAGCGTAACGGCAAGTGCATCACCCATTACAAGTTGTGTTGTAGTGCTTGATGTCGGGGCAAGATTGTTCGGACAAGCTTCATCGGTAACTGTTGTCCTGAGGATGTAATTAGCATGCGATGCAAGATAGGAGTCGGTATTCGATACCATTGCAATTAGCCTGTTCCCCATCTTTTTTATCAGCGGAACCAAAACCTTTATCTCAGGGGTATTACCGCTCTTTGATATGAAAAGCACGATATCTTCGGGCTGTATAATTCCAAGATCACCGTGGATTGCATCGGCTGCATGCATAAAAACCGATGGTGTGCCGGTGGAGTTCATTGTGGCCACTATCTTATTGGCAATGATTGCGCTCTTGCCAATTCCGGTTACCACTAACCTGCCTTTTGAGTTGAATATAAGAAGAGAAATATCGGAAAAGCCCTTATCTATATAGTTTTTCAGATTTGCAACTGCCGCGGCCTCCTTTTCTATCACCTCAAGTGCCATCTTTGTTATTTCTGCCTCAGAATTATTCATAAAAAATTTTGCAATGATAAAACTATTAGATAACTTAGATTCGCAAAGGTAACTAAAATTAACTAATTTTCTTAGAATTTCCGGCAATAAAGATATGGAGATCAAATCAGAGTTTCTACACTCGGAACTGAAACGCTACTTCGGATTTAATACTTTCAAGGGTGAACAGGAGGAGATTATAAGACATCTGCTCTCAGGCAACGACTCGTTTGTATTGATGCCCACAGGAGGAGGTAAGTCGCTTTGTTATCAGTTACCCGCTCTGTTGTCCGACGGTACAGCTATTATAATATCTCCGCTTATTGCCTTGATGAAGAACCAGGTAGATGCTATCCGCGGCTTTATGGTAGAGAAGGAGGGGATTGCCCATTTTTTGAACTCTTCACTTAATAAAGGTCAGATTCAGGAGGTTAAGGATGATTTGCTCTCCGGTAAGACTAAGTTGCTATATGTTGCACCGGAATCTCTTACAAAAGATGAGAACATTGCTCTTTTAAAACAGATAAAAATATCTTTTTACGCGGTAGATGAGGCTCACTGTATTTCGGAGTGGGGACACGACTTTCGTCCTGAATACAGACGGATAAATCCTATTGTAAACGAGATAGGAAAGGCTCCTATAATTGCTCTCACGGCAACAGCCACTCCCAAAGTGCAGAGTGACATCCAGAAGAATCTCGGGATGATGCATGCAAGGGTCTTTAAGTCCTCTTTCAACAGACCGAATCTCTATTATGAGGTTCGACCAAAAATAAATATCGACAAGGAGATTATAAAGTTCTTAAGAAACAATGATGGAAAATCAGGAATTATATACTGTCTGAGCCGGAAAAAAGTCGAAGAGATTGCCGAGTTACTTAATGTCAACGGAATTAAAGCTCTTCCATATCATGCGGGTCTGGATGCATCTACCAGAGCGGCAAACCAGGATAGCTTCCTTATGGAGGAGGTGAATGTTATTGTTGCAACAATTGCTTTCGGGATGGGGATTGATAAACCGGATGTAAGGTTTGTAATCCACTATGATATGCCTAAAAGTCTAGAGGGTTATTATCAGGAGACGGGCAGGTCGGGAAGGGACTCCGGAGAGGGACAGTGTATTGCTTTCTATTCATACAAGGATATCAAGAAACTTGACAAATTTATGCAAGGTAAGCCTCTTGCAGAACAAGAGATAGGAAAACAACTTTTGCTTGAGACAGTTGCTTATGCCGAAACAAATATCTGCAGAAGGATTGTACTCATGAACTACTTCGGAGAGAGCTACGGAGAGAACAGCTGCGGCTCCTGCGACAACTGCCTCTTCCCGAAAAAACAGTTTGACGGGAAGGAGGAGATTGCAGTTGTTCTTGAACTTATCGCAGGTATGAAGGAGCAGTTCAAGGCAGAACACATTGCAAATATTCTTGCAGGTGTGAACAACTCTCTTATAAAGTCATACAACCATCACAACCATGAGTTGTTCGGCATAGGAATGTCAAAGGGATTAAAATTCTGGATGGCGGTTATCCGCCAATGTCTCATTCATCATCTGATTGAAAAAGAGATTGAGAGATACGGCCTTCTTATTATTACCGATGCAGGCAGGGAGTTTCTTGAAAATCCGCGCACTATAATGCTTACCGAGGACAGAGAGTTTCAGGAGGGTGATGATGACGACGATACCGTATCTATCGGGGTTAAACAATCCGGAGGTGGTGGGGATCCTGTTCTGATGGCTATGCTTAAGGACCTGAGACACTCGGTCTCCAAAAAGATAAATCTGCCTCCGTTTGTAATTTTCAATGATACTTCACTTGAAGATATGACAATTCACTATCCCGTAAGCTTTGATGAGCTCAAGAATTGTCAGGGAGTTGGGGAGGGTAAGGCAAAGAGATACGGAAAGGAGTTTCTGGAGCTGATATCAAAATATGTTAAGGAAAACGATATTGAAAGACCGGCCGATCTTGTAATTAAGTCCGTTGCAAACAAATCACTGAACAAGGTTTACATTATTACCGGAATCGACAGAAAACAACCTCTTGAAGATATTGCCGAATCCAAAGGGATGGAAATAGAGGAACTTCTATCGGAAATTGAGGTAATAGTAAACTCAGGAACAAAACTCAATCTCGATTATTATATACGTCAGACCATTGATGATGACAAAGTTGATGATATATACGAATATTTCAAAACAGAGGCATCAACCGACTCGCTCAAAGAGGCTGTGGAAGAGCTTGGCAGGGGGTACACCGAGGAGGAGATAAGACTTGTGAGAATCAAATTTCTTTCGGAAATGGGGAACTGATCTTGCAGATTGCTAACCGCAATGGTAGAAACGTTTAACAAGTTCGGACATCAGTTCCGGTCTTCTTTTAATTTCATCTCTGATATCTTTATCGTCATAAGATCTTAGTTTCGAGATTATTCCATCAATTAAAGATGGGTGGAATACTCCCTCTTTTTCATATACCTCTCTCATTCGTTCAAGCTCACCGGCGGACTCCCAGCATGAAGATGGTAATTGTTTTAGCGATGAAACCCTCTCCTGATTTTTGTGATCATGGATATTTATATCGACATAAGAGTTTCTGGCAATCTCTTCCGGATTCTCCATCTCAAATCCGGTTCTTGCTGCAACTGCCAGACCGGCCATTATATGGTAAATATCGGCAGATCCATCCGGAGATCGGAGTTCTACTGTCTGTTTTTCAGTTGACTTGGAAGTTGTACCCGGTTCATTGGGATTGGCGGCGTGAAGCATATCCTTATCGCCAAGCCAACCAAGAGGAACTCTAACAAGAACCGATCTGTTCCGGTCTCCCCAGCAAATATTTGTCGGAGCCTCCTGTTTCGGGACCAACCTGAAATATGAGGTAGGGTTTGTATTTCCGAATGCAGTCAATGAGGAGGCGCAATGAATATAACCTGCAATTGCCTTGATGGCTTCGGCAGAGAGTGTGCTGCCCGATGTCATTACAGATGCTCCGTTCCTGGTAATTCTGGTGTGGAAGTGAAGACCGCTTCCCGCTTTACCCACAGTGATTTTGGGCGCAAAGGTTACATTGAGTCCATATTTAAATGCCAGGGTTCTAATAATCCACTTTGCAATAACAAGCTGATCGGCAGCTCTTTCAATCTCTGTGGTCAGAAATTCTATCTCGTTTTGCTCGTAATTAACGCCATCCTGACTAAAATTTCCCACTTCCGAGTGACCGTACTTTATCTCCCCCCCGCAAGCAGCAATAAGATTCATAGCCTCACTGCGAAAACTCTCAAACTTTGTGAAAGGGGCGGATTCATGATATCCTCTCTGATCCTGGGCCGGATAAAGAGCTTCATCCTCTTTTGAAACATAGAACTCAAGCTCTCCCATAGCTTCAAAAGTAAGTCCTGTCTTATTATAAAATGCCCGGGCGGCTTTTTTAAGCGTGTACTCAGGAGCACTCTCAAGAGGTAGACCCTCTTTTGTAAAATATGAACAGAGTAATCCGAGTGTTGGAATCTGTGCAAACGGATCTGAATATGCAGTTGAGAATCTCGGAATCACATACAGATCACTGGAGCCTGCTTCGATAAACGGGAAGAGGCTGGAACCATCCACTCTCTCTCCGTAAGTAAGAATGGAGTTAAGATACTGAATGTTGCTGACAGTAAAATTGAGAGTCTTCAGCCTCCCGTCTGCAGCAACATATCTGAAATTGACCATTCTTATGCCCTTGTCCACTATATATCGAATGATATCTTTACGAGTGAACTCTGAAGGGTGTTTTTGAAGATAAGAAACCAGAGGATTTATATTGTAATCGATAAATGAATCCATAAATAGTTACGATTATAAATTAAAATAAGCCATATATATAAAAAATGGTCACAAATGTAAACAATTTTTACCGATTTATAATTTTTGATCTTTTTTTATTTTTAATAACTTTGTCACACAATGAAAATCACTGTTAAATCAAAGTTCATAGTACTTTTCTCAATAGTGACGGCAGCTCTTCTTATGGCTGCCGTAGTTTTCTTAATTACCACACATTCAGATAGTACCGAAGTCAATGGGGCGGGGAACCCAAAATCACCGGAGGCAGTTCCTGTCGATGCGATTGCACTGTTTACCTTTGCAGGGGCCGAAGATTTAAGCTCATTTCTCTATAAAGATAATCCACTTTCGGGGAAGCTTTTTTTTGGTCTTAATCAGTTTAAAATTATATCTGAAAAACTTTCGGAACTATTTGAGAGGGATGAGTATGAAAACAGAGTATTTGATTGTGCCATATCACTTCACTATTCTGCAAAGGACAAAGTCTCCCCGCTTTTTGTATTTAATTCGGAAGGAGTTGATAATGACCTGCTGTTAAAGACAATTGAAAACAGTATAAACAAAGGATCGGAGAGAAGTTTCAACGGAGTGAAGATATTCAGGAGTGAAGGGGTGGAGTACTCTATAACGGATAACAAACTGATAGCATCCACATCTCCGATAATCATAGAGTCATCTTTGAGGCATATAAAGTCGAAGGTATCTATACTGGATAATGAGGAGTTCGCACAAGCATTCAGACCAGCAGGATCTTCGGGCTCATTTCTCTTTATAAATCATCTTCAAACAGGTAAATTATTTTCGGCATACATTGACAGAGAATATTTCGGAGGAGCAGATTTTATCTCAAGATTTTCCGGATGGAGTAAATTTGAGGTGTTTTCTGATAAATATTCTATTGAGTTAAAAGGGATAACATTTGAAAATAAAGGAGTTGGTAATTATTCAACTGTTTTCAGAGGAGCCGGGAACGGAGTAGGCTCCGTACAGAGTGTTTTACCTTCCGATACATATTTGCTTTTGGATATATCGGTGGATGATATTTATAACCACATAAAAAAGCATCTGAAATACAAAGAGTATTATGGTAAATCCAACAATGAAGTAAGCGATAATGCCGTTAAGTGGTTTGAGTCTCTTAAGGCAAAGGAGGCGGCGGTTGCTCTTATTCCATATAAAGGCAAATTTCAATGGCTTACAATTATCAGAAAGAAGATCCCCTGGTACAACTCAGTTGAAGAGAAGATCGGTTCAAAGGAGAAGAGTGCTCCTGTCAGAGCGTTTCACAACAAAGGGTATGCTGCCAGACTTTTCGGCGGATTTTTTTCTTTCACGAAAGAGGAGTCCTTTCTGGAATCAGGTGAGTGGATTTTCATTGGAGAGAAGGAGATTCTCAATGGAATATCTGCAGGTATTTTTAAAAACTTTACATTTGAGCACTATCTTTCCAGGACAAAGGCACACAATTTGTCCGGTAAAAGGGGCAGTATGGTTACACTAATTGTTAACGGAACCGGGAATAAAGATTCTCTGTTTTCCTACTTAAGGGATGATCACGCTGTTAGTTTGAAGAAAAGGTTTTCTGACAGAAACATT
>JADHED010002777.1_pt1 | contig 11476 bp, 12 predicted proteins | sample 8952041 | NCBI WGS metagenome assembly JADHED01 (sample SAMN16124423, study PRJNA663239) | bioreactor sludge metagenome | isolation source: sludge (control) | place: India:Bengaluru | collected 2018-09-08
AGCGGGAAGAAATCACATCCGAAATCCAAAAACATCATCTCGGCGACAGGGTGGCCCTTGCCGGCTGGGTCGCGGAGAGCACCATGCGGGATGTTCTTTCCCGTTCGGATGTTCTCCTCATGCCATCGACTTCGGAAGGCAATCCGGTGGCAGCAATCGAGGCCCTCAAATCGGGCCTCGCCATCCTGGGAAGCAACATTGGCGGACTTTCCGACCTGGTGGAAAACGGACGCAATGGCTTCGCCGTTCCGATTGAATCTCCGGAACCTTTTCGGGAAAAACTCTCCCGGCTTGCCTCCCACCCGGAGGAATTGCACCGGATGAAAATCCAAAGTCTGGAGATGACCACCCGCTTCGATCTGGAAAAAATCGCCGCGGATTTTGAAAAGTTGCTTTCCGACTCCCTGGCCCGGGCAACGACCCGCTGACCGGGCAGACACCGGCTATTTGGCGGACCGCGCCACAGACGCGAGCCCCTCTTCCAGACTCCACTGCGGACTCCATCCGGTGGCCGCTTCGAACTTCGCGCGGGAAAGCAGGCTGGACTGCACGTCCCACGCCACCGGGGGAACCGGGAAAACCGGCACCGTTTGCCCGACGGCTGTTCCGATGTGCCCCAGCACGTCCATAATCGTATCCGAGCGGCCGGAACAAATATTGAAACACCCGGTCAGCCGCTCACGGATCACCGCCCGAATCGCCGAAACAAGATCGTCCATGTGAAGAAAATCCTTCCTGGAGACACCGCCGCCCAGAAGCCGCAACGGATGCCCGGTCTTCAGGGCATGCAGGGCCGCTCCAACAATTCCCTGGGGCTTTTCCGGAGTGTGGGCAAACCCATAGGGATTGGAAATTCTGAGCGAGCAGGTCTCCAAACCGGCCTGCGAGGAAAAAGACTCGAGCAGATTTTCACCCGCCAGTTTGCCCAGCCCATACCATCCGTGGGGAGCCGGCCTGTCGGTCTCCACCGCAGGCGTTTTCCGCTCCCCATAAATCGCCCCGCCCGAGGAGAAAAAAACAAACATCGGACGTGATTTCGCGGGGGCTCTGGCGATTTCGGCAAGCAACCCGGCCATGAGCGGAAGATCCTCGGTCCATGCGCTCCGTGGATTCACTTCCGCCGTCGCCGGCATCGAACTCCAGGCACAATGCAGCAGCACCCCGGGACGTGAAAGCAGACCGGACTGCAACAGATCCTCATACAGGATGCAGCCCCCGCCGCCGGTGCGGGACACCGCGACCACATTCCTGCCCAATTTTTCGGAAAGAACCGCCGGAAGCCGCCCTCTTGCTCCGGTCAGAATGATGATTTCGGGTTCTTCCATGGGAGTTGGCAAAAGACGGCTGTCCCGGAGCAAGCCCGAAACCAACCTCCTTCGTTCTGCGTCGGACTTACTTCTTCCGCGCCGCTTCCGCCCTCAGTTGGCGCTCGGCTTCCACCCAGTCGCTGGTGGAATCTCCCGGCCAGCCCATCTTGTGACGGCGTTCCGCGATGAAGTAGGCTCTCAGCGCAATATCTTCATTGGAAATCGAGACCGGCTTCTTCTTGACCACGGGTGCCGCCTTCGGTTTGGAAGCCTTGGCTTTTTCCTTTTTGGGCTCGAGAACCACTGTCTCCTCCGAAGCAACGGAGGCTTTTTTCGACTTCGCCGGAGATTTCTTTTCCGACTGTTTTTTTTCCTTCGCTTCTTTTTCGGATTTTTTCTTGGACATGGTGACTCTGTTTGTGCAGCCGAAACGCCTGTTGTTGCAAAATAAATCTTCAAAAAAATGCGCTTTACAATACCATCCGGGGATGGCCGCTTTCCTGATCCGTTGGTTTGTGACGACGATAGCCGTGTTCGTGGCCGAAAAGCTCATCCCCGGGATTTATTGCGATTCCACAGGGGCTCTTCTCGGGGCAACCCTGCTTCTCGGCATCATCAATGCCTTCGTCCGCCCGCTCCTCCTCCTGCTGAGCCTGCCGTTCATCATTGTCACGATGGGCCTTTTCATCTTTGTGGTGAATGCCCTCCTTCTCCTGCTGGTCTCCACCATCATTCCCCCCTTCCATGTGGACGGATTTTGGAGCGCCTTCTGGGGAGCGATCATCATCAGCCTGGTCAGTTGGATTTTGAGTTCCTTTTTCCGCTCCAGCGACGGAAAAGTCCACGTGATCACCCACCATCCGTCCATCAAAAAGGCCGACGCCCGTACGATCGAATGATCGGGGCCATGGAGGACGGCTGTCCCCGGGGAAACTCTTGAAGAACGGATAGCTCTGCCCGATGAACTTTCTCGAAACCAGCGGTCCGCAGGTGAAAATCTGCGGCATCACAAATCCCACGGATGCCGGGATGTGCCTTGCCGCGGGCGCAGATGCTCTGGGGTTCAATTTTTATTCGGGTTCATCCCGGTATATTGATCCGGAGGAGGCCATTCCATGGATACGGACACTCGGCGACAAAGCCGCCCGGGTGGCGGTGGTGGTGAACCCCTCCGAAGATCTCTTGGAAAAGCTCCGGGCTGCGGAGTGTTTTGAAATGATCCAGTTCCACGGGGACGAATCCCCGGCCTTCTGTGAACAGGCGGGGTTTGCCCACTGGATCAGGGCCGTCCGCGTTCCGGATCCCTCGGCTCTTGCAGGGGCGCTGGCTTTTCAAACCCCGAATATTCTCTTCGACAGTTGGTCGGCCGGAGCCTACGGCGGCACGGGAACCCGACTCGACTGGGACATCATCCGCGATTTTTTGCCCCGGCATCCCGAACGTCGCTTCATCCTCGCGGGCGGGCTCAACCCCGGAAATGTCCACCAGGCCGTGCGGATCGTGCGCCCCCGGGCGGTCGATGTCGCCAGCGGTGTGGAATTGAAACCCGGAAAAAAGGACGAATACCTCGTCCGGGAATTTCTTCACGCGGCCCGCGGCCACTGAGTCACTTCCCGCCGGACGTCAATTTCTCTCCGGATGATCCGGCGCCTCGGCGAGCAGATGCATCATCGGTCCCGAACGCCGCATGATGTCCTTCCAAATCTCCCCGGGAGTCTGCATCTCGATAATCGGGCGCGTCGGGGGGACAACAATCCACGCCATGTCTTCGATTTCCTTCTCCAGTTGCCCGCCACTCCAACCGGCATAACCCGCAAAGGCCCGCAATCCCGTCAGCCATTCTCCGCCGATCGCTTCCTCCCCCACCCGACCGACAAAGGCCCGGAAAGCCACCACCGTGGGATGATCCCGCCATTGCAGGCTCGCCAGCAGGATGTTCTCCGTCTCCACGGGCCCCCCGTAATACACCGGCACCTCCGGCAACCCGGGAATCTGCGTAAGCGTCTGGTCCAGCGGACGGTTCAACACCAACCCCGTCGCCCCTTCCTCGCTGCTGTGATGCGAAAGAAACAACACCGTTCTGCGAAAATGCGGATCCCGCAACGAAGGATGCGCGACCAGAATGGAACCTGTGAGGTTTTCGTCCGAACTCATGACACAGGAGCAGCCTCCCGGGTTCCCTGGCGCACAAGATTGAATGCAGGGGTGGCCATCAGCGTGGTGACAACGGCCATGACGACCATCATGGTGAAAAGTGTGGGCGTAATCACCCCGCGTTCAAGCCCGATGTTGAGAATAATCAGCTCCATGAGCCCCCGCGCATTCATCAGGGCTCCGATTGCCAAGGCCTCGCGCGGAGGTTCGCCATGGAACCATGCCGCCACCGCACAGGCCACGCCCTTTCCGGCAATGGCAAGAAACAACAACAACAGCGTCACCCCCAGCAGCTCCGGCGCAACGATCAAACCAATCTTTGTGTTCAGTCCCGAATAAATGAAAAACAGGGGCAGAAGGAAGGCCGTCGTCATTTTTTCGAGATGCTTGTGCAGCTCCCTCGCAAAAAATCCCTTCGGCACGGCCACCCCGAGAATGAACGCACCGAAGACGGCGTAGATACCGATCCTGTCCGTGAACCAGGCTCCGAGCATCACAAGCGACAGCGTGGTGCCAAGCATCGCATGGGTCATCCCTCCCTGCTTTTCGGTCCTGTCCGCAAGGAGTTTGAACAGTGGAGCACCCGCCACCCGGACCACCACCACATAGGCAAGACCACCTCCGATGGCCATCACCGCCACCCCGGGATCTCCCGCGAAACTCGCCAGCACAATCGCCAGCACACACCAGGCTGCGGCATCATCAATCGATCCGGCCGCCAGGGCCAGAGTCCCCAGGGAAGTGCCGGTGAGTCCGCGTTCGTAAATGATCCTTGCCAACATCGGAAACGCCGTGATCGACATCGCCGCCCCCATGAAGAGCATTCCCTCCCCAATGGAGGTTTTCTCGGAAAAAAGCGGCCAGTGGGGAGCCAACAGCCAGGCCGCCGCCGCCCCCAGTGCAAACGGGGCCAGAATCCCGGAAGCCGACACCGCCGCCGCACTGCGGAAACGCGACCTGATCAACCCCGCATCGAATTCCACTCCCACCAGAAACATGTAAACCGCCAGCCCAACCTGGCAGACCGCAAAGAGAACCGGCTTGGAAGCCGCCGGAAAAAGCGCCGCCTGCCATCCCGGAGCCAACGCCCCGAAAACCGAAGGACCGAGCATCACCCCCGCAATCATTTCCCCCACCACCTGCGGCTGCCCCAGCCACGCCGCCAACCGGCCGACAATGCGACAGAAACCGAGAATGACGGCCAGTTGCAGAAAGAAGAGGACGGATGTCTCAAAAACGCTCACGCGCCGCAGAATCTACCCCACACCTCCCCGCCAAGGAAAGCCTTGTGTCTGCCTGGCAGCCCGATACAGAAAATCGGGCTTTTATGCCATTTATTCAACACTTTCTCCCAGGGCAAATGCATTAGAACCCATCGTCCTTGAGAGCCCGTAACACCCATTGAGCGAAGCTCTTTTGCTGGGAAGCACAAGCGTCCCGCGTGTCCGGGTTGGCGCCTCGCCGACCCGTTTTTTCGGCGGGACACCGAAAACCACACCCAAGACGGGTATGGTCCCCGGAAGAATGGCATGGAAATGCGTTTACCCGCACTTTCTCCCCTGAAATTATTGCCTCTTCTGTTTCTTGTGGGCATTGCCAACAACCAACTCTTGACAGAAGTCAACGTCTCCAGTTCATCTGCCGTACCATGTGTGGCCAGTTGCTTGCTGAGACCGACGTCCGCGCCATCGTCCGCCTGCTCGGCGAGGTCGCGGCCCTGCCCGGTGACCATACCAGAAAAAAGCGCCACCTTATGGACGGTCTCTGCAATTTGATTCATGCCGATGCCTGGGTGTGGTCGCTTGCCTGTCAATATGAGGCGGGAAAGCCTCCTATGTATGCCGGCTTCATGCATGGAGGCTTCACCGAGGATCAGTTTCCCAAATACCTCGCTGCGGTTGAACATCCGGCCTCCATGGCCATGACAATTCCCTTTATTGACGAGATTCGCAATTATCAGTCCCATCTTACCCGCACCATCGGGCAGATCTCTGGAGGACTTTGGGAGTATTTTGACGAGAAGAATCCCGCGCGTTTTGAGTCCGCTCACCTGTGGCGAGAGGCAGGAATAGGCACACTTCTCCTTTCCAGCCGTCCGCTTGATGAGCGCTGCGCCAGCGGCATCGGTATTTACCGGCGCACCGGAAGCAACCCATTCACCCCGCGCGAATCACGAATCGCCCACATCATTCTCTCCGAAGTGCCTTGGCTTCACGAGCAAGGTTGGCCGGAAGACCGGGGGGTAACCGTGCCCAAACTCTCCCCGCGCCAGCGCCTTGTTCTCAACCTCCTGCTCGAAAGCCGTAGTCGCAAGGATATTGCCTCCCATCTCGGCATCTCCGAAAATACTCTGGCCGGCTACGTGAAGGAAATCTTCCGTCACTTCCGGGTTCACTCCCAGGCCGAACTCATGCGCCGCTTCATGCAGGGCGATGGCGGGGACACGGTATCCCCAGGGTAGCTTTCACAATCCCGGGTCGGAAAATTTTCTCCCTTTCGGAGATTCTCAAGGAAGTTTTGTTCTGCCCCCCTGATTTGGGGGATATGCAAAAATTGACCTCCCATCATAAGAAGCTCCCGTCATGAACATGGGGACCGAAACACAATGAAACCGACAATGAAGACAATGGCGGCGGCCCTCGGGCTAGCACTGGGAATGACGGTGGGCCATGCGATCACCATTGACACGGTGACGGTGGGGGACGCCGGAAACCCCAACGATTCGACGGGCTACGGCGGGGTCTCCTACGAATACGACATCGCGGTGACGGAGGTGAACCTGTTCCAATACACGTCGTTTTTGAACGCGGTGGCGGCGACGGATCCCTACGGCCTTTACAACACGAACATGGGAACGGACACGAACGTCGCGGGGATCACGCGGAGCGGGACAAGCGGGAGCTACACATATTCTGTGATCGGGACCGGGGATCGCCCGGTGACATATGTGAGCTGGTTTGACGCGGCGCGGTTCTCAAACTGGGTTGCCAATGGACAGCCGACGGGAGCGCAGGGGAACGCGACGACGGAGAATGGAGCCTATACGCTCAACGGAGCGACGAGCGGGGTGGGTTTCACGAAGAACGCGATCAATCCAAACACGGGGACGACAACAACCTGGTGGATTCCGAGCGAGAATGAGTGGTATAAGGCGGCGTATTACCAACCGGCAGCCCAAGGAGGGGACGGCGACGGCTACTGGCTGTATCCGACAGCAAGCAACTCGATAGCCGGGAACACCATCGGAGTGGCGGATTCCGCAAACTACTTTGACGGCGATTATGCCAAAGATCAAAATGGACTTCCAAGCTATTTGACCGCAGGGGGGGCCTACACCAACTCTGGGAGCTACTACGGGACATACGATCAAGGGGGGAACGTGTGGGAATGGAACGATGCGGTGATTGGTTCGACCCGGGGCCTCCGCGGAGGCTCGTGGAACAACTACGACAACATCCTGCAGTCCTCCATCCGCGACAACTACCCGCCCCCGAACGAGAGCAGCAACGTGGGTTTCCGCGTTGCCAGCGTCCCAGAGCCATCGACATATGTGCTGTTTGCCCTCGGCGGAGCCGCTCTTTTCCTCATCTCACGACGGAAGAATCAAACCGTCTGATCGATCCGGATTTTTTTCATTTCTCATTTCATCCAAACAACTCATGAAAACAACAGACCACCTCGCGCCAAGAACGCCAAGCCCGCAAAGAAAAGCAAACTCCTTAGCGGCCTTTTCGCGAACCCTGCTGTTGCTTGGCTTCACCCTCTATGTCAACACCGCCCATGCGGATGTGGCCTATACTACACTTGCCCCCGACGGGACTTACAATCAAGGCAGTGGATGGCAGGCGAGTGGCGTAAATTCATACGCAGGAACTTATTACAGTACCGCCTGCTCTTTTGTTCCCACCATCAGCGGAAATTTGAGCAGTATTGATATGGGAGTAACACTGGGAACAAGACTGGGACCGCAAAGCAATGGCAATTTCATCCTAAGCTTGGCCACAAACAACGCAGGCGGGGGGCCTTTGATTACGTCCACTCTCGCTTCTGGATCGCTCACCGCCACGGTTGGTTTTGGCAACACCAACTCTGCGCTCACCACATTTAACTACACCGGTCCAACTCTCAGCCTCTCTACCGGAGTAACCTACTGGCTGGTGATTACCCCAGTGGATGACTATACCTATGCTGTGTGGAACGCATCCACGATTTCAACGCCATCTACACTTTATTATTCTACCGACGGGGGCAATATCTACAACGATAACGGTAGCGCGGCGACAGCCTTCCGGGTAAATGTGGGTGCCGTCCCCGAGCCCTCGACCTACGCGCTGCTGGCGCTCGGCGGAGCCACCATCTTCCTTACCGTCCGCCGGGAGAAGCAAACCACCTGACCGTGTCTTCCCGTGCTTCGATCCGATTCAAACAGGCGACCGCAAGGCTTCCAAAAATCTAACGGAATGGACGGTTTGAAACTCATCGTAAAATATCCCGACATCCAGCAGGTGGGGATCGTAACTGACAAGATGCGTCGCCGCGCCATTGATCGCGCACAGCAGAAACGAAATGTCATCCGGGTCCACCGGATAATGGCGGAAATGGAAAAAGCGGATTTCCACGGACTCTGCCAGGAGAAAAAAGCCGACAAGAAGCACCTCGATCCGTGCGGGGTCCCGTCCGGAAGCAAGCAACTTCTCCGCATATTCGGCCGCGATGTCATCGGAGATGAGCAAGGTGAATTCCCCGGCAAGCCAGCGATCAACGATTTCCCGGTTGGGACTTGTCGGATGGGTGGTTCGCTCCGAAGCCAAAACCACATTGGTGTCGAGAACGGCCCGCAACATGTTTTTCAGTCACGGGACTCTGCGGTCAAGTCGTCGAGTGCGCCCGCCACTTCGGTTGCCACGCTTTTCCGATCAAATCCTGCGGCCCGATGCCTGTCGGCATTTTCCCTGGCCCGCGCCACCAAATCCAATGTGGCGGGACTGAAGCGCTTCTGCCTCATCCGATACTGCTCGACCTCCAACCGGATGAACCGGGCCACCCGGTCATTCAAACCGGGCACCTTCCCGGCCATCTCGGCCAAATCCTCGGGAATCTGCAAGGCAACCATGCCTGTCACATTCCCACAACCCTCCGGTTTCCGCAAGCCCGGAGAAAGAAAGGCTTCTTCCATTCCGCATTTTGAATTCCAAATCACCTCAATAGAACCATGAAACACACCATCCTCAAGTCCTTGGCTTCCGCTCTGGGAATCGCGTTGTTTTCCATCGCACCCCTGCACGCGCAGACCGATGGAGATTATCAAAGCAATGCGACATCGGGAACCTTCGGGGACGCGGCAAATTGGCAGGTCTTCAGCGGTGGTTCCTGGCAGCCTGCGGCAACAGCTCCCAACTCCACCAACGGGACCATTACAATCTTGGCTAACAATGCTCTCTCGGTCGCCGCTCCGGCCACCATCGACCAGACCACGGTCGCGGCAATGGGCCAGTTGACGATTGATTCCACAAAAACCCTCACGATTGCAAACGGCACAGGCACGGATCTGACCATTGATGGGACGCTCCTGAATTCCGGCACTTTGACGCTCAACTCCGGCGCAGCATGGATGATTGGGACGGCCGGAACATACATTCACAACACGACGAGCAGCATCGCCACTCCACTGAACTCCGCGACTCTGGCCAGTGGCAGCACCTTTGTCTATCGGGGAAGCAGCACGTTGAATGCCTCCATATCCGTTGCGGGCCGCACATATTCGAATCTCACTTTCGAGTCCTCATCCGGGACTTGGCAGCCGAATTCCCTATCCGGGTCGGGAGCTTGGACGGTCAATGGGGATTTGATCGTGGGGGGAGCCGCAGGAACAGTGAATCTGGGATACGGCACCTTCAACGGCACAACAAGTTTCAACGGCAACGTCGTGGTCAAAAGCAGCAGCCGGTTGGGCTCCTCAACAAATGGGGCGCGTTCCTTCACCATTGCTGCAACCAAATCGCTCAGCCTTGATGCCAACGCGGGGGTCAACATAGCCAGCGGGCAGACGGTGACAATTGCAAGCGGCGGCCTGGCATTTGTGGCCGGTGGCGGTTTCGTTGCCGGGTCGGGCAATTTCACGCTCGAATCCGGTGCGACGATCAACATCAACAATTCGCAGGGGCTTGATGGCGCGATTTCCGTTTCCGGAACCAAGTCCTTCTCGACCGGTGCCAACTATGTTTTTCAAACAGCGGGAGGCATGGGAGCCTCAGTGCCCGTCGCAACCAACGATCTCTCTCTCAGCGCCACTTCCGGCACCACGACCATGGACGGCACGGGGACCACTCTTACCGTGAACGGACAATATCATCAGGCCGGAGGCACATTGGCCGCCGGGCCGACCCGCAACCAACTCGTGCTCGCCCGCACGACATCCGATGGCAACCCTGCGGCCATCCTCGGCAGCGGCGTGACCATCGAAAGCGGCGTGAACGTGCGGTTCAGCGGAGCCAACGCCACCACTATTCAGACAAATGCCGGTTCCGCACAAACAACGATTGCAGGAGCCGTGGATCTGGGCGGAAACACCCGAATTTTTAATGTGGGAGAGGGATCTGCGGAAACCGACCTGCTCATCAGCGGTCAGATTTCCAATGGCGGTCTAATCAAGAACGGTGATGGCAGACTTCTGCTCACCGGAGCAAACGACTACTCCGGCGGAACGACGGTGAATGCCGGAACGCTGGCGGTCTCGGGTTCTGGAACCCTCGGCTCAACGTCGGGCTTCGTCACAGTGAACGGAGGCAGCCTTGACCTTGGCGGAAGCACATTTGTTGCCAGCACATTCACCCTCAACGGCGGCAGCGTTCAAAACGGATCAATCTCTTCGACATCCGGCACTGATTTCACTCAGGGAGGCTCCAGCAACACAAATATCGAAGGTTCCGGCGGGGTGACGGTGGGCAGCGGAGCGACTGTGACTCTCAGCGGCAACAACACCTACAGCGGGGAAACCCAGGTGGATGGCACGCTTATCGCGGGGAGCAGCACCGCTTTCAGTGCCAACAGCACCTACACGGTGAACAACGGCGCAACCCTCAACTTGAATGGCAACGACAGCTCCATTGGCGGACTGAACGGCTCCGGAACTGTCGTCGCCGGCAGTGCCGATCTCGCCGTAGGCTCGGGATCGTTCTCCGGAAACATCTCCAGTTCCGGACAACTCGACAAGACCGGCTCGGGAACCCTCACTCTCAGCGGCTCCTCAAACACCCTTGGCACGGCTCTCATATCGGGAGGGACACTGGAAGTCGCCGCAAACGGAGCAACGGGCGGAGCACCGGTGCGCGTGATCAACAATGGCCGCTTCAAGGTCAATGGCGGGGTCAATGCCGGAGGCAACGTCACTCTGGGATCGGACACGGCCACCTATGAGAAACAAATCAACACGGGAGAAAATCTTGCCAACGTCAACGCTCTTGCCAGCGACCTCGGAAGCAACAACACGAGCGTGCAAATCGGTGGAGGCACAACCGGCAACTCCACGACTGTGACGGCGCAATTCAGCGCTGGCGACAGCTCGATCCTCAGTGACAAAATCACGCTCAACGGCCTCGACGGAACCACTTTTCTCCTTGTGATGTATACGGCTCCGGAACTGCTCGCCACCGGGAGCTATCTGGGTTGGTTTGACCCTTCTGATTCCACATGGAAACTGGCCACGGATGGGAACCACGGTACTGCCGGTTCTTTGGCCGGACACTACGAAATGACCTATCAGCAGTTCCTGAGCAACAACGGCGGATGGAATGCAAACACCATGCTTGGGGCACAAGGTGTGGATACCGCCAGCGGCAGCGTCTGGGCCGTTATCGACCACAACAGCGAATTTGGTGCTGTCCCCGAACCTTCCACTTGGGCGCTCCTTGCTCTCAGCGGAACAATTCTCTGTTTCCTTCTCCGTCGGAGGAATGCTTCGTAGTCGGTCCTTAAAAACGCTATAATCTTCTGATTGTTAGGATAATAGGCACGGG
>JADHED010002779.1_pt1 | contig 11467 bp, 10 predicted proteins | sample 8952041 | NCBI WGS metagenome assembly JADHED01 (sample SAMN16124423, study PRJNA663239) | bioreactor sludge metagenome | isolation source: sludge (control) | place: India:Bengaluru | collected 2018-09-08
GCTGGGGGATGGGTTTTAATTCTGGGTATTTGGTTTTAATCTTAAGCCAGTGGGAAATCGTGATGCTGTTGTCGGCCAGATATTTTCTATATTCGTCAATTTCCCTTTTGTAGTTTTCAAGAATCGCAACGGCTTCTCGCAGTTCATCCAAATATATCGGATTTAATGTTTTCGTCCCTGGGTATTTCTGGATAAGTCCGTGGAAATCAGTCCCCTTGGCATCCAAAATTAAAACCCGATAAAAATGGGAGCCAGTGGCTTGAGTCCATGTCTCCAAAAATGAGTTGGTCACCGCCATGATGGAATTGCCCTTGCCTCCACCCGCTAAAGAAAAAATCCCCAGAGAAAAATCACCCCGTCGCAAATCCAAAATCAAATCCTCGCCAATGGCGGTTCGGCCCAGCCAATACTGACCAGGTTCAAGGTTTTTCGGGCAATCGGTCATTGAGAGAGTTTCTTTAAAGCTCTCGGTGTGGAGAATGATTTGGGGTTGTCGCCAGGGGATTCTGGGTTTTCGGGTTGAGATATGTTCAATCTTGATTCCCAAAATGTGTTCCAGATTTGGCTTGAGCCGTTCAAAGTCGGGAACCGCAAAGGCGGGGTTGTATTTGGTGAGGACGATATTGTTTTGCTCTTGATGAATCTTGAGAGTGGATGAGATGACTTTTTCACGGATGACTTTGGTGGTGGGGTCAGTGAATCGCTTTCGTTTTTCAAAATAGATTCCCAGAGTCTTGAGCTGGCTCTTTCGGAATTGGAAATGATTTTTAATTTTACGATAGACAAATGCCAAAAGCCCCACTCCAATGAGCAGGGCTGTCAGCATCGCAAAGAGTTTAACCTTTACGATGGAGTCCATTATTTCAACTCCAATTTTTTAATGATTCGGGTGTAAGTCTTGACGGACTTTCCCTCTGGGATATGGAATTGCTCCACCTCCAAATAATAGTCCCCAGGCTTGATTTCCTGGAGAGATTTACAGCGGATATAATCGGGAGCTGTCAGGGTTTCGGTGATTTTCTTTTCACTCTCAAGAATCACCACCCACTTGAGATTTTTTCCGATGTCCTTTTCATCGGTCGCAGGGGAACATTCCACCACTTTCGCTTTTATCAGGTTCGCTATTTTTGCCATTTTCTTTCTCCTTGTTTTTGGAGGCATCATTGCCTCTTGAGAAATAAATGGAGAATTTTAAAAATGGATTTTTATGGGTGTTTTTTTAGTCAGGTTTGGGGCTATTAGATATAGCCCCAAACCTGGTTCAATCACGGAGCTTTTTTATATTTCTTTTTGGTGTAGGTCGTCTCATTAAAACGGATGCTCCGCTTGTCTTTGTAGTGATGCCATGTTGTCTCTATGGATTTGTGGCCCGCCCAGATGCTGATTTGCTCAAGGCTCTGGCCTTTGCTCAATAGAAAATCCGTGAATCCCTTTCGCCCGCAATAGAGGTCATATTTAAAATTGGCATCATAGGTCTTCCGGTCGTCTTTACAATGCTTGTCTACCCATTTCGGTGAGGGTCGCAGGGCTTGTTTCTTTTCTATCATCGCCAAGGCTTTCTCTTGTTCCTCGCAGATGATGGGGATTCGTTTGTCTTTTTCATCCTCGTCCACCAAAGTGAGCTTACTCTGGTAAACTACAAGGGTCGGGACTCCGCCATGATGTTCAATTCTTGGGGCTTTAATCGCATCGTCGCACTCGGATGGCCTTAATCCAAAAACAAAACTGATAAAGAGCCAGTTGTATTTTTTAATTTCATCCAGTTGGGTGTCGTCAATTTTACTTCGCACTTTCTTGAGCAGTTCCTCGGTCATGGGCTGGCTTTCTTTTCTCACTCCGTCTTTGTCTTTGTGGGCGGTGGAAATCGCATTCTGGGTCTTTATTCGCAGTTTGCCCACAGGTTCAAAAAATGTTTTGTGCTTTCGTGAATAGAAAACTCCCCACTTGTTCAAGATATAGAAAATATCTTTACAATAAGAAACGGAGTATTTTCTTTTTTCGTCTTTCATATAGGCCACCATCAAATCCACATTGGCGGAATAATCATGGGGCTGGAGTTTTAATTCTTTCGCCATCTCCATCACAATTTTAAAATTGGTGATGAGGCGGTTTTTAAATCGGGGCTTTCCGTCGCTCCCAGCCTGAATCCGCATCACAAACTCATCCACCAAGTCATCGGGGAATAAAGTTTTATCAATGGTCTTCATTTGCTCTAATCGTCTCAAAGCTCCCACTTGCGATGCGGTAATCTTGAGAGATGTTTTTCTTATCTTGTTATATTTTTTAATTTCGGCTCGGGCTTGAGCCACGGTCATCGTTGGAGTGAGTCCCAGTTCGGCAAACATTGCTTGGGAGATTTGTGTTTGTTTTTTCTTCCCATCTTTCCAGGATTCAAACATCACTCGCCACCTGCCAGAGTCTTTGGGCTTTTCACTCACATAAAAAAATCCTTTGCTCCGCAGAGTTTTGTTCGGCGGATTCGCATTGGGATTCACGGCCACAGGAGCCGTTTTTGTTTTTTTGGATGATTTAGATTTCGTCGCCATCGTTTCCTCCATTGGGTAAATCGGAAAAAACGGATGAGTTCTTTAGTAGTGGCACCTACACCACCGACCCTAAAAAGCCCGACCAAATCTTGTAAGTTATTGAAATCATTAAAGAAATGGCTCAGGAGGAGGGACTCGAACCCCCGACCAAGCGGTTAACAGCCGCTTGCTCTACCGACTGAGCTACTCCTGAACACCGGAAATCTGAAATTAGTAGATTTGAATTTTGAAGTCAAGAATCGATTCCTAGGGATCTTGAGCCCTAGTCGATAGCTAAACCCAACGCCGACATTTGGCTTTTTAGACCTTCAACTTTGTAAATTAGACTGCCCTGACGAACAAAGGATCTAGAAGTATCCGCTTCCAAAATAACCTCGTCACCTTTTTCATCCAAGGATTTCATCAAGGGTGACCACTGTATCTTGGTAACTTCTTCTGAATTATAACTAGAATACGCTAGCTGACAGAGCTGCTGTATGGCCTTAGGTTCTCGAACCGTCTGGTCTTTAGGAATGATTAGAATAACCTGCACGGTTTTTGAGCACCAGGAAAGATGACGAGACTGTGAGGGTGAGCCCATCAAGATATCCACATTGTTTGAAAATGTCGGAGACTTAACGTGTTGCATTACAGCAACGACAGAATAGAGAAGGATACCATAGAGGCCGATTTTTAAATAAAGCCATTTAGACTTCTGTGCTTTCATAAAAAATACGATAGCAAAGCCGGCGGATTTGGTAAATATTTTAACGATGTTTCGCTGCTTACCTGAATTCGGCAATTGTTTTAATTATGTTTATGATCAGAACGCAAGTGACGGCCTATTCATATTCCACGGCTTTCCATCGCAAAGAAATCGTAACAAAGATTTAGCCCACTTTCTTTTTCAAAATACGAAAGCATCCGTATTTGTCCATCATTATGAAGGCATCGGGGAATCGTTAGGTAAATTTTATTTCGAAAAATCACTCACAACAGCGATGAAGTATGTCGAGCACATCCGCAAAGAATTTAAGCTAAAGCGAATTCATTTCCTAGGTCACAGCTGGGGTGGTTTTGTATCACTTAATCTGCTGCCTATTTTTGCCGATGATTTAGGTTCTTTAGTTCTGTATTCGCCATTTACGCAAATTCCAGATGGTAAGGGTATTGATGAACTTGCCGATAACTTAATGAAAGAATACCCACATATGTTCTTTCACCGCGATCACGCCGACGTATGCACAGAGTTTAAAACAATTCAGAATAATTTTCCGTATGTGCCATCACTATCGAAAACGAAATGGCAAAAGCCCACTCTTGTATTGCAGGCTAAGAACGATTTATCAACACCTGAAGATAAAACTAAATCAATACTGCCATTGCTTGGTCCAAACACGCACTACGAAGAACTTTCGATCGATCATTCGTTCACGCAAAAACGTGAGCAAACATTTGACCAAACTTTAAATTTTTACAAAAGAATTCAACTCGCAAAATAAAGGACATTATGAAAAAGCCATTTTTAAAATTCTCGTTTTTTGTTTTTAGTACCCTGACTTTACTCAGCTGTTCGAGCACAGAGAAAACACAAACGCCGCAAAGTTCAGTCATTATTTCTGATTTTGCAAAACCTCATCGCCAAGATTATGTGATGACGGGTAAAAAATATGCGTTAGCGACTCAAGGAATTTTAACAACAAAAGCGGCCACTGAAATTTTAGAAAAAGTGGGAAATCTAATTGATGCATTCGTTGCGGCTTCATTCTGTATTTCCGTTGAACGCCCTCACTCTACTGGCATTGGCGGTGGTGGGTTCCTGGTTTTTCGCCAGGCCGGCTCTAAAGAAAACGTAGTTATCGATTTCCGTGAGCGCGCACCAATGAAATCATTCCGCGACATTTACTTAGATAAAAAAGGCGAATATCTAAGCGATTTATCTAAAGATGGCTCATTGTCCGTAGCGGTACCGGGATTAGTTAAAGGCTTATGGGAAATTCATAGCAAATACGGAAAAATGAAATGGGCAGATGTTCTAGCTCCGTCTATTAAAATCGCCGAAGAAGGTTTTTTTGTTTATCCTGACTTAGAAAAAGCGCTTAAAGAACGAAAAGATGTTTTAGCCAAATTCCCAGATTCTAAAAAAATCTTTATCAAGGAAGACGGCTCTACTTATAAAGTAGGCGAAGTGCTTGTACAAACCGATTTAGCAAATACACTGAAAGCTATCGCTAAAAATGGGGAAAAAGAATTCTATCAAGGTGCTACAGCTAAAAAAATCACTACGTTCTTAAAAAAGACGGGTGGAATAGTTACGGCAGCTGATTTAAAGAAATACAAAACAATTGCACGCAAACCAGTTGAATCAAAATTCATGAATTATAAAATCGTTTCTATGCCACCCCCTAGTTCTGGTGGCATTCACGTCGTTCAGTTTTTAAAAATGTTAGAAAAAGAAAACTGGACACCAATGGAAATGAATACGGCGAAAGTTATTCATTTCCAGGCATCGGCATTTCAGATGGCATTTGCTGATCGCGCGCAATATTTAGGTGATCCCGATTTCGTAAAAGTTCCAATGACTCAGCTAATTTCTGACACCTACTTAGATCAACGTAAAAAAGAAATCACGCTGAATAAGGCGCGCGCGGCTAACGAAGTTCGTTATGGCAACGTTGAACAGAAAAAGGAATCTACCGAAACAACTCATATGTCCTTCCTAGATAAAGATGGAAACGCAATTAGCTCTACCCAAACAATAAATGGATGGATGGGCTCAGGGGCCGTTGCGACGGGCACTGGTATCGTATTAAATAATGAAATGGATGATTTTTCTTCCAAACCTGGCGCGGCCAATTTGTACGGCGCGGTTGGTTCTGATGCCAATTCCATCGCCCCATTTAAAACACCGCTTTCAAGTATGTCGCCTACAATTGTTTTCGATGAAACAGATCGCCCGATTATGGCCGTGGGTGCTCCTGGTGGAACACGAATTATCAGTTGCACGGCGTTGACTATTTTCAATCATTTGTTCTTTAAACAATCATTAGAAAGTTCAGTAAAAAATATCCGAGTTCATCATCAATGGCAGCCAGACACATTGTTCATTGAACAACCAGGTCCGGCACCTAAAGAGTTGGAAAAATTGAAAAGTATGGGCTACAAAATCGAATTGGGCGGAATCCCGTGCCGAGTTATGTCGGCCGCTTTAGACACCAATAATTCTGAATTCACAGCAGTTGCAGACCCTCGTGATATCGGAACGGCTGCTGCTAAGTAGTTGCTAAATACGCTTTTAGATCACTGAAGCCACCCACAAGTACGCCTTTGTGAAATACTTGTGGGAAAGTTGGCCAACCACTCCAAAGCTTAATTGCTAGTCTCACTTTCCATCCCGCAAAGTAATTACCGTGTTCGATATATTTGTACTTAATATCTTTGGCCTTTAAAAGTTTGCGTGCATTTTTAACGGGAATATTGTGGGCCATGCCAACGATCACCCATTCGTTATTTTGAACTGCGTTTTCAACTTCAGCCACAGCGGCTGCGTGAAAGTTTGCTATTGAATCCTGGGCGCGCTTTGTAATTTTATTTTCGTTTAATATTTTTCTCATTCTAGATCTCCTGAAAACTGTTTTTGCAATAATTTGTAATATATCCCGGTCTTATCTTTCGATAGTTCCTCGTGTTTTCCGCTTTGAACAACTTCGCCGTTACTTAAAACAAAAATTTTATCGGCATCAACGATCGTAGACAGGCGATGTGCTATCACTACGCTCGTTCGACCTTCCATCAAATGATTTAATGCTTCTTGAACCAAAGCTTCGCTTTCCGTATCTAAACTCGATGTCGCCTCGTCGAGAATCAAAATCTTAGGGTCTTTCAATACGGCTCGCGCAATAGCCACGCGTTGCTTTTGGCCACCCGATAACTGCAATCCTTTTTCGCCGACTTTAGTTTGCATGCCTTCGGGAAATCTTTGAATAAACTCCCAAGCATTGGCCGACTTCGCCGCATGTTCAATTTGGTTAGAATTCGCCGTTTCGCGGCCGTATTTAATGTTTTCCTCTATAGTAGACGAAATTAAAATCGGCTCTTGCGAAACAATACCGATTTGTTCCCGAAGCCATGTTACATCTAGCGATTGAATATCGTGACCGTCGATTTTTATCTGACCCGAATCAATGGGGTAAAATCCGGGAATAAGCCCCGCAATCGTTGATTTTCCAGCACCTGATGAACCCACGAATGCTATCTTTTGCCCTGGCTCGATTTCAAATGTTAGGTCTCGAACCACTTTAATATCTTTTCGAGTTGGATAGCTAAACGAAACATTTTTGAATTCGATTTTTCCGCTAATTTTTTCAGGACGCATACCGGTAACTATTTCTTGAGTTGGTTTTTCCAATATTTCAAAAATTCGTTCAGACGCGCCTAAACCCGCAGCAAAATCACCCCACAAACTACCCAAACTGCCGACACCGATCGCAACCAACATCAAATACAACAGAAATTGGGTTAAATCTCCAACCGTTAGATAGCCGTCAATGACTTGATAGCCACCGTACGCAAGCACCACACACACGGCAGAAAATCCCACAAACATCGCCACCATCATAAAGACAGTTATCGCGGTGATTCTTGCTTTTACAAAGCTCAGCGCGTGATCTAACGATTCAGTGTAGCGATTTACTTCGAATGATTCCCTTACAAACGATTTCACCGTTTTTACGCCAGACAGCGTTTCTTCCGCCACAATGCTGGAATTAGCAACCGCTTCTTGCAGGTTTTTTGAATGCACACGAATTTTTTTTCCATAAAGGGCCGCGAACAACGCGATCGGGGGAATAAGTACAAACATAATCGAAGTCAACTGCCATGAGGTGTAAAACATAAATCCAAGGCCGCCGATCACCTGCCCCAAATTTCGGAGTCCTTGCGATATATTTACACTCACCGTATTTTGTAGCGTTGTACAGTCCGAAGCTAAACGACTCATCAATTCGCCGGTTCTATGGAAATCAAAAAAGGAAACTTCTTGAGCCATTAAATTTTTGAATAAACGTTGGCGCAGTTTTAGCACAATCCGTTCACCGCTCAGAGTGAACAGGAAATAACGCACACTAGAGGTTATTCCCTGTAGAATAAATACCACAAATAGCACACCGACGGACCACCACAGCAAATCGATTCGCTTCGTTTGAAGAACATTATCCACCATCCAGCGAATAACTTGCGGGTACGCTAAAGAAGAACCACTGGAAATTACTAGGAAAAATAGACCCCAACCCAGAGTTTTGAATTCCGGCTTAGCTACACTCATCAGTCTTTTCATTGAATTACTTTTATTCATATGTTCCCTAGTGTGCTCGCAAATTTACAAAAATTCAAATTCTAGAATTTGGCCTTCGGCATATGAAAAAATATTTAAAGTATTTTCCTTGCTATTAACGATTTCGTCTATTGAAATAGCTCTGCATCTTAAACAACAAAAAGGGGTCCAAAAATGTTCAAATTAGTATTAGCAAGTTTAGCTCTATGTTTTGCATCTGTTTCGTTCGCTGGTATTCCGGTATCGATGAACACATGTGAACCATCTGCTAGCTTAAAAGTAGCTTACAAAGTTGTAGATAAATCACTGAGCATCGATTTATCTGGAAAAGGTGAAGACGGAAAACCGTTCCAAGGTTCTTCAACTTATACAATCGTTAACAGCGCTGATTTCACGGCGGCAGAATTTTCTGCGGATGATATCAAAGTCATCAATACAATTGCTGGGATTTCAAGCTTTACAAACGGCGTGTGGCTAGACATTACTACAGGCACTGAAAAGTCTTCGATGATGTTTTTAGAGTTCTCGCCTGGTCAATATTCAGTACTTTGGGTGGTTCAAGGTTTCCCATTGCCGCTAGGTAAAACAGATCTTTGTAACTAAATTAGTTTGATATAAAAATGACTCAAGGTTTTGACTATAATTTGACAAAACTTTGAGTCGAAACAGCTGCTAACCTAAAGCAGTTCAGTTTATTCTAAATACTCTGAATGAATAAATTAAACGGCTTTGGTTAGGGTTTTAATGACGTCTCAAAAAAATTCTGATATTTTAAAATTAATCTTTTCTTCTAGTGGCTCAGATAATCATTCGATTTCAGAAATTTTAAAATTTAGTCCTGTCGGTTTTATCTTTGCCGATCGTAGTTATAAAATACTTCAAGTAAATGATTCTTTTGCTCGTTGGAATTCGGCTAAAGCCGATTTTTATGTTGGTAAATCTTTAGTAGATATTTTTGCAAATCTTTGGCTTTTCATGGAACCTCAGTGCCAACGTGCTCTTCGAGGGGATGCAACGTCTAATCAAGAACTTAAAGCGACGATAGGAAGCGGGCCTCACAATACATGGCTAGTGAGCTATTTCCCAATTCAAAAAGATACTGATGTTCTTGGCTTTGGAATTTCAATCAATGATATCAGTGACCGAAAAATGCTAGAATGGCATCGCGAACAAGAACTCGAAAGAGTATCGCGACTCAATGGAGTATTAAGCCGAATAAATCAAAATATTGGCGTATCACAAAATCGGGAAGAACTCTTCGATAAAGTCAGTCTCACTTTAATCGAGCAGGGCGGATTTCCGATGGCTTGGGTCGGTTGGTACTCGGTCGAAGAACGTGCTTTATTACCCAACAATAAGTATCAACTGGAACTAGAAAACCGGGCCGGAATGAAAATTATGGTCGATAAACCCGAAATGTCTAGCGGAATGACCATCGCGTTTAATTCAGGACAGCCCTATATTTCTAACGACCTGATGAACGATCCAAATATATCATTTTGGCGGCCACAATATTTAGAGCGAGGATATAAGTCTTCGGCCTCATTTCCTATTAAGGAAAACGGAAAGATTGTAGCCGTTATGGGAATCTATGCTCATGAAACCAATTTTTTTAGGGACAAAGAGGTCGCCCTTCTTGCCGAAACGGCTCAGGATATTTCATTTGCGCTAGACAACCTTGCCGAAGGATATGCGCGCCGACGGGCAGAATCCACTGCGCACGAAGAGAAATTATTTTCAGAAGCCATGATCGAAAGTATGCCGGGTGTTCTGTATTTCTACGATGAAAACGGTCACTTCCTAAGATGGAACAGAAACATGGAGCGGGTTTCTGGCTATTCTGCTGGTGAAATCATTAGAATGCATCCGTTAGATTTTTTTGCACCCGAATCAAGGCCTATAATAGAAAAGCGCATCAGCGAAGTTTTTGAAAACGGGGAAGCTTTTGTTGAAGCTCCGTTTTTAACTAAGTCAGGCCAGTCTATTCCCTATTTCTTTACTGGAAAGCGAGTCACTGTGCATGGAATTAAATGTCTCGTGGGTGTCGGAGTAGACGTAACCGATAGAACGCGCGCTGAAAAAGCACTCCAAGAATTAAATGAAAGTTTAGAAATTAAAGTAGCTACTCGAACCAAAGAATTGCAAACCGCTCTAGTTCGCGCGGAATCGGCAGACCGACTTAAATCTGCGTTTCTAGCGACCATGTCACACGAGCTTCGCACACCACTCAATTCAATAATTGGTTTCACTGGTATCATTTTGCAAAAACTGGCCGGCCCGCTGACAGAAGAACAAACCAAACAACTTGGTATGGTTCGGGGAAGCGCCCGACACCTACTAGATTTGATTAATGATATTTTAGATCTTTCTAAAATTGAGGCTAATCAACTAGAACTTCGATTTGAAAAATTTGATTTGCAGGAATCTATAGAGCAGACCATCTCTGTTCTTAAACCGAATGCCGAGAAAAAAGGTCTCACTTTTAATTATGAAACTAACGGAAATATTTCGAATTGGTCTAGTGATCGGCGGCGTATCGAACAAATTTTGATTAATTTAATTAATAACGCCATTAAGTTCACCGAACGCGGCCAAATTACCGTTAGCGTAGATGTTATTTCGCCGTATACAAATCCTAATTCGCTCATTTACTCGTCGGCAATTAGAGTACGCGTAAAAGATACGGGAATAGGAATTAAACCAGAACACATGTCGCTACTGTTTCAACCCTTTAGACAAATAGATTCTGGCTTGTCTCGTCAGCATGAAGGTACCGGTCTTGGTCTGACTATCTGTAGAAGGCTAGCAACCCTCTTAGGCGGCGAAATCTTAGCTAGCAGTGATTGGCCGAACGGAAGTGAATTTTCCATGATTATTCCGCTAAAAGAAAGCAAGGACTCATGAGTAAAAAAACGTTACTAATTGAAGACAATGCTCAGAATAGTTATCTAGCCACCTATCTGCTGGAAAAAAATGGTTATCACGTAGTTCATGCCGCCGACGGCTTGAAAGCAATTGCAATGGCAAAATCTGATAGTTTTGATTTGATACTTTTAGATATTCAGTTGCCTTCAATGGATGGCTATTCGGTAGCTCGATCGCTAAGAGAAATTAAATCTTTGGTCTCAATACCCATAATTGCTGTCACGTCATATGCAATGGTGGGGGATAAAGAAAAAGCCGTAGCCGCTGGATGCAATGGTTATATCGAAAAGCCGATAGATCCCGACCGATTCATTTCTGATATTGAAAAAATAGTAAAGAACTCTACGTCTAAGGAAAAAATGTAAATGAAACGCGTGCTCATAGTCGATGATCATGAAAATAACATTTATTACTTACGAAGCTTAATGGAAGGCCATGGCTGGGAAGTCATGACAGCCCGACATGGAGCCGAAGCGTTGGTTTTAGCGCGGCAAAAATTTCCCGATCTTTTAGTTTCGGATTTATTAATGCCCGTAATGGACGGCTACACTTTGCTTAGGCATTGGAAAGCGGACGAACGGCTAAACAAGGTACCATTTATCGTTTATACAGCAACCTATACAGAAGCCGAAGACGAACGGCTGGCGCTGAGCCTAGGCGCGGATGCATTCATCTTGAAACCAAC
>JADHED010002778.1_pt1 | contig 11464 bp, 8 predicted proteins | sample 8952041 | NCBI WGS metagenome assembly JADHED01 (sample SAMN16124423, study PRJNA663239) | bioreactor sludge metagenome | isolation source: sludge (control) | place: India:Bengaluru | collected 2018-09-08
CTGTACTTATTCTTAAATAACAGGCCACCTTCATAGATATTTTAGTTTTTTGATTACGTAATTTGAATCCAATGGATATTTTCTCGAAATTCTTTGTACTAATTCCATTACAATATAAAAAGCCAATTCTTCATCCGTGCCTTTCAAATAGTAGTATTTGATTTTAATGATTGATTGTTTTGGAGTAATAAAAAAGCGAACAACTATTTTCTCACTTATTTTACCGTTAATCTGGTAGTTTTTTGTACGGCAGTCGTATCTGATGTGTGGTACAATCCCAGCATCATAAACTTTCCATCTGTCAATACTCATGACAGGTTCAGATTTTATGGCCGCAAGATTTATACCCAAGAGCAACTTTTTGATGTCATAAGGTGGAAAATCAATTTCCATAAAATAGATACAAATGGTGCCCTGGAAATCTTACAGCTTTGAAAGGAGAATCGCGGCGTACTCTTTTATCTACAAAATTTCAAGTTGGAATCTTACATTGGCTTAATTAAGCAGCTTAATTAAGCCTCTTAATTAAGGGTCGTATCATTTCTTCTTTGGCAAAACAAGACCCCTATTAAAATGTCAGCAGAGCCACGTTTTAATTTTTTGAGAAAAATTGCCAAACTTTTAACACCAGTTATCTCCAAAATTTTTTCTCCAATTTTTTTTCTGAAAAATTTGATGCCTTTATAGTTGTACTTTGCTTCGACATGCCGAATAAATGTAGGAACAATTATCGTAATAAATTGTATATTAATATGTTATGAATTTTTATTATCTTCATAACATTAATTGCTACTTTTGCGTACTTACACCATATACTTGCATTATTAAGTGAATTGGAATGCCTGGCCTAAAAATTAAATTTTCAGTAGTATTTGCTTGTTACATGTTTTTCATGGTGTTTATTCCATGTGCTGACGCTTGTGGAATAGATAGTCATGAACAAAGCATTACTATGGAATCGGCCAATGACCATCACCAGGAACATCTTGATTTATGTTCACCATTTTGTTCGTGTTCTTGTTGTGCAACACAAATAACAATATCACCATTACTGAATTTTGAAATAACGAAGCAATCAGAAATAAGTACTTTTGTGATATTTGATAACACTGTTCCTCACACCTTGTATTTTTAAATCTGGCAACCGCCAAAAATTAGTTAACGAATTTATTTAACCTCCCACATTTTGTGGGAGAAAATTTGAATGTGGTCAATGCTTAAGCATTGCTTGCGTTTACTTATTCATTCGTTAATCTGATTTCCATATGTTAGATAAAATCATTGCATTTAGTATAAAAAATAAGTTCATCATTGGCTTGATGACCATAGCCCTGGTCATCTGGGGAGCATGGAGTGCATCCAAATTGCCTATTGATGCATTGCCTGATATCACAAACAACCAGGTTCAAATCATTACGCTCTGTCCAACCCTGGCAGGACAAGAAGTAGAGCAATTAGTAACATACCCCATTGAACAAAGTGTTGCTAATCTTCCTGACCTGGAAGAATTAAGAAGCATTTCTCGATTTGGGCTTTCCGTCATCACCGTTGTTTTTAAAGATAAAGTTGATATCTATTTTGCCAGGCAACTGATTAATGAAAAATTAAAGGAAGCAGAAGAAAAAATTCCTGATGGTATAGGAACTCCTGAACTTGCCCCGGTTAGTACTGGTTTGGGTGAAATTTATCAATACATTATTCATCCAAAAAAAGGAAGTGAATCCAAATATACAGCAATGGACTTGCGCACAATGCAAGACTGGATAGTTGCCCGACAGCTTTATGGAACGCCTGGGATAGCTGAAGTAAACAGTTTTGGTGGGCAGTTAAAGCAATATGAAGTAGCAGTAAATCCTGACCGTTTGCTCGCTATGGGAATTACTATACCGGAAATTTTCACAGCATTAGAGAAAAACAATGAAAATACTGGGGGTGCATATATCGATAAAAAACCCAATGCATATTTCATTCGTGGTGTTGGATTGATTGGCTCATTTGATGATATCAAAAATATTGCTGTAAAGAATAACCCTAACGGAATTCCGATTTTAATTAAGGATGTAGCAGAAGTACGTTTGGGAAGTGCAGTTCGTTACGGAGCGTTAACTTACAATGGCGAAGTTGATGCTGTTGGTGGTGTTGTAATGATGCTCAAAGGTTCGAACAGTGCAGATGTCGTAAATCGTGTAAAAGAAAAAATGACCACGATTCAAAAATCTCTTCCTCAGGATATTGTCATCGAACCTTATCTGGACCGGACAGATTTGGTAAACCGTGCGATTTCTACTGTTGAAACAAATCTTCTGGAAGGAGCATTAATTGTAATTTTTGTATTGGTCCTATTCCTTGGAAATCTCAGAGCAGGATTAATTGTTGCATCCGCAATACCCCTATCTATGCTATTCGCATTAGGTATGATGAATTTATTTGGAGTAAGTGCAAATCTGATGAGCCTGGGTGCAATAGATTTTGGATTGATAGTGGACGGAGCTGTTATAATTGTTGAAAGTATTTTTCATCGAATTACAAGGACACGATTGCAGGATGGCAAAACTGAGCTTACATCTGTTCAGATGGATGAAACAGTATATGAAAGTGCAAAACGAATGATGAATTCGGCTTCCTTCGGTCAAATTATTATTCTAATCGTTTATCTACCTATTCTTTCATTAGTTGGAATTGAAGGAAAAATGTTTGGACCAATGGCACAAACAGTTTCATTTGCTATTCTGGGAGCATTTATTCTTTCATTAACATATATTCCGATGGCTTCTTCATTGTTTTTAAGTAAAAAGGTGAAGCATAAAGAAAATATTTCTGACAGAATGATGGCATTTTTTCAAAGATTATATGAACCCCTCTTGCAAAAGGCCATAAGGGTAAAGAAAATGATAGTAGGAATTACTGTTGCAGTATTTTTTGTAACAGTATTAATATTTTTAAAAATGGGTGGTGAGTTTATCCCAACTTTAGCAGAAGGAGATTTTGCCTTTCATTGCATTCTTCCCCAGGGAACTTCGCTTTCACAGAGCATTGAAACGTCTATGCAGGCATCCAGAATCATTAAACAATTTGACGAAGTAAAAATGGTGGTTGGCAAAACCGGCAGTGCAGAAGTTCCAACCGACCCAATGCCACCTGAAGCCAGCGACATGATGATAATTCTAAAGCAACCGGATGAATGGAAAAGAGATATTTCATACGATGAATTAGCAAGTGAAATAGAGGAGAAGTTGGAAGTCATACCAGGCGTATTTTTTGAAAGCAGTCAACCTATTCAAATGCGTTTTAATGAGTTGATGACAGGAATTCGGCAGGATGTGGCAGTAAAAATATTTGGAGAAAACATGGATACATTATTAACATATGCTAAAAAAGTAAATTCCGTTATTACTGGTGTAGAAGGAGCTACTGAGCCAAGTGTTGAAAGAGTAGCTGGATTACCACAAATAGTGATAAATTATAATCGCAGCCAGATTGCTAATTATGGTTTAAATATTGAAGAAATCAATCATATAGTAAGCACGGCATTTGCCGGAGGCAATGCTGGTGTTGTTTTTGAAAATGAACGAAAGTTTGATTTAGTAGTTCGTTTAGACAGTACTCATCGTAATAACATTGAAGATGTAAGTCATCTTTATATTCCCACCGACAACGGCACCCAAATTCCGCTTTCGCAGGTAGCAGATATTAAATTAGAGTTAGGACCAGCACAAATAAGTCGCGAGGATGGGAAACGAAGAATAGTTATAGGATTCAATGTAAAAGACCGTGATGTGGCCAGTGTGGTTGAAGATATACAAGCTCAATTAACCAACGTCAAACTTCCAGAAGGGTATTATTATACTTATGGAGGCACATTTGAAAATCTTCAAGCTGCATCCCAAAGGTTAAGGATTGCTGTACCGGTGGCACTTGCACTTATATTCATGCTACTCTATTTTACGTTTACTTCTGTTAGCCAGGCAACTCTTATATTCACTGCCATTCCTATGGCTTCAATTGGTGGAGTTTTCGCTCTACTGCTTCGTGACATGCCTTTTAGCATTTCCGCCGGTGTTGGTTTTATAGCTTTATTTGGTGTTGCAGTTTTAAATGGGATTGTATTAGTAAGTACATTCAATCAATTAGAGAAGGATGGAGTTACTGATATCCTCGAAAGAATTCGTGAAGGAACAAAAATTCGATTACGGCCTGTTCTGATGACCGCAACCGTAGCTTCATTAGGATTTCTACCCATGGCATTATCACACGGCGCAGGTGCTGAAGTTCAAAAACCGTTAGCTACTGTTGTTATAGGAGGGCTGATTACAGCCACATTTCTAACCCTATTCGTTTTGCCTTTACTTTATTTGATGTTTACTAAAAAAAGAAATAATAATAACCTTCCAAAAGTATCTGCTGCTGTGGTTTTGATATCACTCTTAGTTTATAGCGAAGGCAGTGTTGCACAAAATCAGGTAAAACAAATTACCGTAGATGAAGCAGTAGACTTGGCACTTAAAAACAATTATTTAGTTCAAGCAGCTCAACTGAATGTTGAATCACATTCGAAACTTAAGAATTCGACATTTGAATTGCCGAAAACGGATTTGACTTATCAATATGGTCAATTTAATAGTAATAATAAGGATAACAGTTTCGAGATTGAGCAAAGCATTCCATTCCCTACATATTATAATGCAAAATCCGGATTATATAATGCTGAATATAAAAGCAGTCAATTACAGCAACAGGAATCGGTAAATCAAGTAAAGGCGAAGACTCGTATACTCTATTATCAGTTGCAGTATTTGAAAAAAGCTAAAGTTAAACTCTTGCAACTGGATAGTGTTTATAATGACTTTGTTAACGTGGCTACGCTGCGATTTAATACCGGTGAAACAAATCTTTTAGAAAAACTTACAGCTGAGGCCAGGCGGAACGAGGTTTCATTATTATTAAAGCAGGTTGAAAGTGATTATTCACATATATACAATTCTTTAAAAGCAGTTATGAATAGTAGTGAATTATTTGAAGTCAGTGATGATTTTGAACCATTAGTTATGTCCTCAGAGATAGATAGCATGGCAATAATTCAGAATCCCGGATTGCAATTGATGTACCAACAAGCTCTTATAGCTGAAAGGAATAAATCCCTGGAAACTGCACAAGCATTGCCAGATATTAAAATCGGATACTTTAATCAATCTATTATCGGCTTTCAGGACGTGAATGGCAGTGATGTTTATTTTGGTTCTTCTGACAGATTTACAGGATTCAGTGTTGGCTTGAGTGTCCCATTAACATTTTTTAGTAATAGTGCTAAGGTTAAGTCACTCCGTTTGCAACAGGAATCAAAAATTAAAGAAGCGGAAAATGCTAAAGTGCAATTGCAAAATGATATCCAAAATGCATTTCAAGAATATATAATTAGCCTTTCACAATATAATTCATACCGGTCAACTTCAGTTCAATTTTCAGAAGCAATTATAAATACTGCAACATTGGGATTCAGAAGCGGAGATATTGGATATATAGAATATGCAAACGCACTACAAACTGCGACGGATGTACATTTGAAATATCTACAGTCAATAAATCAAGTTAATCAAGCCATTGTTAAAATAAACTTATTAATCAACAAATAATTACTGTACATCATATGAAAAACATCAATTATAAAAGATATAGAACGAAGGGCAAGTTTTTAAATTTCCTTATACTCCTCATTGTAAGCTCTTTTCTGTTTAACAGTTGTGGAAAGAAAAATTCCACAGGCCATGATGAAGCTGAACACGGACATGGAGAAAATGCTGGTCATGAAAATGCCCTTACCACTTCCTTAACTGCTGAACAAATAAAGTCAATTGGTATTCAATTGGGTGGAATAGAAAAAAAGCAACTAACTTCTTCGCTAAAAGCAAATGGTGTTTTAAAGGTCCCAAACCAAAACCGTGCAACAATTACAACCATGGCAGGTGGTGTAGTTAAGTCCATTTTGGTGCAACCTGGAAATGCAGTTAACAAGGGTCAAATTATCGCTACCATTGCCGGTACTGCATTTATAACCATGCAAGAGGAATATATTTCCATTAGTTCCAGGGTACAACTGGCAGAGATAGATTATACCCGTCAGAAAGAATTACAGGCAGGAAATGCTACCTCGTTGAAAACGTTACAGCAATCTGAGTCTGAATTGAAAGCCTTGAAAGCGCGTAAATCAAGTTTGCAGAAGCAATTAGAGCTTGTAGGAGTAAATGCTTCTGATTTAACCAGTGAAAGTATTCAATCCCACATCAATGTTTCCAGTCCAATAAAAGGTTCCGTTAGTGAAGTCATGGTTAATATAGGTAGTTATATTGAAGCTAATAATCCGATTGCCACCATAGTTGATAATTCTCAATTACATCTTGATTTATATATCTATGAAAAAGACTTAATTAAACTCAGGGAAGGACAAACTATACATTTCACCCTCACAAATAATCCAGGCAAGGAATATGACGCAAAAATCTATGCCATCAGTAACACTTTTGAATCAAATTCAAAAGCAGTGAGTGTACATGCGCAGGTTTTGGGTGATAAATCTGGATTGATTGACGGTATGAGCATTACTGCAATAGTTAGTTTAGAAGATGTTGCAGTTAATGCAGTTCCGTCAGATGCAATTGTAAGTTTCGAGGGCCAGGATTATATTTTCATAGTAACGGACTCCCACAATGAAGTGGAGCATCATGATGGAGAAGATGGTCATAATCATGACGAGCATGGTCACGAACATAAGGATGGTGAAAAGCATGATGAACATAGAGAAGGAAAGAATGATACTGAAAAAGGAATGCTCACATTTGAGCGCATCCCCATCGTAAAAGGCACAACAGATATTGGGTATTCGGAAATCACATTATTAAAAGATATTCCAGCCAATTCACAGATTGTCATAAAAGGTGCATTTTTTGTTCTTGGTAAAATGACCAATTCCGGAGAAGGTCATGAACATTGATAACATAATCCATATTCATATCATATTAAACCATTAAAAACATAATTTATGAAAACATCAAAAATTGTTGCTCTATTGCTAATTTCAATTGCACTATTTGTAGGGTGTAAAAAAGATAAAACAAAAGGTTGCACAGACCCAAATTCAATAACATATAATCCAGATGCCGAAGAAGACGACGGCAGCTGTGAGTATGCTGGAGTAGGTGGCAATGTTACCATTGTTGCTTTTCCTAAGCATCATGGTAAGGAAACACGACCATATAATGTTTATGTTAAATTCAATACTCAGGATTTCCCAGGTGAGAATCCGTCACTATATGATTTACAAATCGCAGCAGATACTACGGAGAACCATATTGAAATTGAAAACCTCAAACGAGGATATTATTACATATATATGACAGCCTTTGATACATCAATCGCTGCAGTAGTAAAGGGAGGAATACCAACCTCCGTAACACAGACAGCAGGTGAGATTGATTTAGATGTTCCTGTTACTGAATAGTATTAAATACTAATAAAAATGTTGCATTCAAAAAAGATTAATAGCTCAATATTGATTGGCTTAGGATTTATTGTATTTGGAATTTATTCATGCAAAAAGGATAAAACAGACCCTGAACCTATTGCAGTAGATACAAATTATCCAGCTGACATCGAAGCAATAATTAAAACAAAATGTGCTGTATCCGGCTGTCATAATGATATTAGCAAGGAAGCGGCTGCAGGTCTTTCTATGGAAACTTGGGATAAACTATTTGAAGGTGGTCGTGGTGGTGCTGCAGTAATTCCATACAGTTCTGATTTCAGTACCTTGTTTTACTATATCAACACTGATTCGACTTTAGGATTAACTCTTGAGCCGACGATGCCGGTCAATAGTCCACCTCTTTCACAAGCTGAAGTGCTTATTATCAAAAACTGGATTGACCAGGGTGCACCTAACAGAGATGGATTTGTGAAATTTTCAGACAATCCTTCAAGAAAGAAATTTTATGTCGCAAACCAGGGATGTGATGCAGTAACCGTTTTTGATGCAAATTCAATGCTGGCGATGCGAGTTAAAAGGGTGGGAAATACTCCACTTATTGAATCACCACATATGATTAAAGTATCAAATGACAATCAATTCTGGTATGCTTGTTTCCTGGGTGGAACTACATTTCAAAAGTTCTCAACGACGAACAATAGCCTGGTAAGTGAGGCGCAAATTGGACCTGGTTCATGGAATACATATGCATTGACACCGGACGGCCTGTTTGCATATGTAATCGACTTCACCGGAGGAAAAATTGCAATTGTAAACTTAACTACAATGTCAATTTCCAATTTACCCGGATTGAACTTTCCTCATGGAGTGTCTTTAAATATTCCTGGCGATACTTTATATGTGTCAGAACAACTTGGGAGTTCATTAACAAAGTTTCCTGTTAATGATATGTTGAACAACGAAACGATAAGCATGGTTCAAAATATTCCGGCTTCCGGTGCATTGCAAATACATGAAATTGCATTTACTCCCGATGGAACCAAGTATTTCATTACCTGTCAGAATACAAACGAAGTCAGAGTCATTTTGACATCTAACGATAGCGTTGTTGCAGCAATTAATGTACCGGAGTTTCCACAGGAAATGACGTTTGCAGAGAATTACCCATATCTATTTGTTAGTTGCATGGAAGCAAGTAATCCTGACCCTCAAAAGAAAAGTTATATTTCTGTAATTGGTTATCAATCACACGGTATAGCTGTAGATGAAACAAACAATAGGGTGTATGTTACAAATCGAAATGTTAATTCCAATGGACCTGCACCACACCATTCAAGTGTTTGCGGCGGTCGAAATGGGAATATTACTGCAATCGATTTAAATACACTGGAGCTCGTTCCAGGTTTCAAAACAGAAGTTTCGGTTGACCCATATGGAATTGGTATTACACATTGAGACATGAAATTCTACCTCTTTATGCCCTCAGCATTATCTACATACTTTGATAATGAATTGATGGATGCTGATATCGCCCTTACCCTTAAGTTCTATCAACAAAGTTGGCGGCATCTTGAAAGAGCACATATTTTAGGACAACCATATCCATTTGCACATACATTGGTACATTGGAAGATGTTGAAATTCGGAATTAGAACAAAAAATATGCAGGAAATAATTGGTCAGATACCACGCCTCATGGTTGGAGGAATTAAATCATTTGTAGGAAAAATTCCTGTTGGTAATACCGGCGGAGCAAATGTGCCACCGTTGGAACCAATGGAAATTCCGGATGATTTGAAGACTATCATAAATTCAAATTCCTCAAAATAATTATGAATCAATATCGATTTATCATCGGCTTCGCTTTTCTATTCACGCTTGCGATTTTGACTTTAGGTTATATTTCTTTCGGCTTTTGGACAGCATTAATATTCACATCTGGATTTTTGACAGGATTTATCTTATGGATACTAATGCCGAATGAAATTTCCTTTGCTTCAATCAAAATACCATTTTGGTTCGCCTTTCTATTTTTCCTTGTTCACAGAATTGAGGAAAAAGTATGTGGATTCTTTGCTCGACTTTCGGAAATTACCGGCGTTGCAACGCCCGAAATTACTTCCTTGCCAATTATATTGTTAGTATTAACTTCGGTTGGAGCCTGGTTAGCAGTTCCGTACCTGGTTAAACGGAAATATAAGTTTGGCTACTATTTGGCCTGGACTTTTTTCTCTGCCATGGGAATTACGGAACTGGCTCATTTTATTTTTCCATTTTTTACATCCCATCCTTATGGCTATTTTCCTGGAATGGCAAGTGTATTTATTTTATCACCAGTTGCATGGTGGGGCATGTATGAACTTTCAAGAAGGAATAAAATCAGTGTATTAAATGAATCCACGAAATTCATCTAACCAAATCAAAAAAGAATGTCGAAATGAATTTGCCTTTAAATGATAAAAAGTTTGTAATTCTGCTTGTAGCCATTGTTGCGGTAATAACACTTGAAATTCTTTCCATCGCTGGTATAGAGATTCCTATGCCCTACGCACCATTTGTTTTTGCGTCATTCATATTGGCAATTGGTTATAAAGTTATTTGGAGTGGTTTAATTGCATTGTTCAAGCTTAATTTCAGCAGCATTAATTTGTTGATGGTAATAGCTGTCATTGGTGCATTTTACCTTAAAGAATACCCTGAAGCAGCCGTAGTTATTGTTTTGTATGTATTAGGTGAACGATTGGAGGATATTGGTATTGATAATAGCAAATCTGCATTGGAGGCATTGATATCAAAATCACCAAAAACGGCTTTTGTAAAGGAAACAAATTCCGAAACTCCAATTGAAAAAGTACAAATTGACACCATTATTCAAGTAAAGCCACATGATATGATTCCACTTGATGGAATCATAGAATCAGGCGAAACAGCAGTTGATGAAGCTGCAATCACGGGTGAACCTATTCCCAAAGACAAACATAAAGGAGATACAGTATTTGCCGGGACATTAAATAAAAGTGGATTTATTGAGATTCGGACAACGAAATTATCAACAGATACCACATTTTCCAAAATCATCAAATTAACTTTTGAAGTAAGTGCTAATAAAAGTGAGACACAAAAGTTCATCCAAAAGTTCGCTAAAATTTATACTCCATCAGTTATTGTATTAGCTACATTGTTATTCTTAATTCCGGTGTTCATTTTAAATAGAGATATGAACTTATGGTTGGAACAGGCAATAACACTTTTGGTGATTTCCTGCCCATGTGCACTGGTCATATCAACCCCTGTAGCTATTTATGCAGCTATTGGAAATGCTTCATCAAAAGGGGTTTTAATAAAGGGGGGCAAATATTTGGAATTGATGGCAGGGACTAAAGCAATATGCCTCGACAAAACAAGGACCATCACTTTTGGAAATCCGGTAGTTTCGGATGTGATTCCACTCAATGGAACAAGTCATGAAGAGTTACTGGCATGTGCCGCGGGTGCGGAAGTGTTTAGCGAACATCCTCTTGCACAAGCTATAGTAAATGCTGCCAGGAAGGCAGGATATACGATTCATGAAACTGAGAAATTTGAAAGTATTATTGGTAAAGGTGCCGTTGCTAAATGCCTTGTCTGTGAAGATGAAACTATATTGATTGGGAGACTGCAATTTATTAGTGAAAGTCAACCGGTCACAGAGGAAGCAGAACAAATAGTAAAACAACTTTCTGAACAGGGTAAAACAAGCGTTGTTGTAAGTTTTGGAAATGGTGTAGCCGGAATTATCGGTTTAATGGATGAAATAAAGCCTGATAGTGACCAGGCTATCAAGGAAATTAAAAATATGGGAATTAAGCCTATCATGCTTACGGGCGATAGTGCTTTATCAGCAAATTATGTTGCGAAGATTGTTAACATAGATGAAATTTATGGTGGATTGCTTCCTCAAGATAAGTCAACACGAATAAAAGAATCGATTTCAAAATATAAAAGTGT
>JADHED010002755.1_pt1 | contig 11457 bp, 8 predicted proteins | sample 8952041 | NCBI WGS metagenome assembly JADHED01 (sample SAMN16124423, study PRJNA663239) | bioreactor sludge metagenome | isolation source: sludge (control) | place: India:Bengaluru | collected 2018-09-08
GTGCGCGGCCTCGTCGTGGCCAACGAGTTCCTCGACGCGCTGCCGGTCCACCTGCTCGTGCGGCGCGGCGCACTCGTGCGGGAGCGGTGTGTCGTGGAGCAAGGGGACGGGCTCGGCTGGGACGACCGCGAGCCGTCCGACCCGCGTCTGCCGGTCGTGGCGACGCGTTACGGCCTCTGCGCGCAGGAGGGCTGGCAGGCCGAGGTGTGCCTCGATCTCGAGGACGTCTGCCGCGAGCTGGCGCGCGTGGTCGAGGCCGGCGCCGTCTGCTTCGTGGACTACGGCCACCCGGCGGCGCGCCTGGCCGACGAGGACCACGCGGACGGGACGCTGGTCGCGTACGCGCGGCACCGGGTCGAGACCGACCTGCTCGCCCGCCCGGGGCTCCAGGATCTGACCGCGCACGTCAACTGGGACCACCTCGCCGACGCGGCGCGCGCCGCCGGCCTCGCGGTCGCGGGCCGGACGACGCAGGACCGGTTCCTGCTCGCGCTCGGGATCATGGACGACCTCGCCCGTGGCGACGACGGCACGGGCCCGGAGGACCCGGCGCTGTACGCGCGCCGCCTGGCCGCGCGCTCGCTGATCCTCCCCGGCCCGGGCGGCGGCAAGCGCTTCGAGGCGTTCCTGCTGGTGAAGGGGATCGGCACCGACCTGCGCGCCCTCCAGGACCCCTTCGCCCACCTCTGATCCCGCAGGACCCTTCGCCTACCTGTGATCCGTGTGGGGGTGGGGCTTCGCCCCACCCGGGGCGGGGCAGAGCCCCGCCCCCACGACCACGCGAAGGGGCGTAGCCCCGCCCCCACATGCACGCGGCGGGTCGTAGCGCCGCCCCCACACAGTTCGATTAAGATCCGCCATCCAAACGGAGGAATCATGGACGCTGAACGCCCGGCCGAGACGTTCGGGGCGATCCGGGGACTGTTCCTCGGCGAGCTCGACGACGCGACCTTCTACCCCTACCCGGAGCAGAACCCCGACGAGAAGGAAGGCTGCGACCTCGCGGTCGAGGCGTTCCGCGACTGGGCCAAGGACAACCTCGACCCGGTGCAGATCGACCGCGACCAGGAGATCCCGGCCGACGTGCGGAAGGCGCTCGGCGAGATGGGCATCCTGGGCATGACCGTGCCCGAGGAGTTCGGCGGCTCCGGCTTCGGCACGACGTCGTACTGCCGCGTCATGGAGGAGATCACGCGCGCGGACGGCTCGCTGTCGGTCTTCGTGGGCGCGCACCTGTCGATCGGCGCGAAGCCGATCATCCTCTTCGGCGGCCCGGAGATGCAGAAGAAGTACCTGCCGCCGATCGCCGCCGGCGAGAAGCTCTGCGCGTTCGCGCTCACCGAGCCGGGCGCCGGGTCCGACGCGGGCTCGCTGCGCACGCGCGCCGAGTGGGACACGTCGCAGGGCGCGTTCCGGCTCAACGGCAACAAGATCTGGATCACCAACGGCGGCTACGCCGACGTGTTCTCGGTCTTCGCGCGCGCGCAGGGCGGCCCGGTGCCGGGCGAGGGCGGGATCACGGCGCTCCTCGTCGAGCGCGGCATGCCCGGGTTCACGAACGGCGCCTCCGAGCACAAGATGGGCATCCGCGGCTCGTCCACGACCGAGCTCGCGTTCCAGGACGTCGTCGTCGGCGCGGACCGCATCATCGGCACGCCGGGCAACGGCTTCGCGATGGCCACGCGCTCGCTCGAGACGGGCCGGCTGTCGCTCGGCGCGGGCAGCGCCGGCGCCTCGAAGGAGCTGATCCGGCTCGCCGCGCGGCACGCGCGCGAGCGCGAGCAGTTCCGCCGCGCGATCATCGACTTCGGCATGATCCGCGAGAAGCTCGGCCGCATGGCCGCGGCGACCTACGGCGCCGAGTCGATGGTCTACCTCACGGCGGGCCTCGTGGACCGCGGCGGCCTCGACATGTCGATCGAGGCCGGCTACTGCAAGGTGTTCGGCAGCGAGACGCTCTGGCAGGTCGTCAACGACGCCGTGCAGATCGCGGGCGGCATCGGCTACATGACCGAGTACCCGTACGAGCGCCACCTCCGCGACAGCCGGATCAACATGATCTTCGAGGGCACCAACGAGATCCTGCGCCTCGCGGGCACGCTCGAGGGGCTGAAGGAGCCGGGGCGCCGCGCGACCGAGGCGCTGCGCGCCGCGAAGGCGGGCGCGGGCGCCGCCCTGGCCGAGTACGCGCTCGGCGCGTCGGTCGCCGGCAGCGCCAAGGTGCCGCGCTGGGTGCCCGAGCCGCTCGCCGCGCAGGGCGAGAACTTCGCCGCGACGCTCGCGCTGTTCGGGGCCAAGGTGACCGAGGTGATGAAGCGGCACCGCCGCGCGATCCTCGGCCAGGAGTACGTGCTGCGCCGGCTCGCCGACGCCGCGATGCGCGTCTACGCGACCGCGGCCGCGCTCGCGCGCGCGTCGTCGCGCATCGAGAAGGTGGGCGCCGAGGCGGCGCGGCGGGACGTGCTGCTGGCGAGCCGCTTCGTCGACGAGGCCTGCAAGACCGCGCGGCGCGAGCTCGAGGACATCGAGACCGTGCGCGACGAGCTGGACGACGCGATCGCCGAGGACCTGCGCGAGCAGGGGCGCTACGCGGCCGCCTGGTTCTGATTCGATCTCCGATTCCGGTTCGTACAGGGGCGGCCCTCCCGCGCGGCGCGCGGGAGGCCGCCCCTCCCACGTTGCGGCGCGGGGCCAACTGCCGGCCGACTCTGCGATGTTCCGGCGCGTGGCGAAGAGGCGGGCCGCCGGGTCCACGGTCACTTGCCGGACGATTCCCGGGGCGCCTCGACCCACCTGCGCCGCGTCACGCGCCGCGCCACGCTCCCCCGACGACCTCGCGCCGAGGTCCTGCGGCACGCGTGGGAACGCGGCGGGGAGTTGGCGCGGAACGCGCGTGGGGGCATCCGCCGGTGTCCGCCCGAAACGTCCGGCAAGTGACCGCGAGCGCGGGAGGGGGCGGTGCCCGATCGATGGTCGATGGTCGCCCGTCCCGCACGAGCCTGCGGCGGCCGGCTAACCAAGGGATTAATCGAGACCCGGGGAGTATCCTTCCCGACCGCCGGGGGCCGTGAACCGGCGCAGAGGGACCCATGGAATTCCTCGAAGGGAAGTCGGGCCTCGTGTTCGGGGTCGCGAACGAGCGCTCGTACGCGTGGCACATCGCCAAGTCGCTGACCGAGCACGGCGCGGACGTGGCCTTCGCCTGCCTGCCCGGCGAGAAGAACGAGGCGCGGGCCCGCTTCGCCGTCGAGGCGATCGGCATCCAGGACCCGTGGATCCGGCCCTGCGACGTCACCCGCGACGACGACCTCGACGAGGTCTTCCGGGCCTACGCCCGCGACCGGCGCCGGCTCGACTTCGTGATCCACTCGATCGCGTTCGCGGACCGCGAGTGGCTGGCCCACGGCAAGTTCAACCAGACGCCGCGGGCCGCGTTCCAGCTCGCGCTCGACATCTCGTCCTACTCGCTGCTGGGGATGGCCCAGCGCGCGCGCGAGCAGATGGCGGCGAACGGCGGCGGCTCGATCCTCGCGATGACCTACTACGGGTCCGAGAAGGTCGTGCCCGGCTACAACGTCATGGGCGTCGCGAAGGCCGCGCTCGAGTGCTCGGCGCGCTACCTCGCGCACGAGCTCGGCACCTACGGGATCCGCGTCAACACGATTTCCGGCGGGCCGCTGAAGACGCTCGCGGCGTCGGCCGTCGGCGGCTTCAAGGACATGCTCTCGCACGCGGAGAAGCGCTCGCCGCTCGGGCGCAACGTCGACGGCGGCGACGTCGGCAACACCGCGGTGTTCCTCGTGTCCGATCTCGCCGCGGGCATCACCGGCGAAAACATCTACGTGGACTGCGGCCTCAACATCCTCGGCGTCTGACGCCTCCTGAGCGTCTGACGCCTGCTGATCGCCTGTCGGCCCGCGGAGCGTCTGGCGCCTGCTGATCGCCTGGCGCCGGTTGATCGCCTGGCGCTCCCTGATCGTCGCCGTCTGGGCGACCTCCGGCGCGCGCCGCGATCTCGCAAAAAGAACAGGGTTGTCCCCATCCCCCCGGCGCATGCGAGCCCGCGTGACCAAGGGGTCCGGAATTGCGAGACTTCGCCGCTCGCTGCGCATTTCCCCGAAAAGTACGAAGTGCTCCGAAAGGGACCGGAGCTGGCAAAGAGCCTTGCCGAGCCGATCTCTCGCAATCCGGCGACCCTTGAGCGAACGCCCTCGCTTTTCGAGGTGGGTTGGGGACAAGGGGTGCTGTCTTGCGAGGAGTCGCCTACGGCAGCGCGGGGCGCCGATGCGTGCGACCGCGTGGGCGCCAGAGCGTGCGGCCTCCCGGCGGCGCGGCCGCCCCTACGACCGGCGCAGCCGCCGCTACGACGAGCGCGAGGGCGCGTCGGTCCAGGTCGTCTCGACGAGCGACAGCTCGCGGCCGTCGGCGGCCGGGCGCGTCGGTCCAGGTCGTCTCGACGAGCGACAGCTCGCGGCCGTCGGCGGCCCGCGTGAGGCGGTGCGCGAACGCGCCCGGGCCGGCGGCGGCGCGCGTGGCCCGCACCGTGTCCCCGAAGCGCGCCTCCGCGCGGTAGTCGATCGCGATCCGGGACGGGAATGCGCGGGCGCGCACCTCGGCGGGCACCGTCTCGAGCGCCCAGTCCACGTAGCAGACGTTGTTCACGTGGTCGTTCAGGTCGAGTTCGCTCCAGCGCACGTCGAACTGCCGCGCCTCGTCCTCGTGCGCCGGCCGCGCCAGCGCCTCGAGCCCCGGCGGCACGGCGCCGGCGGTGTCGGGCGCGGCCCGCAGGATCCGGACGAAGTCGGGGATCTTCGTCGGCCGGCGCGTGGCGAGGTCGATCACCATCCACAGGCTGTCCGCGCGGCCGATCTCGTTCCCCGCGCCGTCGAGCACCCGGAACTCGCGGTACGCGCGCGCCGTGTCCGCGCCGGACGGCCACGTGGCGACGGTCACCCGGTCCCGCCACGCGGGCCAGCGCGTCATCTCGAGCCGGAAGCGCGCCAGCACCCAGCTGATCCCGTCGCGCAGCAGGCGCTCCACGGAGAACCCCAGCGCCATCGCGGACTCGCCGGCCGCGTCCTGCAGCATCCCGAGCAGCGAGACGACGGCCACCCGGCCGCGGGCGTCGATCTCGAGCGAGCGGACGTCGTAGGCGCAGCGGGTGACGTGCTCCGCGGGCGGCACGGGCTCCATGCGCTCACTGGGTTCCATCGTGTCCTCCAGGTCTTGGCGACTGCGAATTGACGGCACCTTACGACGACCCTAGTATCAGACCGGTCGGATGTGCGGGGCGTCCGCCCCGCAACCGCGCAAGGCGGCCCGAGTCTGCCGGACACGCTGGGGGCAGATTCAGATGCATCTCATCGCCTTCATCATCTTCGGATTGGTCGTGGGCGCGATCGCCAAGCTCGTGATGCCCGGACGCGACCCGGGCGGCATCATCGTCACGTCCCTGATCGGCATGGCTGGGGCGCTCCTCGGCGGCTGGCTCGGGCGAACCCTGCTCGGGAACGGGGAGGACTACACGGCCGGGTGGATCATGGCGATCATCGGCACGCTGGTCCTACTCGGGATCTACCGGTTGATCATCGGGCGGCGCGGCGTCACGACCTGACCCGCACCGCGCGAGGCAGCATCCCGCGGCGGCGGCCTCGTGCCGCCGCCGTTCTTCTGTTCCGGCGCGTCACGAGCCCGGCGCGTCACGAATTCGGCGCGTCGCGAATCGGCACGTTTCGAAGCGGCGCGTCTCAGCGGGCGACGACGAGCACCGCGTCCACGCGCGACAGCTCGTCGCGCGCGACGATCGAGAGGCGCGAGCGAACGTCGTCCGGCAGCCCCTCGAGCGCGCGCACGTCGGTCACGGCGTAGCGCGGCCCGGCGGCGCCGAGGTGGGCCGCGAGGCGCGCGGGGTCCGTCTCCTCGCGCGTGTGCACGCCGGTGAAGTAGGAGATCGCGTTCGGGACGTTGCCCATCCGGTACGCCATCACGTCCTGCCCCGCCGCGCGGTACGCCGCGGTCTCGGCCGCGAGCCGCGCCGAGAAGGCGCGCGCCGACTTGTCGGGGTCGATCCAGGGCAGCAGCGTCGCGCAGACGGCGAGGTAGACCACCGCCATCCCGCCGGCCGTCGCGGCCATCGTCCCGGTGAGGCGGCCGCGCCCGGCCGCGACGAGGATCGCGAGGCCCGCGCCGGCGAGGGCCAGCGCGAGCACGATCGCGGGGCCGGTCGGGGCGGGGTCGAGGCGGCGCGCGGCGAACGGCGCCGCGGCGGCGGCCACGAGCAGCAGCACGCCGAACCCCGCCTGCGGCCCGGTCACCGCCCGGGTGGACCGGGCCAGCGAGCCGAAGCGGGCGACGAGCAGCGCGAGCGCGGGGAACGCGGGCAGCACGTACAGGTCGCGGCGCTCGCCCGAGACCGAGAAGAAGACGAGCACGAACAGCACCCACGCCAGCAGGAAGCGCTCCATCGGTTCGCGCCGGCGCGTCCACGCGGACCACAGCGCGCCCGGCAGCAGCAGCGACCAGGGCAGGAAGTGCAGCGGGATCGTGCCGAGGTAGTACCAGGGCGGGTTCTTGTGGTGCATCCCGTGCAGCGCGCGCGAGAAGAAGTGGGTCTTCAGCGCCTGCACGACGGAGTACGACCCGCCGAACAGCTCCGCGGGCACCGCCCACAGGCCCGCGACGACGAGGAACGCGAGCGGGCCGGCCCACGGGCCGAAGCGGCGCCACGCGCGCAGGTCGCGGTCCCACGCGAGCGTCGCGAGCGCGATCCCGAGCGGGAGCAGGATGCCGACCGGCCCCTTCGCGAGCGTGCCCAGCGCGCCGCAGGCCCAGAACAGGACGCCCGCGCGGCGGCCGTCCATCTCGCCCGCGCGGAACGCGTCGAACGCGAGCAGCGCGCCGAGCACGCCGGCGAGCAGCGTCGCCTCGATCTGCGCCGTGCGCGCCTTGTCCCAGAAGAGGTACGACGTCGCGAGGATCACGCCCGCCCAGACGCCGGTCGCGGGGCCCCACGCGCGGCGGCCGATGCGGTACGTCAGCACGAGCGCGAGCACGGCCGCGAGCGCCGACGGCAGGCGCGCCGCGAACGAGGTGACCGTGCCGCCGGTCGCGGCGGAGACCACCGCGATCAGCCAGAAGAAGAGCGGCGGCTTGTGCAGGTTCACCTGGCCGTTGACGTGCGGCACGAGCCAGCGCCCGTCGTCCAGCATCTCTCGCGCGCCGTCGCCGAAGAACGGCTCGTCCGGGGCCCACAGGTCGTAAGCCCAGGTGTTGAACACGAAGAGGACGAAGGCGCCCGCGAGGAGCAGCAGGAGGGCGCGCCGGCTCATCCCGCCGCTCCGGCCGCGCGGGGCGACGCGGCCGCGGCGACCTGCGGCTCGGCGAGCGGGACGAACGCCCCGTCGCCGAACACGCGGTCGCACCAGAGGTCGAAGACCAGCAGCGTGAACAGCGGCTTCTTGTGGTCCGCGCGGCGCTCGAGGTGCTCCTCGAGCAGGGTCCACACGGCGAGCGGGTCGAAGATCCCGCGCGCCGCGACCCGCTCGGGCGCGAAGCGCGCGCGGACCTGCTCGCGCAGGCTCTGCAGCAGCCAGCGCGAGAAGGGGATCGTGAAGCCCCGCTTGCGGCGCGTCAGCACGTCCGCCGGCAGCCGGTGGCGGACCGCCTCGCGCAGGATCCACTTCGTCGTGCGCCCGTGGATCTTGTACGACGACGGCAGCCCCGCGGCGTACTCGGCCAGCTCGTGGTCGAGGAAGGGCGCGCGGGCCTCGAGCGAGGCCAGCATCGTCGCGCGGTCGACCTTCGTCAGCAGGTCGTCCTGCAGGTACATCGAGAAGTCCGTGTACAGCAGCTCGGCGAGCGGGTCGTCGAGGCCGCGCCCCTCGAGCGTCGCCCGGGCGGAGCCGAACGGGTCGTCCCCGACGAGCGCCTCCAGCACGCGCGGCGCGAGCAGCGACTGCTGGCGCGCCGGCGGGATGCTGCCGAACCAGACGTGGTGGCGCTGCACGCGCGGCAGGTCGAGCCCCTGCTCGAAGCGGCGCAGCAGGTAGTCGAGGCCGTTGTTCCCCATCCGCACCGGCAGCGCGCGGTGCACGGCCGCGAGCAGCGCGCCGCGCAGCCGCGCCGGCACCGCGGCGGCGACGTCGGCCACCCGCTGGCCCAGGTACGTGGGATAGCCCGCGAAGAGCTCGTCGCCCCCCTCGCCGGACAGGACGACCTTGACCTTCTGCCGCGCGAAGATCGCGAGCAGGTGCGTCGGGATGATCGACGCGTCGCCGAGCGGCTCGTCGAAGCCGGCCGCGACGCGGCGCAGCCCGTCGTCGAGCTCCGGCTCGTCCACGATCAGGCGGTGGAAGTCGGCCTTGAAGAAGCGCGCCGTGGCCTCGGCGTAGCCGCTCTCGTCGAACGCCGGGTCGGGGTGCCCGAGCGAGAACGCGGGGATGCCGGCCCCCTCCTGGTCCGACAGGTGGGCCAGCACGATCGACGAGTCGACGCCGCCCGAGAGGAACACGCCGACCGGCACGTCGCTCTTCTTGCGCCGGCGCACCGCCTGGCCGAGCAGGCCGTCCAGCTCCCGGGCCACGCGCGCCGAGTTCCGCGCGCGGTCCCGCGCGCCGTCTCGCGCGCGGTTCCGCGCGCCGTCCCCGCCAGGGCCGTCGCCCCGCATGAACGTCGCGAGGTCCCAGTAGCGCGCGACGCGGATCTCGCCGCGGGTCCAGGTGAGCAGGTGTCCGGCGGGGAGCTTGCGGATGCCCGCGATCGGCGAGAGCGGGGCGGGGAAGTAGTCGTGCAGCAGGAAGCGGCGCAGCGCGACCGGGTCGAGCCGGCGCGCGACGCCGGGATGCGCGAGCAGCCCGCGCAGCTCGGACGCGAACGCCAGTTCGCGGCCGTCGGTCCACCAGAAGAGCGGCTTCTCGCCGGCGCGGTCGCGGCCGAGCAGCAGCCGGCCGCGGGCCTCGTCCCACACCGCGAACGCGAACATCCCGTCGAGGTGGGCCAGCAGTTCGGGGCCGTGCTCCTCGTAGAGGTGCGGCAGGACCTCGGTGTCCACGCGCGTCGTGAACCGGTGGCCGCGCGCCTCGAGCGCGGGCCGCAGGTCGTCCGCGTTGTAGATCTCGCCGTTGCAGATCGAGAAGATCCCGCCCGCCTCGTCGGAGAAGGGCGGCAGCGGCGCGTCCACGTCGACGATCGCGAGCCGGCGGAAGCCGAAGTGGCAGGGGGACCGGTCGAAGAACGACTCGCCGTCAGGCCCCCGGTGCGCGAGGGCGCGGGTCATCGGCCGCATGGCATCCCGGCGCGATGGGTTCGGAGCGACCCCGACGATGCCCGCGATGCCGCACATGCGCCCCTGGTGCCTCCGCGCTAGTCGATCCCCGCCTGCAGGAAGCGGACTTCGCGAAGCGGCTGCCGCCACGTGGGCCGCCCCGCCTCGTCCCGCAGCAGCAGGACCGCACCGCCCTTTCGCAGTTCGCGGGCGAGGATCACCGTGCCGTCCCCGTCCACGACCGGGGAGCCTACCAGTTCCACGCGGTCTCCGCGTGCGCAGGAGAAGTCGCGCGCCTTGAGGAAGCTGGAGGGGGCCAGCTCGACCGTGACCGGGCCCTCGGGGGTCGCCAGGACGATCCGCTGCGCCGAACTGCGCCAGGAGGCGAGCAGGGTTTCCTTCACGTCGTCCACGGTGCCGTGGATCGTCACCTCGCGGGCGGCGTCGTAGGCGGGGGCCGGGGGGGGCGCCTGCCGGGTCGCGCGCTTGGGGCGCGCCGCGGAGGCGAACGGGGCCGAACCGAACAGGGCGATCAGGAAAGCCACGGAAACGAGACACCTGTTCCGGAGCCGGTCGCTCATGCGGGATCTCCTCGTGGCCTGCTCGGGTCGCCGGCCGGCGTCCGCCCAGCTTATCCGCCGGGGGGCCGGTCGCCACGGCGCCTTACCAAGCAAAAACTCGGCCACGGCGCGGCTTCGTGCAACCGGTCTGCCGGTTGGCGTCTCGACCGTCTGCCGTTCGCGCCTCAGGGCTTCAGGGCTTCAACTGCGCGAGGATCCCCGGGTCGGCCTCGTCCTGCGCGAGCACGGCGTGGCAGTGCCCGCAGTCGTTGTCGATCGTCTTGCCGTCCGCGGTGGCGTGCTCGCCGTCGTGGCAACGGAAACAGCCGCCCGCCATGTCCGGGTGCCCGATGTGGTTGGGGTACGTGCCCCACTCGACCTTCATCGTCGGGAAGACGTTCTGCGCGTAGATCTCCGCGATCGCCTTCCCGGCGGCCAGGATCGCGTCCTTCTTGGCCGCCGCGACGTCGGGCCGCTCCTTCTCGTAGAACGCCAGGAGGACGGCCGGGATCTTCGCGCGGGCGTCCTCGTGCGAGGCGTACGTGGACTTGAGCAGGGCCAGCCCTTCGCGCCGCACGAACGGCAGGGAGCGGTCCACCTGCCCCGCCTGGATCGCGAGGTCGAGCGCGGGCTCGGGCAGCCGGTACGTGTGGCTGGGGCGGTTGTGGCAGTCGACGCAGTCCATCGTGCGCCATTCGCCGCCCGGCTCGGCCTCGGCCCCGGACTTCCTGTACGTGACGACGCCGCCGTCGGGACGCGTCAGCTCGACCACGCCGACCGCCTCGCGCTTCGCGTCCGACTGGTAGCGGATCTTGACCTTCGGGTCGACGTGCCAGTGGATCCCCTGCGAGGACGAGCCCTGCGCGCCGCCGACGCGCATGACGAGCACCGTCTTCTTCTCGGTGTTGGCCTCGTCCTCGTCGAAGTGCGTGATGACCTTCAGCCGGTCGCCGACGAACTTGGTCGGCCAGTGGCACTGCTCGCACGTGTCGCGCGCGGGGCGCAGGTTCTCGATCGGCGTGCCGATCGGCCGCGGGTACAGGTTGAACGTGACCGCGATCACCTGCCAGCTGCCCGACAGCTTCGAGCGCACGAACCAGTCGGCGCCCGGGCCGATGTGGCAGGACACGCACGCGACGCGCGCGTGCGCGCCGGCCTGCCAGGCCGTGTACTCCGGCTGCATCACCGTGTGGCAGGTCCTGCCGCAGAACGCCGTCGACTCGGTGACCTCGACGCCCTTGTACATCGCCGCGGCGAGGATCACGACGTTGATCACCGTCGCGCCGAGGAACCAGAGGAAGCGCTTGCGCGTGCTCGGCTGGTTGAAGTCGATGACGGGGTAGTCCGCGACGGTCTCGCCGCGCGCGGCGGCCCGCGCGACGCGCCGCCGCTCGAGCTGGGCGCCCAGCGGGATCAGCAGCAGCCCGAGGACGAAGAAGGCCGGGACCACGAGGAAGGCGAGGATGCCGATGTACGGCCCGCCATCGAAGCCGATCAGCTCCATCAGCAGCAGGCTCAGGATCATCACCGCGCTCGCGACGGCGAGCGCGGCCCCGAGCAGGGCCACGGGGTGCCGGGTGACGGAGATCAGGCGGTCCTTCACGGGGGTCTCTCCTCGCCATGTAAGGGCGGGGC
>JADHED010002781.1_pt1 | contig 11457 bp, 12 predicted proteins | sample 8952041 | NCBI WGS metagenome assembly JADHED01 (sample SAMN16124423, study PRJNA663239) | bioreactor sludge metagenome | isolation source: sludge (control) | place: India:Bengaluru | collected 2018-09-08
CATTATCGGAAGAAGAATTTTATATGTAGGAAACGAGCAAGTACCTCCAATCTGGGAAGCTCCAAGACCTTTGCTAGATTATCAAATTGCTAAAAAAATCTGGAAAAACAAAGGTGAAATTAAGCTTAACATTTCAGACATCCTAAACCAAAGAGCAAAATACTATCACGACCTTAATGATAATAAAAAGTATGACGCAAAAGACGCTTTGGCGATTAGCAGACTTACCGGAACCAACTTTAGCTTAACATTAGGATATAACTTTTAATATAAACATTTTTAGAAATAATTAAAATTTTATAATATGAAACTTTTAAAAACTGCGTTATTTTCCTTACTAATAGGAATTCTAGCAACCACAACTTCTTGTAGAAAAATAGAAGAAGACGGAGAAACCATCAATACAGGTGGTGGCACTACTACCGAAGATTTTATCTTATCTGGGAAAATCACAACTAGCAGAACTCTTAAAGCAAATAACACTTATAAATTAAGAGGTTTGGTATATGTAACAAACGGTGCAACTCTTACCATAGAACCAGGAACAAAAATTGTAGGTGAAGCTGATAAAAACGGTGGACTTATCATCACAAGAGGTTCTAAAATTATGGCAGAAGGAACAGCTGCAAATCCAATTATATTTACTTCAGAAAAAGCAAGTCCTAAAAGAGGAGACTGGGCTGGTGTAGTACTTCTAGGGAAAGCACCTACCAATTCTTCATACAACGGTACACAAGGCGTTGGCGAAATTGAAGGAGGCATCAATAATGCTGATGGAGACGGTCTATACGGTGGTACAGACGCAGCAGACAACAGTGGAATTTTAAAATATGTAAGAATTGAATATGCTGGCTATGCATTTTTACCAGATAAAGAAATAAATGGTCTTACTTTCGGTGGTGTTGGTAACGGCACTACAGTAGATTATGTAGAAGTAGCTTATGCTAACGACGATAGTTTCGAATGGTTTGGTGGTACAGTAAATTGTTCTCATATCATAGCTTACAAAGGTCTTGATGATGATTTTGATACTGACAACGGTTTTGCAGGAAAAATTCAATTCGGAATTGGCGTAAGAGATGCAGCTATTGCAGACGTTTCTGGCTCTAACGCTTTTGAATCGGACAACGATGCTAATGGCTCTGCTTTAACACCTCAAACATCAGCAGTATTCTCTAACATGACCATTATTGGACCAATTCAAAACTCAGCTACTACCACTAATGCATCTTCTATTAACACATTATTCCAAAATGCATTACAAATTAGAAGAAACTCTTCAATTTCTGTATTCAATTCAGTATTTGTAGGTTATCCTGTAGGTTTATTTATAGATTCTACTAAAGGAACTGCTACAGATACCAACATTACAAACGGAAACCTTAATTTTGAAAACAACATTATTGCTGCTAGCACTACTCCACTTAAATACGGAGCTGCTGCTACACCAACTGGCTATACTCTAGCAGACCTTACTACTTGGTTTAATGCTAAAGGAAATACAATTCTTAGCTATTCAACAGATGTTAAATTAGCTGGCGCTTGGAACAACGTAGGTTCTGTACCAAACTTTTCTCCTGCTTCTGGTTCTCCTCTTCTTACAGGAGCTGCATTTACAAATGCTAAACTTTCTTCAGGATTTACTGCTGTAACCTACAGAGGTGCAGTAAAAGACGCTAATGATTTTTGGTACGCAGGATGGACTAACTGGAACTTATAAGAAATAGTTAAATCTTCATATCAATTTAATTTTTATACAATGCGCGCCCCGAAAAATTTCGGGGCGCTTTTATTTTCAATTTTAAATCGTAAATCTAAAATCACAAATCAGAATTACTCTTCGTCTTCGTATTGCTCTAAGTAATATGAGAAAGTAAAACCTTCTACCTCATCTTCGGCATCTTCTAAAGTGGTCAATAAATCTTCGAAAATCTCTAATTGTTCTACACTCATATTTACGAATTCTAGGTGTAATGGCATTTCTAATTCGCCAGTAATCACATCAAAAAGCGCATCGAGATTATCGCCAAAATGCTCTGGTAAAGTCAATTTTTCTTTTAATTGAACATAAAAATCTTCATAATCACCGATTTCTAAAAAATCTATATATATTTCCATAATTCACATTTATAGTTTAACGTTTCGGGGTTCCCCTCTTTCAGAGGGGTGGCTTCGCAAAGCGAAGTCGGGGTGTCAAAAATAATTTCAAAAAATTCAATATTCAAAGTTAGTGAACTTTTTAGTTTTTAAATTTTCCAATGCTTACTTCTCAAAACTTTTTTACAGTTTTGGCAAAAATCTTTCTCTTCATTGGTAGGGTTTTTACCTTCTGCATCACGCATAAAACAGGTTTTATCTGGGCAATGTTTTAATCCTTGAGTATGACCCAATTCGTGAATGGCAATTTTATAAAATTGTTCATTTTTGTTTTTAGTATTCAATCTAAAACTTGAAGCTACACACGCATTTCCTGGTCTGTAACCTAATCCCATCACTCCGAAATCTGCCACTTTTCCTTTGGTAACGCTGATGTCTTTATTAGTAAGAGCCAGAGTGACACAATTATTGGGGGTTTTTGTTCTTAAATATTTAATAATAGAATCTGCTCTATATCTATTTCTAGGTTCGTAGTAAGTATTTTGCGGAAATTTAATTGGTTTTAAAATTTTTATTTTAGGATAAATTTTTCTGATGTTTTCAGAAATTTCTGCCAATTGCTTTGGTTTTACATCTTCAAAAGGTTGAATAAGAATCGTAATTTCTTCTTCACTTTTCAAATCAATAACTTTCGACTTTTCACAAGAAAAAATCAATGAAAAAAGAGTAAAACAGAAAACTATTTTTGCTAAATTTTTCATATTCTATTTTTGAAAACCATTGGTTTTCGGACAAGTCACAACTAGTCCCTACGTTTATTTCTCTTCGAAACTTCTGTAATGATCAAACGTTACAAAAACCAACCCGTCATTAGAAAAAACTACTCTATCTGCATTTCTGTTTCCGCAATTGTAATTAAGTTCGGCTTCAAAATATCTTCTTCCAGATTTTGTAGGGAGAGATTTTTGTCGGTTCGTCCAGATATCACCACCAATTGCGCGTCCGGGAGCAACTTCGCAGAGATTTCCTTTGCTAGGAACCCAACCCAAAGATTTTGCTTCAGATTTTGTGATGTAATAATCGGGTAATTCGCCGTGTTCTTTTAGATATTTTACAACAATCTCGTCATTGGTAAGTTCATCGATTTGATTACTTGAATTATTATTTTTATTAGAAAAATCTGATTTTTCTTTTTCAAAATTGTCTTGATTTTTCTTTGATTTTTTTTCGTAAGAATAAGAATTATCTTGATTTTGAGTTTCAGATTTTTGATAAGAAATTTCTGTATTTTCTGATGTATTTTTTTTCTCGATTTTATAGTTATTGAAAAGATACATCAATAACAATCCTGCTACGAAAGCCAGAAAAATATAAAGTAACGATTTTTTGTTTTGCATAATTATGTTTTCTCAGTTTTTGCAGCCCGACTTGAGCGGAGCTCTTTTTGGGAAGCTGAGCTTGTCGAAGTTTCCTCAAAAAAGCGGGAGCGGAAGGCGGAAATAGCTGCCCAAATAAACAAATTTTTATTAACTTCTCCACTCTTCAGGAATATCACACACCGGAATTGGATTCATTTTATGCTGAGCCGCTTTATTCATTTTAGAAAAAATCTGGAAAACTTCTAAATCTCTTCCGCTGTAATCGGCTTCGGTTTTTGTTCCCCATTCTTTTTGAATTTTTTCTAACTCTGGATAACTGGCTCCAATTTGGTCTTCGTCTGTTTTATTATCAGCATCCCAAAGTCCATCTGTAGGAATTGCATTTTGTATAGATTCTATTAAATTAAGCGCTTTTGCTAATTCGTAAACTTCGGTTTTATATAAATCTGCAATTGGCGAAACATCTACACCGCCATCACCATATTTGGTATAAAAACCAATACCGAAATCTTCTACTTTATTGCCCGTTCCGCAAACCAAAAGTCCGTGTAACTGACCAAAATAATACAAAGTAACCATTCTAAATCTAGACCTTGTATTTGCCAAAGCAAGATTATTAGTCCATCTTCCTTCAATGTGGTCTTCTACCATATCTTCGAAAGTTTCGAAAACAGGAGTTAGATTAATGGTTTTCCCTTTCACATTCGGGAATTTTTTTTCAAGGTCTTTTATATGCTCTTGAGCTCTGTTTACTTGGTCTTGTTTCTGACGAATTGGCATTTCGAGAAGCAAAACTTCTAGTCCTGTCTTTGCGCAAAGTGTAGAAACCACGCCAGAATCTACACCTCCCGAAACTCCTATTACAAAACCTTTTACTCCTGCTTTTGTAGCATAATCTTTCAACCAGTTTACAATGTAATCTATTACTTTTTCTGTCTGCATTTTGTATATTTTTTGTTTGATTTATTTATTTTCGATTAAAAATTCTATTCATTAATATTTTAAGGTTTCTCAATAGAAACAATCTTTCTGTTTCTATTCTAATATTCATCCTTTATTTACTATTTTTGCGAAACGTATTTTCATGTAAAATTAATTAAAAATTTGCACGTAACCCCTTCAAAAATTAGGTAAATTCAATGAAAATTAAAAAATATACATTGCATATTGTACTTTTCTCATTATCCTTATTTCTTTTCTCTTGTCACAAAGAAGCAGAAAGCCGTTGGAATATAGAAACAAAAACCTCCGAAACTGTAAAAATAACAGACATTTCTGCTGAATTTTACAACGAAAAAATCCCTTTTGCTGAATTTAAAGAAAAGTATAGCTTTTTCCTTGCGCCGCAAGTCCCAGATGCTACTTACGAGAAAAAAAGAAACAATACTTTGGAAAGAAGAGTGTATAAAAATGCTATTTCGCTTAATAAAATTCCAAAATTAGAAAAAGATTTAACTGAACTTTTCGCTCACATTAAATTCTATTTCCCGAAATTTCAAACGCCTAAAGTTTATGTTTTTTCTTCGGCTACAGAACTTTACGAAGAACCTATTTTGTATATTCCTGCAAAAAAAATTCTCTTTATAGACCTTTCTGCTTTTATGGGAGAAAAATCTGAATATTATGACGGAATAGACAATTATGTAAAAAAAGACATGAATCCGGAAAACGTTATAACAAGAGTTTCAGAAAATATTGCCGCAGATTTTGTCCCAGTAACACCAGACCAAAATAAGTTTTTAGATAAAATTGTAAATCAAGGAAAACTTTTGATTTTACAAGATGCTTTTTTACCAAAAACGCCAGACCAATACAAAATTGGTTATTCTAAAGAACAACAATCTTGGGCAATTTCTAACGAAGAAAATATTTGGAATTATTTTGTAGAAAACGATTTGCTTTTCAGTGACGATAGCAATTTAAACGAAAGATTCTTAAACAAAGGACCGTTTTCTAAATTTTATACAGAAATAGACCAAAAATCTTCGCCAAGAATTGGCACTTTTATCGGTTGGCAAATTTGCAGAAAATATTTGGCAGAACATCCAGAAGTGACACTTCAACAGTTTTTGCAAAAAAACGCCACAGAAATTTTTAACAATTGTAATTATAAACCTAAAAATTAATTCGTAAAATCGAAGATTTGTGGAGTTGTAAAATCATTAAAAATTTACATCTTTACGATTTAACAACTTTACAATTTAACGACTTTACACCTTTAAAAAAATGAAAAATACACAAATAACAATCAACGTAGAACTAGACGAAAATCACGTTCCAGAAAAACTTTCATGGAATGCTCAAGATGGCGGAATTGAAAATCAGGAAACCAAAGCCACCATGATTTCAGTTTGGGACGACAAAAAATTTGAAGCTCTTAGAATAGACCTTTGGACAAAAGAAATGCCTGTTGACCAAATGAAAATGTTTATTCATCAAATTTTCGTTTCTCTTGGTCATACTTACCAAAGAGCAACTGGCGAAGATGATGTGGCAGATAAAATTCAAGAATTTGCCGAAGATTTTGCATTTATGAGTAAAATTAAATAATTCCTCAAAAAAATGTTCACAACCAGAAAAGCGACTTTAGAAGATTTAGCTCAATTGGCAATTTTATTTGACCAATACAGAAGTTTTTATCATAAGGAAAGCGACGTTAATGGTGTCGAGAATTTTCTAAAAGAAAGATTAGAAAACCAAGATTCTGAAATTTTCGTAGCAGAAGAAAATGGAATTTTAACTGGTTTTACTCAATTATATCCTCTTTTTTCTTCAACCAGAATGAAGAGATATTGGCTTTTGAATGATTTATTTGTGAACGAAAACCACCGTGGAAAAGGCTTTTCTAAAGCTTTAATTGAAAGTGCAAAAGAACTTTGTATTGTAACGAAAGCCTGCGGAATTCTATTAGAAACGGATAAAACCAACGAAATTGGCAACCAACTTTATCCAAGTTGTGGTTTTGAGCATTATACTCACGCCAATTTTTATGAATGGACAAATTATAAATGATGATTGATAAATGATAATGTAAAATCTCAAATCTCAAATCTCAAATCTCAAATCTCAAATTAAAAAAAATGACTGAATTTCAAAAATATATTCAAAGATATTTAGACCAAATTCCATCTGAAAATTGGATGGAAGAAATGATTAATTCTGGAGCAGAAACCATTCAGATTTTTTCTGGTTTAGACAAAGAAAAATCACTTTTCGCATACGCAGAAGGAAAATGGACTTTGAAGGAATTGCTTCTTCATTTAATAGACACCGAAAAAATTTTTCAATACAGAGCGCTTCGTTTTGCCAGAAAAGACGAAACCGAATTATCTGGTTTTGATGAAGATTTATTTGCTGCAAATTCTTTTGCCAACGACAGAACTTTGGTAAGTTTATTAGAAGAGATCTATCATTTTCTTCGAAAATTTACAAAATGTATCTCTTGCAAACATTGGAAAAGCAAACGGAAACGAAATTTCTGTAGAAACCATCGGAAGATTAATCGTGGGACACAATTTCCACCATTTAAAAATAGTTGAGGAGAGGTATTTACCGAATTTATAATATTTAAGTTATGGAAAAAGCATTAGAAATATTAAAAAACGGAGGCGTAATTCTCTATCCTACTGATACCATTTGGGGAATTGGTTGCGACGCAACAAATGTAGAAGCCATCAACAAAATTTTTGAAATCAAAAAACGTGAGAAAACCAAATCTATGATTATTTTGGTAGAAAACGAACGCAGATTACAAGATTTGGTAGATGTACCCGAAATGGCTTGGCAAATTATTGATTTGTCTGAAAAACCAGTTACCATTGTTTATGAAAATCCTAAAAATTTACCGAAAGAAATTCTTGCCGAAGACGGAAGTATCGGAATTAGATTGGTAAAAGATGATTTTTGTAAAAAATTGATTTCTAAACTCAATAAACCTTTGGTTTCTACTTCAGCTAATTTTAGCGGAGACAAATCTCCTTTGAAATTTTCGGATATTTCTCAAGAATTAATTGATGCTGTAGATTATGCAGTAGAAGAAAACAGAGAATCTGTATCCAAATATTCTGGTTCATCTGTCATTAAAATTTGGAGCGACGGAAGAGTGAAAGTTTTGAGAGAGTGATGGAAATAAGAAGTTTTTGAAAAACTATATTTAATCTTATCTTTGCAAAAAATTTAGATTATTGGAGGCAATTAAGAACTTCCATCTTCAGACTTCCATCTTCCATCTTATGAAAATCAATTTAGCTCAAAATAAAAATTTCAAACTTTTTAAAATCATTTCTAAAGTCGCCCAAGAAAATAACCAAACGGTTTATATTGTTGGCGGTTACGTTCGTGATTTGTTGATGCAAAGAAAAGCACCAACAGACATTGATTTTGTAACCGAACAAAGCGGAATAGAACTTGCAAAAGCGGTAGGAAAAGAACTCGGAGATTTGAAGGTTTCTGTGTTCAAAACGTATGGAACCGCGATGATTAAATACAAAGATTTGGATTTGGAATTTGTTGGCGCAAGAAAAGAAAGTTACAGCGAAAATTCCAGAAAACCTGCCGTAGAAACTGGCACTTTAGAAGACGACCAAAAACGCAGAGATTTTACCGTAAATGCACTCGCTATTTCTCTAAATGAAGAAAATTTTGGAGAACTAATTGATCCTTTCAACGGAAGAGAAGATATGCAGAATAAAATTCTAAAAACGCCTTTAGAACCAGCTCAAACCTATTCTGATGATCCTTTGCGAATGATGAGAGCCATCAGATTTGCTTCAGTTTTACATTTTAATATCGAAGAAAATTCTCTAGAAGCCATCAAGCAAGAAGCAGAACGCATCAAAATTGTTTCAATGGAACGCATTATGGTAGAATTCAACAAAATTATGTTGAGCGAAAAGCCTTCGGTTGGTTTAAAATTGATGGAAAAAACTACCCTTTTAGAGAAAATAATCCCTGAATTAACAGCACTAAAAGGAATTGAAGAAGTAGAAGGACAAACGCACAAAGATAATTTTTGGCATACTTTGGAAGTAGTGGATAATATTTCTAAAAACACCGATAATCTTTGGTTAAGATGGGCTGCTTTATTACACGACATCGGAAAAGCTCCGACTAAAAAATTTGTAGAAAAAATTGGCTGGACTTTCCACGGACACGAGTTTTTAGGTTCTAAAATGGTTAAAAATCTTTTTACTAGACTGAAATTACCTTTAGGAACTGATATGAAATATGTTCAAAAAATGGTAAAACTTTCATCCAGACCGATTGCTTTGATTGATGATGGAACTTCGGATTCTGCTCTAAGAAGATTGCTTTTTGATGCTGGTGAAGATTTAGAAGATTTGTTCACGCTTTGTAAAGCAGACATCACTACGAAAAACGCTTCAAAACAAGAAAAATTCAAGAAAAACTTTGAATATGTAGCGAAGAAAATCAAGGAAGTAGAAGAAAAAGACCACGTTAGAAATTTTCAACCGCCGATTTCTGGAGAAGAAATTATGGAAATGTTCCAATTGAAACCTGGTCGTGAAATTGGAATTTTGAAAGAAAAAGTAAAAGAAGCGATTCTAGAAGGCGAAATTGCCAACGATAAAGACGAAGCCAGAAATTTCGTGATTAAAGAAGCAAAAATTTTAGGCTTGGAAATATAAATTATGCCACAAATACACGAATTAATTTTAAAAATATTCGTGTATTCGTGGCAAAAAAATTAGTCTTCAACTTTATCTGAATAATCAAAATTTCTTACTGCTTCAAGCGTTTTATCAATTTCGGTGTCGTTTATTGCATCAGAAATAAACCACGTTTCATAACCACTTGGTGGAAGATAAATTCCTTGAGCCAACAATTGATGGAAGAAATTATTAAACAATGAATGGTTAGAATCTGCTGCTTCCTCAAAATTAGAAACTCTATTTGTATGGAAGAAAACACTCATCATACTTCCTTTTCTATTGATTTTGTGGGCAATTCCTTTTTCATTAAGAATTTTGCCAATTTCAAAATCCAATGTTTCTGTAGTTTTTTCTAATTTTTTGTAGAAATTTTCATCTTTTTTAATGAGTTGAAGCGTAGTAAGTCCAGCTCTCATTGCGAGAGGATTTCCGCTTAAAGTTCCCGCTTGATACACGTCACCTCGTGGCGAAAGTTTGCTCATAATTTCGTTTCTCGCAGCAAAAGCACCAACTGGCATTCCGCCGCCTATTACTTTTCCGTAAGTTACGATATCGGCTTTTATGTTGTACAATTCTTGCGCTCCACCAAAAGCCAATCTGAAACCTGTCATTACTTCATCAAAAATCAATAAAGTTCCGTTTTCATCACAAATTTTTCTTAAATTTTGAAGAAATTGAGTTTCAGGTAAAACGCAACCCATATTTCCAGCGACAGGTTCTACAATAATCGCAGCAATTTCACCTTGATTATGACGGAACAAATCTTCAACTTGCTCTATATCATTGTATTTTGCTAAAAGTGTATCTTTTGCAGTTCCAGAAGTTACACCTGGAGAATTAGGATTCCCGAAAGTTGCCGCTCCACTTCCTGCTTTAATTAAAAATGAATCTGAATGTCCGTGATAACAACCTTCGAATTTTATAATTTTTTCTCTTCCTGTATAACCTCTTGCTAATCTGATAGCACTCATACAAGCTTCCGTTCCCGAAGAAACCATTCTAATTTGGTCTATATTCGGAACATTTTCTACGATAAATTTTGCAATTTCGGTTTCTAATTCTGTTGGCGCACCAAAAGAAAAGCCTTTTTCGGCTTGTGATTTTACGGCTTCTAAAACTTCGGGATGAGTATGTCCGAGAATTGCTGGTCCCCAAGAATTGATGTAATCTACATAAGTTCTGTCATCTGCATCGGTGAGATAAGCACCTTTTGCTGATTTCATAAAAATTGGAACTCCGCCAACAGATTTAAATGCACGAACTGGCGAATTAACACCTCCTGGAATTTATTGGTAAGCTTCTTCAAATAAAGCCGAACTTCTCTGGTAAATCATAATTGATGAATGAAAATTGATATTTAATTAGCTTCTTGGCTTTCTGTTTTTGAGATAAATAATTTGACCTTCTTTTACTTTATCACCATAATTCATTCGGTTTTTGTCATAAAGTTTATCTAATCTAATGGCAAATTTCTGAGCAATAGTGTACAAATTATCTCCTTTTTCGGCAACATACGTATCTACAACAGCCGAAGAATTTTTCTTTTCTAAAAATAAAATTTGTCCTTCTTTCAAGTTATTAGAAGTCAATTCATTCCACTTAATAAGTTTAGCAACAGAAACGCCGTATTTTTTAGAAATATCATCAAGATTTACTTCAGAAGCATCGTCATAATCTGGCTCTACAGGAATTACAATATATTTTAAAGCTTCGTTAGGATGAGCTTTCATCAGAATAGAAAGTAAAACTTCGTTTTTGGTTAGTTTTACAGGTTCTGGCGCATCTATCACCACTTTTGGAGCATCTTCTTTTTTAGGAGTTGGTAAATTTCTCGCTAAAAATTCTTTATCATTCACCAAATCAGGATAAAGAGCCAGTAATTTTTCGGTTACTTGTTCTTTATTAACAATATCGAATTCAAAAAGTCTGTATTTTTCTATTTTTGAGATTAAAATATAGGCATATTTTGGGTTGGTAGCATATCCTGCTTTTTTCAAACCGTGAGCCCAAGCTTTGTAATCTTTTGGGTCTAAATCAAACAAACCTTTGTAAAATGGTCTGTTAGCCAAAAAAACAGAGTGGTCTTCGTAAGATTGTTTTGGATCGTCGTACACACGGAAACACTCGTTAGGTGCATCATCTGTATATTTCATGGTTTTACCTGTCCAATTTTCCTTGCATTTAATTCCAAAATGATTATTGCCTTGTTGTGCCAAGATGCTTTGTCCGCCACCAGTTTCCAAAAGCCCTTGTGCTAATGTAATAGAAGCCGGAATATTATATTTTTCCCTCTCTTCTACGGCATATTT
>JADHED010002759.1_pt1 | contig 11455 bp, 10 predicted proteins | sample 8952041 | NCBI WGS metagenome assembly JADHED01 (sample SAMN16124423, study PRJNA663239) | bioreactor sludge metagenome | isolation source: sludge (control) | place: India:Bengaluru | collected 2018-09-08
TGAAACTGTACTTCCATACCAAAGTGTATCAAGAACAGGGGCATAAATTACACCTGCAACAGCAGCACCATTCTCAATCAGTGCAATGTTAACAGTGAATTCGCCATTTCGCTTTATAAATTCTTTGGTGCCATCTAATGGATCAACCATCCAGAATAAAGGCCAGTCTTTGCGATCTTCATAAGGAATATTCTTTCCTTCTTCACTCAAAACAGGAATTCCGGTCTCTTTCAAATGCGCCATAATCGACAAATGTGATTGGCGGTCGGCGATGGTCAACGGACTCTTGTCATCCTTTATTTCAACCTCATGAGGTCCATCGTAAACATCCATGATTGCAAGTCCTGCTTCTATGGAAGCCAGAATTGCCTGATGAAGAAGTGTGCCTTTATTCATGAATATAAAATCAAATAATCATTCCGGCACCTACCGTTTCATTTGTGGCTTCATCAATAAGAATTATACTTCCCGTGATTCGGTTCTTACGATAACTATCGAAAAATAATGGCAGCGTAGTACGAATCTGAATACGGGCAATATCATTCATCCCGATATTCTTATCGTTTTCCAATCGGTGCAAACTGTTAATATCAACTTTATATCTGATTTCCTTGATGATGCAACGGGCATCTTTGCTGGTATGTTTTACTGCATACTTGCCATTTGCCATCATAGGTTTCTCGCTCATCCAGCAAATCATCATATCGATATCTTGTGAAACAGTTGGATTATTATTCTCGCGAACAATCATATCACCACGCGAAATATCAACATCGGTATCCAAAGTCATGGTAACTGACATAGGAGAAAATGCCTCTTCAATTGTATCGGTAACATTTAAAGCATGAAGCGGTAAAATAGATTTAATGCGTGAAGTAAATCCTGAAGGTAAAATTTTAACCGTATCACCAGGTTTGAAAACACCACTTGCTATACGACCTGCATAGCCTCTGAAATCGTGGAATTCAGTCGCCTGTGGGCGGATGACATACTGCACCGGAAAACGACAATCGATATGATTCTCATCACTGCTGATGTGAATATTTTCCAGCAAGTACATGAGTGTTGAACCCTGGTACCATGGCATGTTCTCCGATTTATCGACTACATTATCACCTTTTAATGCACTGATTGGAATGAAATGCACATCCTTTACATCCAAACGTGATGATAATTTTTTATATTCTGAAACAGTCCTGTCAAATACTTCCTGACTGTAATCAACAAGATCCATTTTATTGATGCAGACAATAATGTGTGGAATCTGTAGCAACGAAGCAATGAATGAATGTCGGTTTGTTTGCTCCAGAATTCCTTTACGCGCATCTACAAGTATCAAAGCAAGATTTGCCGTTGACGCTCCGGTAACCATGTTACGTGTGTACTGAATGTGACCGGGAGTATCGGCAATAATAAATTTTCTTTTAGGAGTAGCAAAGTAACGGTATGCAACATCAATCGTAATTCCCTGCTCACGTTCAGCCTTAAGACCATCCGTTAACAAAGCAAGATCCACATGTTCAAATCCTTTGAGTTTACTGGTACGCTCCACTGCTTCCAGCTGATCTTCAAAAATAGATTTGCTATCATATAGCAATCGACCAATTAATGTACTTTTTCCATCATCAACACTTCCTGCTGTGGTAAACCGCAGCAATTCCATATTGTGATAATTATCCAAATCGCGGATATCCATATCTTTTACTGTTTTATTCCGGTTGTTAACCTATTTCTGTAATTAAAAATAACCTTGCTTTTTACGATCTTCCATTGCTGTTTCAGATCGCTTGTCATCGGTACGGGTACCGCGCTCTGTTGTACGGGAAGCTGCAATTTCATGAATGATATCACTCAGCGTTGAAGCAGGTGATAGCACAGCACCCGTACAGGTCATGTCACCCACAGTACGATAGCGAACATGCATGCGCTCAATTTTTTCTTCCGGACGCAAACTTAAATGTTCGGAAGCAGATAATATCTGACCATCACGTTGTACACAATCGCGATCGTGCGCAAAATATATAGAAGGAAGTTCCAGGCCTTCCATAGCAATGTATTGCCAAACATCCATCTCTGTCCAGTTGCTCAATGGGAAAACACGGAAATGTTCGCCAATATTTTTCTTGCCATTCATCAGGTTCCAGAGTTCCGGACGCTGGTTCTTTGGATCCCACTGACCGAATTCATCACGGTGTGAAAAGAAACGCTCTTTTGCACGTGCCTTTTCTTCATCACGACGGGCACCACCCAAACAGGCATCGAATTTATTTTCTTCAATGGTATCAAGCAAGGTTACAGTCTGCAACATATTTCTGGAAGCATTTATTCCTTTCTCTTCCACTGCACGACCTTTGTTAATGCTATCCTGAACAGATCCAACCAATAAGGTCGCACCAATTTCAGAAACTAATTTATCACGGAAAGTTATTGTCTCCGGAAAATTATGTCCCGTATCAATATGTACCAATGGAAATGGGATTCTTGCAGGGAAAAACGCTTTGCGTGCAAGATGAACCATTACGATGGAATCTTTACCTCCTGAAAATAAAAGTGCAGGACGCTCGAATTGCGCTGCTGTTTCACGTATCACGTAGATAGCCTCCGACTCAAGAATACGGAGATGATTTAAATTGTATAATATCATGATTGCTTGATAATCTTTTTCAAAATAAAATTAGTCACCTGCTCTACAGATTGACGAAGAGGTATCGTACCGGTAGCAATTGTGAGCTCCGGATTTTCAGGTACTTCAAACGGTGAACTTATTCCGGTGAAGTCTGGGATTTCTCCCGCTCGTGCTTTTTTGTATAATCCTTTTACATCACGCTGCTCACAAATCTCGAGTGGACAATCTACAAAAACTTCAATAAACTCTTCATTGCCTACCAATGAACGAACCCGGTCACGATCCGACTTAAATGGTGAAATAAAAGCAGTCAATACCACAACACCGGCTTCTATGAACAACTTGGCTACTTCTCCAATTCTTCGGATGTTCTCGGTACGGCCTTCAGCTGAAAAATCAACATTGTTATTCAACCCATGACGGATATTATCACCATCCAATACATAGGTCCTGATTCCCTGTCTGAACAACTCCTGCTCTACCGCATTGGCCAAAGTACTTTTGCCCGATCCGGAAAGTCCTGTAAACCAGACAATAACAGAACCATGACCGTTTAATTCGCGACGGTCGTTCTTACTTATACGGTAGTTTTGAGGTACTATATTGGTGGGTATAGCCATGGGATTTCCCAAAAATCAGGGTGCAAAGGTAATCTTTTTGGCCTTTAAATCCTACTTAAATCGTAGATATGAGACCAAAGCTATGGTTTTATAACTTATTGAATATAAAATAATTGCTTCCAAATTGCATCGTTGTATGCTTTTAGCCTCACCATCATTTTGATAATTATGATAACTTTGAGGTATGGCAGTTTTTGCCGACATTTATTGATCATATTGAGAAAAACCTATTAGAACAAATGAAAAATCAAATTACACAGTTCTTTCTTTTACTGATTTTAATTGGAAGTAATTTCAATGTTTCAGCTCAACAATCGGCAAGTGAAGGAAGCATGCTTACAGTCCCTGTTTTTGGAGGTAATGAGCTTACCTTACAAAAATTTCTTACCGATCAGCTTAAAGACAAAAACATCGGGAACGTAACGGGAAAAAATCCTGTTTTCCGAATGAGTTTGATGGTAACCAAATCGAATGAAATCAAGAATTTAAAAGTCCTTGATTCATTACCGAACAGCCCACAAAACAAAAACATAAACGATGCCATCATCAGAAGTAATTTATATTGGAAAAGCGGACTTCTGAAATCAACTGCTATCGATTTGAATATTATTCTTACCATCAAATTTCAATCGGGCAGCAATGTAATTTCATCAGCTACATTTGATGTGGAACGCGATAATTTGCTTGCAAATAACTTTTACAATGAAGGTGCTTCTCTGGCACAAAACAGCAAATTTGAAGAAGCACTAAAATATCTCAATGAAGCTGTTGCAATCATGCCTGGCGATATCGACGCACTCTATAACAGGGGCATCTGCCATCTGAAAACAAACAACATTCCTGCTGCCTGCATCGACTGGAAAAAAGTTGCTCAAATGGGATCGGAGGATGCGAATAGTTTTATTTTGAAGTATTGTGCGGAAGGGATTAAGAATTAAGGATTAAGAATTAAGGATTAATGTGTTTTTGCGTAGAATTAAATTTCATTAGGATGATAAATGCTAAATGGAATTCAAGGCAAAAAATTTAGAGATCGATTTTAAAATTTTTCGGTAGGGATTTTTAAAAAAAAAAACATGCATATTAATTACGTGTGTTTACTAGTTCTAATGCTTTACAATTTTAAAATTTGTATTTGATTTTTCATTAAAATATTGAAGCAAATAAAGTCCAGCAGCCAACTTATCCGTACTAAGAATGGTTTCGCCTTCTGTAATTTCTTGTCGGAGGATTTGCTTCCCCTTAAGATCCATGAGAATGATTTCACCTTTATTTAAACTCAAAATTCTCACTTCTTCTGCAAATGGATTTGGAGCTACAAATATTCTATCTGATTTGGACTCCTGATCTGAAACACCGGAAACAATAGAGTTAAGATATACTTTCCAATAACGATTTCCTGCGTTTCCGGGAACACTGAAAGTACCGCCTTGTTTTTCTTTGTACACAAGTAAATCACGTTTGGCGTCTCCGTTCATGTCAATAGTAAACCAAAGTTGTGATCCATCAATTGCGTTTCCAGAGCCACTTGTAAGGATGATGTCTATATAACTTTCATTGCCCGTTGCAGTTATATAGCCATCGGCTGGTAATGAAAAACTTATTGGAGACACATTAAATCCGGTTCCTACATTCTGGTACATTTTCCAATAGCGATTTCCAGTAGTTCCTGGTACACTAAAAATCCCTGTTTGCTTTTCCTGAAAAACGATCAGATCAGTTTTGGCATCTCCATCCATATCTATCAGGTTCCATAATTGAGAGCCATCAATTTCATTATTTGTGGTATTGTTTCTGCTAACATCAACATAACTTTCGTTGCCTACAGCAGTTATATAACCACCTAAAGGCAAAGTCCAATTCAATGGTGATGTTACGAAACTGGTACCAGTATTCAGGTAAACTTTCCAATAACGATTTCCACTTGTTCCAGGAACACTGAAAATGCCTGCTTGATTTTCTTTATAAACAATCAAATCACGTTTGCTATCTCCATTCATATCTATGAGATACCAAAGCTGAGAGCCATCATCTTCATTAAAAGTAATACTAGTTAGGTTAATATCAATATAACTCTGATTTGTTGTGCTTGTTATATAACCACCCGGAGGCAAAGTCCAATTTAACGCAGATGAATTGAAACCGCCTCCATTGTTAAGATAAACTTTCCAATGGCGATTTCCAACAGTTCCCGGAACACTGAATGCCCCGGAAAGTTTTTCCTGATATATGGCCAAATCAGGTTTTGCATCTCCATTCATATCCATCAAATGCCAAAGTTGAGAATTATCAATTTCATTGCCTGTGGGAAAAGTCATAAATATACTAATATAGCTTTGATTCCCTGTTGATGTTATGACACCACCTGACGGCAAGGAAAAATTAACCGGAGATGAATTGAACCCTGTTCCTGAATTCATGTAAACTTTCCAATAACGATTTCCAGTTGTTCCCGGAACACTGAAAAAACCAGATTGCTTTTCCTGATAAACCACTAAGTCTGGTTTGGAATCCCCATTCATATCAGCCAAATACCATATTTGTGATCCATCAATTTCATTGCCTGTTGTTCCTAATGTATTAATATTATTATAACTGAAATTACCAGTTGCTGTTATATATCCCCCAGCTGGTAATGTCCAATTTAATGCAGTTGTATCGTAGTTGCTTCCGGTGTTAAGATACACTTTCCAATAGCGATTTCCAGTAGTTCCAGGAACACTGAAAACACCTGCTTGTTTTTCCAAATACACAAGCAAATCGGGTTTGGCATCTCCATTCATATCCCATTGTCTCCATAATTGCGAACCATCAATTTCGTTGTTTGTTGTATTGATATTCATTATACTATTGTAACTAAAATTACTTCCTGCAGTAATATATCCACCTGGGGGCAATCCGAAATCTATTGGAGCCGGCGAGAATCCTTGAGAATAAATATTGAGTATATAAAACTGAAACAGAATTACTGTAATTATTTTTTTCATCTTGTTTATTTATCTCTATTCTTATATAAATTGATTTTTCTCAAAGCAAATGTTTCATAAGCAAACTTCAAAAGCAGCCTATCTTGTAATCTAGAATTAACTTAGACAGGTATCATTATAAAAAAAGAGGCCGCATCAATCTTTTGAGAAACCTCTTCTTTTTTATGTGCAAGTGATTTTAAAAATTAATTATTATCCGATAGCAGCGTAATTCGTTTTGTAACAACCGATTGATCGTTTTGAATGCGCACAAAGTAAAATCCCTGACGTTGTCCTGATAAATCAATCGCAAATTGATTAGATTTAACTTTTCTGATTCGTGCCTGAATTTTATTTCCTAACAAATCATAAACACTCACTGATGTTTTTGTGCTGAACGATTGACGGGTTGATACTGTAACATTACCTGTTGTAGGCGTGGGATAAATAGAAATGTTATCGGCAGTAAGATTTTCAGGAACACCAATCACCGCATTGGAATAAATTTTCACATCATCAAATGCCAGATTACCTCCGGCAGCAGCTTTGCGATACAAAAATTTCACATAAAAGGTTCCCGATGGCAAAGGAACTGTTCGAGTTGTTCCGGTGGTTGGGAGGTTATCGAGATAAGTTGACATATTCCAAACTACACTGTCTTCACTGGTCCAGATTTGTAATTCGTTTAGTGGCGAAAATGGAGCACCATTTCCTCTTATAAAAAAAGAAACAGAATCCATATTTGGATATCCCGGGGTAGCTACATAATCGCTGTCGTTACCAAATTTATACGATGGGGAAGATACTCCATAGTTAAGTGTGGATGTATAAAAGGAATTGGAAGTATTCCAGGAAAGATACCAGCCTGCCGGCATGGTAGCAATAGTTCCGGCATAATTATCGAATCCGGTTGAGATGGCAATTGCCTGAGAAAATGCGTTATTCAGATTTAAAGTCAGGAGTAATGCAGCAAGAGTAAGTTTTATTTTCATCACTAATAATTTATGGCTACGAATGTAAATGTAGTAAATGTGTTAATGATGAAGAAAAGGCAAAAATCCTGCCAGAGCAGTAGTTTACTCCTGCGTATTGAATCGATTCATGGTAAAAGCAGGGCCAATGGCAATAAATGAACGAACGGCTTCGGCTGCCAGTTCAATCTTTTTTTGGATCATTTCCTGTTGTTCGTTCGGCCACTTACTTAGCACATAATCAGCTTGTTGGCCTTTGAGAAAATCGTTCCCAACACCAAAGCGTAATCGGGCATAATTGGTGGTATTTAGCACTTCATTAATACTCTTCAGGCCGTTATGACCGCCATCGCTACCCTTCAGGCGAATACGGATGGTTCCGGGCGGCAGGGCGATATCATCGGTTAGCACGAGGACATTTTCCAACGGAATATGTTCCTGTTGCATCCAGTAATTGACTGCTTTGCCGCTAAGATTCATATAGGTATTAGGCTTCAGAAAAACAGCCTGTTTGCCGCGCACTTTAAAATTGGCAACATCGCCATAGCGTTGGGACGAAAAAAAAGCTTCGGCATTCTTTACCAAGAGGTCAAGAATGTCGAAGCCGATATTGTGTCTTGTATTTGAGTATTCAGAACCGGGATTCCCGAGTCCAACCACCAGAAATTTCAAAATTCAGTGGGATTTAGCAATTATTTTTTAGCTGCTTTCGCTGCTTCAGCAGGAGTTTCAACCACGTTACGGGTTGTTCTGATTCCAACGATAACGTTATTTGGTGAATCGGTGAATTCAACACCATCTAACTTGAGGTCACCAACACGAACCGACTGACCGATTTGCAACGAAGTGATGTCGATATCAATTGCATCAGGAAGTTGTGCAGGAAGCGCTTTGATAGCAAGTTTACGAACTTTAGTAATCAGTTTACCTCCTTGTTTTTGACCTTCAGAAGTTCCGTTGATTTTCACAGGAACGTCGATCATAACTTTCTTATCATCCTGAACTTCGAGGAAGTCGATGTGAAGAAGTTTGTCAGAGATTGGGTGACACTGAATTTCTTTCATGATGGTATTGTAAGTAGTACCACCAACATTAATTTTAACTGTGTATACTTCAGGTGTATAAACTAGATCTCTGAAGCTCAAAACAGGAGCAGAGAAATGGATATTTTCTTTTCCACCATAAATTACACATGGCACCATACCAGTGTCTCTTAGTTTTTTGGTGTCTTGTTTGGTGAGGCCTTCTCTTTTAGCACCTGCAATTTCAAATGATTTCATGACGATAGATAATAAATATTAAGCTTTAACAAATAATGGACTAATAGATTCGTATGCATATACTTTGCGGATTGCTTTTGCAAACAGATCAGCAGTTGGTAATGCAGTAATTTTTGGTGAGGGGCGTTTAAGCGGAATAGTATCGCAAACGATCAGTTCTGTGAGAACTGATTCTTCAATTCTTTCATAAGCTCTACCGGAGAGAACTGGGTGGGTACAGAAAGCACGAACGCTGGCAGCACCTTTTTCCATAATCATTTCGGCAGCTTTGGTTAGGGTTCCTGCAGTGTCAACGATATCATCAACCAACACAACATTTTTACCTTCCACATCACCGATAATTTGCATGCTTTCAATTTCGTTGGCGCGTTTGCGATGCTTATCGCAGATAACCATATCTACACTGAAATACTTTGCATATTCTCGGGCGCGGTGAACACCACCCATATCTGGAGCAGCAATTAAGAGGTCATCTAACTGCAGACTTTTAATATAAGGAACGAAAATGGTTGAAGCGTCCATATGATCAACGGGGACATCAAAAAAGCCCTGAATCTGAGGGGCGTGCAGGTCCATTGTCATTACCCGGGTAACACCCGCGGCAGTTAACAGATTGGCAACCAGCTTAGAACCTATGGCAACTCTGGGTTTATCTTTACGATCTGACCGTGCATAACCGAAATAAGGAATAACAGCAGTTATATAATGTGCGGAAGCTCTTTTGGCAGCATCGATCAGCAATAACATCTCAAAGAGGTTATCGACAGGAGCGAAAGTTGACTGGATGATAAAGACATCACACCCACGAACACTCTCATCGAAATAAGGAGAGAACTCACCATCGCTGAACCTTGCAACAGTTACATCTCCAAGTGGAGAGCCGTAACAATCGGCAATTTGTTCAGCCAGATATCTGGATGTAGTACCTGAAAATATTTTTACCTGCCTGGCCATACTGGTTTTTCTAAGGGGATGCAAAGAAACAAAATTTTTACCTCCTTACAAAATAAATTGAGACCTATTTAGGGGGCCGGAAGAGAATTGCTAACAGGACATCTTTAATTTCATATGTATCTAATAATCAAATACATAAATGGGTAAAATCACATTTTGGAGGAACCCATCTCGGCAGGGTATCAGGAATATTTATGATGAAGGTAGGATATTTAGTCCTGATTTTGTTATTTCGCAGCCTGATTTCAGGCCCGGGTGGCGGTCCCGATAACTATCGGGATGGTAGACGCGCTAACAAGGGCGTTGAAAAGGAAGAAAGAATTAGTAATTAGTGAGATTAAGTAACAGTTCTTTATATTTTAATTTATAGTTTAATTGCCCGGATGGCGGTCCCGATAACTATCGGGATGGTAGACGCGCTGAATAATTAACAGTTCTTTATATTTTAATTTATAGTTTAATTGCCCGGATGGCGGAATTGGTAGACGCGCTGGTCTCAAACACCTGTGCCTTCACTGGCATGCCGGTTCGACTCCGGCTCCGGGTACAAACAAAAAAGCTGCTTCTTTGAAGCGGCTTTTTTGCATTTTTATAAGGGTTGTCATTTTTAGACATTTTTAATATTTTTAGCATTGGCCTCAGTTTATATTTTGCATTCAAAAAAGATTTCAAATTATTACGTAGGTAGTTGTGAGGATTTATCATATCGTCATGGGCAACATCTTTGCAAACAACACAAAGGCAGTTTTACAACTCGTGCCGATGACTGGGAGATATTTTATTACAAAGATGAATTAGGAAGCAGTCAAGCTAGAAAAATAGAAAGGCACATCAAGCGTATGAAGAGCCAAACGTATTATCAAAACCTGAAGATTTATCCTGAAATCATGGAAAGGTTGATGAATAAGTACAAATGAATCATCTTAGTCTCAAATACCATCAAAATATTAGACGCGCTGCCCCGATAGCTATCGGGCATATTGGGACCGGGCACCCAATAAAAAAGGCTGTCTCAAAAAGTCGAGACAGCCTTTTTTTATCCTCCCATTTCCTCAAGCAGTCAATACATTTCTGAACGACACTTTTGATTCAACCAGTTCCCGGACTTTTGAAATAGCAATCCGCTCCTGTACCATGGTATCACGATGACGGACTGTTACTGTTTGATCTTCTATTGTCTGATGATCGATCGTCACGCAAAATGGAGTACCGATTGCATCTTGTCTGCGATATCTTTTTCCTATGGAATCCTTCTCATCATACTGACACAGATAATCGAACTTCAACTGATCAATCAATTCACGTGCTTTCTCAGGTAATCCGTCTTTCTTCACCAAAGGCAACACTGCAACTTTTACTGGTGCTAAGAACGGAGGCAGATTTAAAACAACACGTTCAGATCCATCTTCAAGTTTTTCTTCGGTATATGCCTGAGACATCACTGCAAGGAACATCCGATCGAGACCAACTGATGTTTCTACTACATACGGTACATAACTCTCATTTAATTCCGGATCAAAATATTGCAATTTCTTACCTGAAAAAGATTCATGTGACTTAAGATCAAAATCGGTGCGGGAATGAATTCCTTCCAACTCTTTAAATCCAAATGGAAACTCAAATTCAATATCAGCTGCAGCATTTGCATAATGTGCGAGTTTAATATGGTCGTGAAAACGGTATTTCCCTGCAGGGAAGCCCAGTGCACGATGCCATTTCAGGCGCGCTTCTTTCCAGTAGTGATACCATTCCATTTCTGTTCCGGGCTTCACAAAAAACTGCATTTCCATTTGTTCAAATTCACGCATGCGGAAAATAAACTGACGGGCAACAATTTCATTACGGAAAGCTTTTCCGGTTTGTGCAATACCAAAAGGAATTTTCATCCGTCCAGTTTTTTGTACGTTCAGAAAATTCACAAAAATTCCCTGCGCATTTTCAGGTCGGAGATAAAGTGTACTTGCATCTTCACTCACCGATCCCATTTGTGTAGAGAACATGAGGTTGAATTGCCTCACATATGTCCAGTGACGTGTAC
>JADHED010002782.1_pt1 | contig 11454 bp, 12 predicted proteins | sample 8952041 | NCBI WGS metagenome assembly JADHED01 (sample SAMN16124423, study PRJNA663239) | bioreactor sludge metagenome | isolation source: sludge (control) | place: India:Bengaluru | collected 2018-09-08
CGCGACTCGGCATCAATCCCGCAGTGGATGGAAAACTCATCCGTATCCCGATCCCGGAACTTTCCGAGGAACGCCGGAGGGATCTCGCCAAGACGGTGAAGCAACTCGCCGAGGAGGGCCGTGTGCGCATCCGGGCCTGTCGGCGCACCGCGATGGATTCCTCCAAGAAACTCGAAAAGGAGGGGGATCTGACCGAGGACGCCCTGCGGGACACCGAGGAGGAAATCCAGAAACTGACGGACCGCTTTGTTGGCAGCATCGACAAGCACGCGGCCAACAAAGAAGCGGAGTTGATGAAAATATGAAATCCCTGTTCGCGATCCTTTTTCTCGTCCTTGGGGCGGGATTTTTGCAGGCCGACGTGGTCCGTCCGGCTCCCGAGTTTTCCTGGGTGGATTCCACCGGAGCCCGGAAGAGCTCGAAGGACTTTCTGGGCCGTCCGGTGGTGGTCCTTGTGGCTGATTCTCCACGCCAGTGGGCATTTCGTTCCCAGGTCGGGCAGCTTCAAAAGATGTACGAACGCCTGGCTGCGGAGAAAATCGTCTGCGTTGCGGCGTTTTCCATGACCCCGGGAGTGGTCCGCTCGAATATTCCCTTCGTGACCGCTGCGGATGGTCCGCGCCTGGCATACGATCTCCAAGTGGACCGGGGCTTTGCCATTGCCATCATCGGCAAGGACGGCAATCTGGATTATGCCGGACGGAAAGTCCTGCCCGTGCAGCGCATCTACGACATTCTGGACAACTCCTACACGGTGCAAAAAGCTCTCCGAAGGCTCTAAGGCACTTGCCCCCATGGTCTCCGACATCGCGAAAGTCCTCTATCATGAGTCCACGATCCTGAGTCGGTTGGACGAACTGGCCCACCAGATCACCAACGACTACCGGGGCAGGGAACTGACCGTGGTGGCGATCCTCAACGGGAGTTTCATTTTCATGGCCGACCTGCTCCGCCGGATTCCCCTGCCGCTGCAGGTGGATTGCTGGAGTGTTTCCAGTTATCATGGAACCAAGACCACCGGGCAGATCCATTTCCGCCAGACCCAGCTTGCGGACGTGCGGGGGCGTCATGTGTTGTTGCTCGATGACATTCTGGACAGCGGGCTGACGCTCCATGCGATCCGGGAGCGGTTGGAAAAGGAATCCGGGGCGGCCAGCCTGAGCGTGTGCGTGCTCCTTCGCAAAAATGTCGAGCGGACATGCAAGGTGGATGCGGAGTATGTCGGCTTCGACATCCCAAACGAATTTGTCGTCGGTTACGGGTTGGATTACAACGAGCGCTACCGCAACCTGCCTTTCATCGGGGTGCTGAACGACGAGGGAATCCGCCGCTATGCGCGTTAAGGTCGAATTTTACGACATGCTCCGGGAACTTGCGGGGCAACGGGAGTGGTTGCCGGATGTGCCGGAGGGGACGACGATTTCCGAGGTGATGGATATTGCGAAGCGGGTCTTCCCCGCGCTGGGCAGTTTTCCCGGGAATCCGGTGTTCACTTCCGGACTGGATTATGTCGAGGCGGACCATGTTCTGCGCGACGGAGAGACGCTCTCGGTTCTGCCGCCGCCGCACCTTTGATCACGGGAGAAGATCCGGACGCTTTGCGCGGGTGATTTCCCGGGCTTTTTCCTTCCGCCATTTTTCGATGGCACCGTGATTGCCCGAGAGCAGGATCTCCGGCACCTCCCATCCGCGGTAGTTTTCCGGCCGCGTGTAGTGCGGATGGTCGAGTTGTCCTGCGACGAAGGAATCCTGTTCTGCGGATTGGGCATCCCCGAGGACTCCCGGGAGGAGCCGGACGACGGCATCGGTCACGACCAGCGCGGGCAGGACTCCGCTCGTGAGCACGTAGTCCCCGATCGAGATTTCCCGGTCCACCAAATGATCGGAAACCCGTTGGTCCACGCCCTCGTAATGTCCGCAGAGAAAGATGAGGTGTTTTTCGCGGGAAAGTTCCGCGGCCATTTCGTGCGAAAAACGCTCTCCCTGGGGAGAGAGAAAAATCACCTTCGATTCCGGCGTGCGGAGATCGGAAAGCGCCCGGTCGATGGGTTCGATCTTCATCACCATGCCCGGTCCCCCTCCGTAGGGTGCATCATCCGTGCTCCGGTGACGGTCCGTGGTCCAGTCCCGCAGATCCCGCGCTTCCAGTTCGGCGAGAGCCTTGTCCTGGGCGCGTTTCAGAATGCTTTCCCCGAACACGGCACGGCAGACTTCGGGGAAGATGGTGAGGATTTGGATTTTCACAAGGTCGGTGGGCTTCCTGAATAGCCGATCCTCCCGGAGACTTCACGGAGAAAACCCTATTCGAAATGGGCGATGAAATCCCGGCTCCGCTTGTCCGAAAAAATCCGGTCCGCCAAGAATGTGCTGTATTGTTCCGGTGACAGGATCTCCGAAGCCTGTTTCAGCAGGGCCGTCACGTTCGCGGCATCCCCCGATTTCATTTCCATGGCTGCCGCAGCCATGATCCAACCCGCCTGGGAGTTCTGCAAAGTCCGGACTTTGGCCAGAGTTCTCTCGAACAGAACATAGTTTCCCATTTCAATGGTGGTGAAGAGGAGTTCGTGAGAGACCCGTTCATTATGAGGCTGGAGCCGAAAGGCATCGCTCAAGTCTTGGAAGGCGCCTTTCAGATCATTCGTGGTTCGTCGGAGGAATCCTCTCGCGGCAAAATGCCTGCCCTCGGTCACGTTCAAGCGACAGGCCCGGTTCAAGGCTTCCAAGGCACCGGAGAAATCTTTTTGTGCCAGCAGAGACCGTCCCAATCCTCCCCAGGCCCGGTCATTTTCCGGATTGGATGTGGTGATGGCTGAAAACAGGACAGCGGCTTCGTCAAAATGGCCTTTTTGCTCCAAAGATTCCGCCCGTTCCAGGCGATGGATCAGCGAGACGGGATCAAGTGGAGGCTTGGAAAGTGACGCTGGGGAGGATTGAGGAACGGGAAGAGATGGCGATGGGGCAACCTCGTTGCGCAAGAGGAAAAGAATCCCAGCCGCTGTTGGGAGCAGAAGAGAGGGAAAGACCAAAAAGAGAAAAATCCGCTCCCGTCCCATGACTTTGCACCCAAAAAACTCACGAAAACCGGTAAAGACGTTCACTGCCCTGACAAAGTAACAGGGAAGGGGAGGAAAATAAAGCGTTATGCAACAAACTAAGCTGTTTAAAACAAGATAAATGCACGATTGTTGCGTCAGGTCAAATTTCGCGCTTCATGCAACGCAACAAAATTACACTGAGAGGAGGATTTGCTCTTCGGATTCCACTCTTTTCCACTGTCCGCAGGGGAGGTCTCCGAGGGGGAGGTTTCCGATGGCGGTGCGGATGAGGCGCAGGGTGGGGTGGCCCGTGGCGGCGGTCATGCGACGGACCTGGCGGTTGCGGCCTTCGACGAGGCGGAGTTCGATCCAAAAGTCGCGGACATTTTTGCGGAATCGGACCGGGGGGTCGCGGGGAGGAAAAAACGGCTGGGGATCGGGAAGGAGGGCTTTTGCCGGGAGGGTGCGTTTTCCATCCAGAATCACGCCGGTTTGCAGAAGGCGAAGGGCTTCCGCACCGGGTTCTCTCTCCACGAGGACCAGGTAGGTTTTTTCGACATGACGTCCGGGAGTGAGCAGGAGGGAATTCCAGCGTGGCTCGTCGCTCAACAGAAGCAGTCCCTCGGAGTCCGCATCCAGGCGGCCGATGGGAAAGACATGGGGGGGGAATCCGAACTCTGCGAGCGTGCGGTGTCGGCTGCCGTCGGGGGTGAATTGCGAGAGGACGCCGAAGGGCTTGTGAAAAGCCAGGAGCATCGGGTTACAGGATCTTCAGCCGGGTGAGGTCCTGGGAATCCACGATGCCGATGGGTTCGTTTGCTTCGTTGACCACGACCAGATCGTCGATGCGGTGTTGTTCCAGGATCTGGAGCACTTCGGCAGCGAGTTTGTCCCCGGGAATGACGATGGGATTTTTTGTCATGAACTCCCCGACTTTCCGGGGACCGATGTCCGGATTTTTTGGGAAATGCCGGGCAAAGTCCCCGTGGGTGAAGATGCCGGCGAGTTTGCCGTCTCCGGAGATGATCACTGCCGCGCCCGCCCGGCGGGCGGTCATCCCCTGCACGGCGTTGAGGACCGTGTCTTCGGGGGTGAGGATGACCAATTCCGTGGAGGGACGCATGATCTGGTGGACACGGAGCAGGAGGCTGCGGCCGAGGCTGCCGCCGGGGTGGAAGCGCGCGAAGTCTTCTTTCTGGAATCCCCGGGCTTCGAGGAGGGTCATGGCGAGAGCGTCTCCCAGGATCAGCATCGCCGTGGTGCTGGAGGTGGGGGCGAGGTTGAGCGGACAGGCTTCCTGGGAAATTTTTACATCCAGCACTGCGGCCGCCGATTTGGCGAGAGTGGAGTCCCGTCCCCCGGTGATGGCCAGGATCGGGAGTCCCATGCGGGCGAAGGCGGGGAGCACGGCCAGCAACTCTTCGGTTTCCCCGCTGTAACTCAGGGCGAGCACCACATCCCCGTCCGCAACGACGCCAAGGTCTCCGTGCAGGGCGTTGAGGGAATTCAGAACCACGGCGGGAGAGCCGGTGCTGGTGAGCGTGGCGGCGATTTTTTCCCCGATGTGGCCGGATTTTCCGACTCCGAGCACCACGACTTTGCCGCGGTTCTCGACGGCATTCTTGATCAGATCCACGGCCCGGGCAAAATCTTCGTCCAACCGTTCACAAACGGCGGCGGCTTCCTGAAGTTCGATGTCAAAGACCCGGCGGGCCCGCTCAAGATAATCCATCGAACCATCCTGCGACAGCGGGGGCCGCCGTGCAAAGCGCAAAGCGTGAAAAGGGAGATGGAAGGAGTGGCGGGTTTGATTATGGTGCGCGGATGATGTGGCCCTGGATTTTTGCGTTGCTGAGCGGTTTGGCGATGGCGCTTTGCTATGAACCGGTGGGATGGGGGGATCTTTGCTGGGTGGCGCTGGTGCCGCTGGTGTGCGCGGTGTGGCTGATGAAGCGTCCGGTGCGGCGGCCGTGGTTGCATCTGGCGGCGCTGGGGTTTGTCTTCGGCTGCGTGTATTTTGGCGGGAGCCTGTTCTGGTTGACGACGCTGACGGCGCCGGGGTGGGTGGCGTTGTCGCTTTATTTGGCGCTCTATCCCGCTCTCTGGACGGTATTTCTGGGAACTGTGGCCGGGTCCGAGGGCGAAGACAGGGAGGGACGTCCGGGGTGGTTGAGCTCGGCGCGGAACCTGCGGATTTGCGGGTTGGGAGCGGCGGGCTGGGTGGCGGTCGAGTGGCTGCGGGGCGTTCTGTTTCCCCAGTTTCCCTGGAACGAAGTGGGAATCGCTCTTGGCAAAAACATCCCGCTCATCCAGATCTCCGACATCACCGGAGTCGGGGGCGTCTCTTTTCTTGTGGTGTTGGCGAACCTGATGCTTGTCGCCACGGTCAGACGGTTGGTTCTGGAGGTGGGCCGTGGGGTGCGACGACCTCACTACGATTTTGCGCTGACTGTGGCCCTGGTGACGCTGGCCTGGGGGTACGGATTCCGGCAGATCATCGCTCCCGCCGGAGAGACCGTGGATTTTTCATTTGCCGCGGTCCAGGCGAATGTCCCGCAGAACGTGCGCAACAATCTGGATTTCGAGACGGATGTCCTGAACCGCTATTTCCGGCACACCGAGGCGGCGATGGCGATGAAGCCGGATCTCATCCTGTGGCCGGAATCCGCGACGCCGCGGCCGCTTTTCAACGATCAGGGGACATGGGATTTTGTGCGGGGAATTGCGGAGCGATACGACGGAGACCTGCTGCTCGGGACGGTGCATTTCTCCGAGCAGGGAGACTACAATTCGGTTGCCCTGCTCAGCAACCACGCAAAGGAAGCCCAGATGTATCACAAAATGCATCTGGTGCCTTTCGGTGAGTATGTGCCGTTCCGGAAGGGTTTTCCGTTCTTTGCCTGGATTGTCGGCGAACTCGTTCCGGATGATTTCGATCCCGGTCCGTATCCCGTGGTTTTCGAGCTGTCTTCCAAGTCCGTGAAACTCGGTCCCCTGATCTGTTTTGAGGACGTGCTGGGCGATTTGGCCCGGGAGTTTGCGCTGTTGGGCGCACAGGCTTTTGCGGTGGTGACCAATGACGGGTGGTTTCTGGAGAGTGCCGGCTCCCGTCAACACGCCGCACATGCGGTGTTCCGGTGTGCGGAGAACAAATTGCCGATGATCCGTGCCGGAAACACCGGCCTGACGTGTGTCGTGGACCGTTTTGGGCGGATGGGGGAGGTTTTGAAGACGGCGGAAGGCAATACCTTCCTTGAAGGGGTGCTTTTCGGCAGGGTGGCGGCGCCACTGCACCCCGTGCCAACGTTTTACGCGCGGAATGGAGAGGTTTTCTCCATGGTTTGCCTGGGGGTCTCGCTGCTGGCGGCGGCGATTTTTTTGATCCGACGCCGGAAAATCAAAAATTCCGCTTGTCCAAGCCCCTCCGAAACGGAACCCTTGCCGCGATGAAAGCTCTCGTGACCGTCATGCCCAAACCCTCCGTCCTCGACCCGCAAGGTGCCGCCGCCGCCGAAGCCATGCGCCACCACGGCATGGAAAAAATCGGACGTGTGAGGATCGGCAAGGTCATCGAAATCGAACTTCCCGAGGGAGCCGACGAAGCCCTCCTTCACGAAATCTCCCGCGATCTGCTCTCGAATCCCGTGATCGAGGATTACTCGGTGAGCATTTTGAACCACTGAAGGCCACAAAAGCACACTGATGCCAGCCCACGAGGATCCGCTTTTCAAGCAGGAGGGATATGATCTCATGGGGGCTGCTTTCGAGGTTTACAAAGAGAAAGGGAGTGGATTTCTGGAGGACGTCTATCAAGAGTGCCTGGAAAAAGAACTGGCGGTCCGGAAAATTCCATTCCAGGCAAAGCCATGGCTCGAGATTTTTTACAAGGGAGAGCCTTTGCGGCAGGGATACAAGCCGGACCTCTGTTGGTATGCGGAGGAATCGTCACAGAACTCAAGGCGGCAAAGCAGCTTGTTTCCGAGCATGAGGCCCAACTTCTCAATTATCTGCGTGCCACCGGAAAGCGTGTCGGATATCTCATCAACTTTGGTTCGTTTCCTCAACTGGAGTGGAAACGCATGGTCCTATGACTTTGAGTGTGATTCAGTGAAATTCAGTGGTTAAAAACAAATGAAATTTGCCGTCCTTCGATTTCCCGGTTCCAATTGCGACCAGGATTGCGTGCATGCGTTGAACGCGATTCCCGGTGCCTCTGCCGATTATGTGTGGCACAAAGACACTTCGCTTGCCGGTTTTGATGCCGTGGTCGTTCCCGGGGGGTTTTCCTACGGGGACTACCTGCGCTGTGGAGCCATTGCCCGGTTTTCTCCGATCATGAAATCCGTGAAGGAGTTTGCCGCCGCCGGTGGACCGGTGATCGGGATTTGCAATGGATTCCAGATCCTCTGCGAGAGCGGGCTTCTGCCCGGCGCGTTGGTGAGGAATCGCGGGCTCCATTTCGTTTGCGAGCACGTCCGGCTGCGGGTCGAGCTGCATGACACGCTTTTTACAAATGCCGCCTGGACGGGGCAGATTCTCAACATTCCCATCGCCCACGGGGAAGGGTGTTATTTTGCCGATGACGAGACGCTGAATCGTCTCCAGATCAACGGACAGATCCTCCTGCGTTACTGCGACGACCAGGGCCGTGCCTCCGATGAGGCGAATCCGAACGGTTCGCGCGGAAACATCGCCGGCATCCGCAACGAGGCCGGGAATGTCTTCGGACTCATGCCCCACCCCGAGCGTGCCTGCGATCCGCTCCTCGGCAGCACCGACGGCCTGGTTATTTTTAAAAGCCTCATCGCCGGATGACCACCACGGAGATGAAATCAATCGCCCTTCTCTGTTCTCTGCCCTTCGTGGTTTAATTTTCACACTCCATGCCTGAAATCACGCCTGAAATCATTGCCAAGCACGGCATCACTCCCGACGAATACGAACGCATCCGTGAGATTCTTGGACGCGATCCGAATTTCACCGAGCTCGGTGTTTTTTCGGTCATGTGGAGCGAGCATTGCTCGTATAAAAACTCGAAGCTGGAGTTGAAAAAATTCCCGACCACAGGTCCGCGGGTTTTGGTGAAGGCGGGGGAGGAAAATGCGGGGGTCATCGACATCGGAGACGGCTGGGCGATTGCATTCAAGATGGAGAGCCACAACCACCCGAGTGCGGTCGAGCCGTTTCAGGGGGCCGCCACAGGGGTGGGGGGAATCATCCGCGACATTTTCACCATGGGAGCCCGTCCGGTGTTTTCCATGAATTCCCTTCGTTTCGGGGACATCCGTGGCGATTCCGCCGAGGCCCGCACGAACCGGCGGCTTTTTGCCGGGGTGGTCTCGGGGATTTCTCATTACGGAAATTGCATCGGCATTCCGACAATCGGTGGCGAGGTCTATTTCGATGACAGTTATGCCGGGAATCCGCTCGTCAATGTCTTCTGTCTCGGGGTTCTGCGTCATGAGCAAATTGCCCGCGGCGCGGCGCAGGGGATCGGAAACCCGGTTTTCTATGTGGGTGCGGAAACCGGGCGTGACGGTCTTGCCGGAGCGGCTTTTGCCTCGCGCGAACTGACCGAGGAATCGAAAGAGGACCGCCCGGCCGTGCAGGTTGGCGATCCCTTCCGCGAAAAACTTCTTCTCGAAGCCTGTCTGGAGCTTCTGGCCAGCGGGTGTGTCGCCGGCATCCAGGACATGGGGGCTGCGGGGCTCACCTGTTCGACCTGCGAGACCGCCAGCCGTGGAGGCACGGGGGTGGAAATCGACGTCCATCTCGTCCCAAAACGCGAGACCGGGATGACTCCCTACGAGATCCTGCTTTCCGAATCCCAGGAACGGATGCTCGTGATCGTCAAAAAAGGCGAGGAAGACAAAGTGCGTGCGATTTTTGAAAAATGGGATCTGCCGTATGCGGAAGTCGGGACCGTGAATGACGACGGGATGATGCGTGTTCGCGAAGGGGATGCCGTTGCCGTGGAGATTCCCGCCCGCAAGCTGGCCGATGACGCGCCGCTGTATTCGCGTGAAGTCGCGGAGAAACGTCCGGTGGCACCGCTCGATCTGGACAAGATCCCCGAGGCGGATTGCGCCTCCGCGCTGCCCGCTCTCCTGTCCCATCCCAGTATCGCTTCCAAGCATTGGGTCTGGAGACAATACGATCACATGGTGCGTCTCGGGGCCACGGTGCTTCCGGGATCCGACGCCGCGGTTTTCATCGTCCGCGAAGCCGGAAAAATTCTGGCGGCGAGCACGGATTGCAATGCGATTTACTGCCGTCAGGATCCCCGCGAGGGTGCGAAAATTGCGGTGGCCGAGGCCGCGCGCAATATCGCCTGCACGGGAGCCCTGCCGCTGGCCGTCACGGACAACCTCAATTTTGGAAATCCGCACAAGCCGGAAAACTTCCTCCAGCTCCGCGAGGCGGTTGAGGGGATGGCCGAAGCCTGCCGGAAATTCGACACACCGGTGACCGGTGGCAATGTCAGTCTTTACAACGAGAGCCCTGCGGGTGCCATCGATCCCACCCCCACGGTTGGCATGGTCGGCATCGTCGAGGACGCGAAACACATCACCACGCAGTTTTTCAAGGAATCCGGCGATGCCATCATTCTCATTGGCGAGCCCGGAGACGAGTTGGGAGCTTCGCACTATCTGCTCGCCATCCATGGCCTCAAGGCCGGTCCTCCCCCGCGGCTCGATTACGACCGGGAACTCGCCGTGCAGGATGCGGTGCGCTCGCTCATTCGCATGGGGCTTGTGAAAAGCGCCCACGATTGCGCGGAGGGCGGACTGGCTGTTGCCCTGGCCGAATCCTGCATGTCCGGCGAAAAAATGCTGGGAGCCGCCGTGGAGGTTCCCTCTGCGGCCGCGCGCGCCGATGTCGCCCTTTTCAACGAATCGCAGTCCCGGATTGTGATTTCGGTGAAAGCGTCCAACGCCGCCAGTGTGCTGGCTCTTCTCGAATGGCGCGGAGTTCCGGCTTCCCGGATCGGGACCGTCACCGCCGCTCCGGATCTGGCTGTTGTCGCCGCCGGAAAAACCTTCACCTGGCCGCTCGGGGAGCTCCATGACAAATGGACCTCGACCATCGGGAACCTGATGGAAAGTGTGTCCAATACAGGTGAGAAAAGAAACGTCTGAACCAGAGTTTTTTGGGTTCCATCGAAGAAAAGGGACGGTTTTTTTCGGGCTGATTCCGTTCACCACGAAGACACCAGGACACAAAGAAGGGGGAATTCGAAAATCCTTCGAGTCTTTGTGCCTTCGTGGTGATTTTTCTTCTTGTTCGTGAATGGGCCTTGGATGGAAAGCTGAGCGCCGAAATTCCATTCGACCCGGTCGGGAATCTCGGGCATTGTGGGATTCCTATGACTTTCCAAGCCCGTATCGACCAGGACATCAAGGCGGCCATGTTGGCGCGCGAGACGCTCAAGCTCGGAGTGCTGCGGATGCTCAAGGCGGCATTGATGAACTCCGCCATCGAAAAACACGGTGCGGGTGGAGCTCTCGACGAGGCCGATGCCCTGTCGATCGTTCGCAAGGAAATCAAGAAACGCCAGGACTCCATCGAGGGGTTCGAAAAAGGCGGTCGTCCGGAAATGGCGGCAAACGAACGTGCGGAAATCGAAATTCTTTCCGTTTATCTTCCCCAGGCTCTCCCGCCCGAAGAGATCGCCGCCCTCGTGCGCGAGGCCATTGCCGAGGCCGGAGCCACTTCCCGCCAGCAGATGGGCGCGGTGATGAAGCTTGTCAATGCCCGGGCTGCCGGGCGTGCGGACGGACGTGCTCTCAGCGCGGAAGTGCAGAAACAACTCGGGGCCTGAACTCCACCGGGATGAAGTTGATCACGCCGGACAACCCGGCGTGATGAGGGCAGCTGTCATCGCCTGTAACCGAGAGCGGCTCCCCCATCCGGGCAGAGAACCTGTCCGGTGATGAATCCGGCTTCCTCCGAAGCAAGAAACGCGCAAACCTCCCCGATCTCCTCGATGGTGGCCATGCGACCGAGTGGATGCCAACTGTCCACCATCTCGAGGGCGGCTTTCGGATCGTATTGAGTGTTTGCCCATTCCTCCATGAGCGGCGTCATGACCCCCGCCGGGGCGACCGCGTTGACACGTACACCCTGTGGAGCAAGATCCAGTGCAAGCGCGCGGGTGAGACCGATCTGGCCGGCCTTTGTTGAAACATAACCCGGTGCGGCAGCCTGGCCGATCAAAGCAACTTCGCTGGACATGTTGATGATCGATCCCCGTGTCTTGAGGAGCTCCGGCAGGGCGAACTTGCAGCCCATGAATGTGCTGGTGAGATTCAAGCGCAGGAGATTTTCATAATCTTCAATGCTGGTGTCCTGAATGCTCATGGCCGGTGGATGCCAGCCCGCATTGTTGACCATGCAATCCAATTTTCCGAAATGCAGC
>JADHED010002783.1_pt1 | contig 11446 bp, 6 predicted proteins | sample 8952041 | NCBI WGS metagenome assembly JADHED01 (sample SAMN16124423, study PRJNA663239) | bioreactor sludge metagenome | isolation source: sludge (control) | place: India:Bengaluru | collected 2018-09-08
CGATGTCGAACAACCGTGCGGCTAGGTCGGCTTGCTCGAGCTGCCGCACGGACAGGTTGACGCTGACCACGAACGACGGCGGTACCTGGCCGCCCTCGATCCACGCCGCCGCCTGGCGGGTCGCGCGCTCCACCACCGCGTAGCCGATCGCGACGACCTGGCCCGTCTCCTCGGCGAGCGCGATGAACTCGCCGGGCCCTACCACGCCCTCCCGAGGGTGCTTCCACCGCAGCAGCGCCTCGACGCCGACGACCCGGCCATCGGCCAGGCCGACGATGGGTTGGTAGTGGAGGAAGAACTGGTCTCCCTCGAGCGCCCGGCGCAGGTCGTTCTCGAGCTGCAGGCGCCGGACGGCCCGCGTGCGCATCGCCTCGTCGAAGCAGACGACGCGCGCACCGCCGGCGACCTTCGCCTCGTGCATCGCCGTGTGCGCGTCGCGCAGCACGTCTTCGGGCCGCTGGTACCCGCCATGGCCAATCGCAAGGCCGCCGCTCGCGGTGATCCCCACCTCCCGGCCGTCGACGCTGAACGGCGCGGCGAACGCCCGCAACAGGCGCTCGGCAACGGCCGGCGCCCGCGACTCACCCACGCCGTGGAGCATCACCGCGAACTCGTTGCCACCGAGCCGGGCCACCGTCGCGCCCGCCGTGTCTGGTTGGCGAGGCCCTGGCCCGCCAATCGCCTCCGACGCCCGCGTGGCCCCCTGCAACCGGCGGGCGACTTCGATCAGGAGCCGGTCGCCGCCGCCGGGACCGAGGCTGGCGTTCACGTGCGCGAAGCGATCGAGATCCAGGAACAGCAGGGCGAAGCCGTCGGCCGGTACGAGCCTGACGCCCTCGAGGGCCTGCCCCAGCCGTTCCTCGAGCAGGGCCCGGTTCGCGAGGCCGGTCAACGGGTCGGCCGTGCGCGTCTCGGTGACATCGGACAGCGATCCCGCCATGCGCAGCGCCCGCCCGTCCGCGCCGCGCGCGGCGAGGCCCCGCACCACCACCCGCATGTAGCGGCCCGACGCGTGCCGCAGCCGGTGCTCGCACTCGAAGCGCGGGGTGCACCCGCCCAGGTGCTCGTCGAGTTCGCGGCGGACGCGCGGCAGGTCGTCGGGATGCACGCGGTCCAGCCAGTCGTCGATCTCGCCGGCGGGGTCCTCCGGGGCCAGGCCCACGATCGCCTTCCAGCGCGCCGAGTAGTGGACGCCCGCCCCAATCCGCCAGTCCCACAGGCCGTCGTTCGCGCCGCGCAAGGCCAGCGCGTAGCGCGCCTCCCGCTCGCCGAGGGCCGTGGCAGCCGTGCGGCGCGCGCGCTGCACCTCGATGCGGGCCACCAGTTCGGTGACGTCGGCGTGCTTCCCCACGTAGTCGTTCGCGCCGCGCTCCAGCCCCTCGACGATGTGCTCGCTGAGCATGCTGGCGGTGACGATGATCACGGGCAGTTCGGTGGCGGTGAACCGCCGGCGGAGGGCGTCGAGCACCTCGAGGCCACCGAGCCCCGGCATGTGGCGGTCCAGCAGCACGACATCGACCTCGGTCCGTGCCAGCAGGGCCAGGGCCTCGGCGCCATCCCTGGCCGCGATCACCTCGTACCCGTGGGTCCTGAGACGACGCGCCAGGGCTTCGCGAACGGCGTCCTCGTCGTCGACGACCAGCAGGCGGGCCTTCGGCGTCACTGGCCGGGGGCTCCCCGTGATCGCCAGGCGGTGACCAGCAACGGCAGCTGCTCGAGAATCGAGGACTTGTGCCACAGGGCCACCGCTCCGGCCTCCAGCGCTGCGGCGCGTGCCGCTGCCGAGTTGATGAGCGTCAGCAGGACCACGGCGGGTGCGCCGGGCCGGATGGCGAGCCTCCGCGTGAACTCGTACACGTCGGCGCCCGGCGTGCTCAGATCGAGCAGCACCAGGTCGGCCCCATGGGCGTCGAGAGCGCGCAGGGCATCGCCCTGGGAGGTGGCCATCCCGGCCAGCACCACGTCGGGCCGGCGCGTGAGCCAGTCGCCGGCGGCCGTCAGCCAGTCGGCGTTGCCGTCGATCAGCAGGACGCGAGCCTTGGCTGCGGCGAGGGGGGTGTCCACGCGAGGCTGGGGTTTCTCCTGCGGAGCATCCTGACGCCGGGCCCCGCCCGGCGACATCAGGGATTTCCCCAGGGAAGGCGTCGTAATCCCCGAGGCGCGGCCCGGGAGGTCAATGGTCGGCCGAGACCAGGCCGGCGCGGACCGCGAGCCGGACCAGGCCCGGGACGTCGCGGATGTCGAGGCGCTCCATCAGCTGCGCGCGGTGTGTCTCGACGGTCTTGATGCTGAGCGACAGGGCGGCGGCGATCTCCTTGACGGACCGGCCCTCGGCGATCAACTGCAGCACCTCGCGCTGGCGCGGAGTGAGGGCGTCGAGGGGCCCGCGGCCGGCGTGGCCGTTGCGCCGCAGGAGATCGGCCACGCGACGGGCCACGCCGGGGCTCAGGTACGCGTCGCCTCGGCGCACCGACTCCAACAGCATCGGCAGCTCGGTGGTCGCCGCGTCCTTCAGCAGGTACCCGGCGACGCCGGCGCGCAGGGCCTGCACGACATAGGTCTCGTCCTTGTGCATCGACAGGATGACGACGCGGACACGCGGGTGCCCCTTGGAGAGGCGCTGCGCCACTTCGAGGCCTGAGAGTCCGGGCATGCCGATGTCCAGCAGCACCAGGTCGGGCGCATGCTGGGCGACGAGGTCCAGCACCTCGTGCCCGGTGCCGGCCTCGCCCACGACCGTCACGCCGCCCAGGGCCTCGAGCAGCGCCCGGATGCCCGCGCGCACCAGGGTGTGATCGTCGGCCAGCACCACGCGCAGCGGCATCACTCCTCCTTGTCGCGGAACGGCAGGCTGGCGGACACGCGCGTGCCGCGCCCGGCCGCCGACTCGACGACGAGCCGGCCACCCACCAGCGCAACGCGTTCCTGCATGCCCAGCAGGCCCAGGTGGCGTCCCCGGGGGCCGCCGCGCAGCATCCCTTCGGCGTCGAATCCCTCGCCATCGTCGACGACCTCGACGTCCACCGAGACGCCCGCGACGATCGTCAGCGAGACCCGCACCGACGAGGCCCGCGCGTGGCGCAGCGCGTTGGTCAGGGCCTCCTGGGCCACGCGGTACGCGGTGATCTCGATCTCGGGGGAGAGGCGGAGGCCCGCCTCCGGCACGTCGGCGACCACGCGGGCCGAGGTGCGCGACGCGACGGCCTCGACGTAGGCGGACAGCGCCGCCGCCAGGCCCAACTCGTCGAGCAACGGCGGACGCAGGTCCAGGGAGAGCGACCGCACGCGCTCGATCAGCCCGTCGACGATGGCCGCGGTCTGGTCGAGACGCTGCCGCGCGGCATCCGCCGACGGCGCGTGGCTGGCCAGGTACAGGTTGATCTTCGCGGTGGTCAGGTCCTGGCCGAGCTCGTCGTGCAACTCGCGCCCGATGTGCCGCCGCTCCTCTTCCTTCACGGCTTCGAGGTGACGGGTCGCCTCGCGCAACCGCGTGTAGGCGGCCTCGCGCTCGGCTTGCAGCGCCAGCAACTCGGTGTTGCGCCGGCGCAGTCGCGCCGTGCGCGCGCGATACCCCGCGTAGAGGGCCGCGGCCAGCGAGGCCAGCGCGCCGGCCCGGACGGGCCACGATTGCCAGAACGGCGGATGCACGGTGATGACCAGCGGGTGGGCGGGCGTCGAGACGACCCCGCGGCTGTTGCGTCCCCGGATCTCGACCACGTACCGCCCCGGCAGCAGCCGGTGGATGGTCAGTTCGCGCCGGGTGGCCAGGTCGACCCAGCCGCGGTCCTCGCCGTCGTTCGCCAGGCGATAGGCGAACCGGTGGCGGTAGGCCCCGTCGTACTCCAGGACCCCGAAGCGCAGCGACACCCATTGGCCGTACGGCACTTCGACATCGGTGCGCTCCCAGGCGGGCACCGTGCCCGTCACCTCGCCACCTTCCGTCAGAATCGCGGTCACGACGGTCGGCGACGGGGTGGCCGGCGGGAACGGCGTGCCGCGCGCGACGGCCACGACACCGCGCCGCGTGCCGAAGTAGATCCACGACCGGCCCCGCCAGGCCGCCCCGGCGTTGAACTCGGTGCTCGGCAGGCCGTCGGCGGCGAGGAACCCCACCGTGCGGCGCGTGGCGGGATCGAAACGTGACAGGCCCGCCCGCGTCGTGACCCAGAGCGACCCGTCGTCGTCCTCGACCAGCGCGGTGATGTCGTCGGCAACCAGGCCGTCCCGCGTGGTGAAGGCGGTGACGGTGGGCGTGGCAGGCGAGTTGCCCGGTTCGACGAGGGACAGGCCACCGCCGGTGCCCACCCACAACCGCCCGCGCGAGTCGAAGAGGACGCACGTGACGATGGGGTTGCCGAGCGTGCCGGCCCCGTTCGGCCCCGGCGTGAACCGCCGCATCGCCGTCGTGTCGGGGTCGTAGCGGTGCAGCCCGCCCCGGGTCCCGATCCACAGGGCCCCGTCCGGGGCCTCGGCCAACGCGGTCACGTAGTCGTCCGCGAGGGAGGCGCCATGCCCCTCCCTGCGTGACACCCGCCGGACGACCCGGCCGTCACCGTCGATCTGGTGGAGGCCGCTGCCGCCCACCCCCACCCAACGCCGGCCCCGACGGTCCTCGAGGAACGCCGTGACGTATCCCGGGCCGAGCGTCGCCTCGTCGCCTGGGCGGTGGCGGAACGAGACATGGCGGCCGGTGGTGGCGTCGACGCGGTGAAGGCCGTCCATGGCGCCGACCCAGTAGGTGCCATCGGCGCCCGCCGCGAGGCACGTCACCCCATCGTGCCTGCCCATGCCGCCGGGGTCCTGCAGGAAGCCGCGTGGGCGCCCGCCCGCAGCCGGCAGGCGCACGACGCCTCCGCCGAACCCGCCCACGACGAGATCCCCGCGCGCGTCCTCGAGGACGCCCGTCACGTCGAGCGGGACGGGGCGACCGGTGAGCGGGCTCTCGATCGGGACCGACCTCGGGGACCCCGGCGAGGCGCGCGCGCGAAACAGCCCGCCGCCGAAGGTGCCGGCCCACAGGGCGCCGCGCGCGTCGACGAGCATCGCCGAGATCATGGCGTCGCCGTCCCCGACGGCCTGTGCCGGCCCGGGCACGACCCCACTCCCCGGCTGGGCGGCGAGTCGTCGCACGTTGCCCGGCAACTCGGCGACCCACACCGTCCCGTTCGAGACCGCGAGGGCGGTGACGGTCTGGCCCGCGGTCACGGACGACAACCTCCCCCGCTCCGGGTCGAGTTCGTCGACGCCCGCGCGCGTGCCGACGAAGAGCCGGCCCTCGGGCGTGAGGGCGAGCGCGTGCACGTGGTCGTGCGACAGGCTGTCGCGGGCGGCGGGGTCGTGCCGCCTCGCCGAGAACGCGCCCGTGGCCGGGTCGCGCACGTTCAGCCCGCCGCCGAGCGTCGCCACCCAGAGGCGCCCTCCATCGTCCTCGAGGAGCGCCATGACGTACTCGTGGGTCAGGCCGTCAGGTGCTCCGTCGGACGGGATGCGCTCGAAGGTACCCGTCGCCCGATCGAACCGGTTGAGGCCCTCCTGCGTGCCGACCCACAGCTGCCCCCGCCAGTCCTCGAGCACGGCGTACACGCTGTTGTGCGAGAGCGAGCGTGGGTTGGCCGGGTCGTGCTGGAACCGCGTCACGCGCCACGTGGCGCGGTCGAGGCGGTTGAGTCCCCCGGCGTTGGTGCCGACCCAGAGGTGGCCCTGACGATCTTCGTAGAGCGTGCGGATCGAGTTGTCGGCCAGCGTGCCGGCGTCGGCCAGGTCGTGCTGGAAGACGCGCGTCTCGTAGCCGTCGAAGAGGACGAGGCCCGCGCGCGTCCCGATCCAGAGGAACCCGGCCCGGTCCACGAGCAGCGCGGTCACCGAGCGGCCGGGCAGGCCCTGATCCTCGAGCACGCGCTCGAACCGCGATGCGAGGACGGGCGGCGCCGGCTGGGCCTGCACGACGGGCGCGGCGGCAAGGAGCAGCAGCAGGCCTGCCGCCCGGCTCCTCCCCGCCGGAGAGGGAAGGCGCGCTGCGGAGGCGTGCCGCCAGCGGCATGTCACGGCGAGAAGGTCGCACAGCAGGGCCGGAGCGTCAACGTCGACGCCGGGCCACGCGCGGAGGCCCGCGTGCCGCCGGCCGGCGAATCACAAACAAGCTTGCCACTTCGCGGCGGGGGCATCAGGCGCGACAGGGACGGGGCACCGCGTCATCTCAGGTTTTCCCTGATGCCGGTCTCAGCCTGGCTGCGCGTGGACCTCCGGGCCGCCACCCGCGTTGCTAAAGATAGTTCGAAGCTCGGCCGATGTCCCCGGCGAGACCGGGAGTCTCGCCATGTCCCGCGCGCACGTGTCGCCCTTCGTTGCCCCCCGCCGGTCACCCTCACGGCCTGCCCGCCCGACCGCCAGCCTTGCGTGGGCCGTCGTGCGGGTGCTCTGCGGCGCGGCCCTGGCCGCGGGCCTGGTCCCCGGCGTCGCCGTGGGCCAGCCGGCTGTCGGCAGCACGACGGCCGCCGCCACCGCGCCGTCCGACGAGCTGGCGCTCGAGGACTTGATGGCGCTGGAGGTGCAGTCGGTGTTCGGCGCGTCGAAGTTCCTCCAGAAGGTGACCGAGGCGCCGGCGTCGGTCACCGTGGTGACCGCCGAGGACATCCGCCGCTTCGGGTATCGGTCGCTCGCGGACCTGCTGGCGCGCGTGCGTGGCATCTACACCGCCAGCGATCGCAACTACGCCTACGTCGGCGTCCGCGGCTTCCAGCGCCCCGGCGACTACAACACGCGCGTGCTGCTGCTGGTCGACGGGTTCCGGGCCAATGACAACGTCTACGACCAGGCGGGCGTGGGCGACGAGTTCTTCGTGCCGATGGAGCTCATCGACCGCGTCGAGATCGTGCGGGGCCCCAGTTCCTCGCTCTACGGCAGCAGCGCGTTCTTCGCCATCGTCAACGTCGTCACCAAGCGCGCGAGCCAGGTGAGGCCCGTCGAGACCGATCTCGATCTCGGCAGCCTCGACGAACGGAACGCCAGCGTGCGCGCGGGCCACGTGTTCGCCAGCGGCGTCGAGTTGGTGGCTGGCGCCACCTACGGCGATCGCGACGGCTACGACCGGCTCTACTTCCCGGAGTTCGACGCGCAGGCCACCAACCTCGGGGTGGCGCCCGATCTCGACTGGCAGCGGCGCCGTGGCGCGTACGCGAGCCTCACCTCGGGCGGGCTCTTCGTCCAGGCGCTCTACCACGAACGCGAGCGGGGCGTGCCGACCGGCGCGTGGGGCGCGGTGTTCGGCGACTCGCGCGCGCGGCTCTCCGACGAGTACGCCCAGGTGAACGTGGCCTACGAGACGCGCGTGCGCGGGGCGCAGGTGCGCGCCCGCGGCTTCTTCGCGCACATGAACTACGAGGCCGACCTGCCGTTCGAGGCCGACGACGGTGCCGTCGTGATGAACCACGACGTCGGCGTGGGCCGCTACTGGGGTTCGGAGGTCACCGTCGCCGGCACGTGGCGGCGGCACCACGTCACGGCCGGCCTGGAACTGCGCGACAACTTCGACCAGGACCAGCTGAACTACGACGTCGACCCCTACGAGGTCTACCTCGACGACCGGCGCGACTCGACCACCTGGGCCTGGTACGTGCAGGACGAGATCCGGCTGGGCCGCCACCACCTCCTCAACATCGGGATCCGTCGCGACCGCTACGAGCAGTTCGACGCACCCGTGATGCCTCGCCTCGCGTGGATCGTGACGCCGGATGCGAACACCACCGTGAAGGTCCTCTTCGGCACCGCGTTCCGCGCGCCCAACGCCTACGAGAACTGGTACGAGTACTGGCCCTACAAGGCCAACCCGGGCCTGCAGCCCGAGCGCATCACGACCGTCGAGGCGGTCTTCGAGCGGGCCGTCGGGCGCCGCGTCCGCGTCTCCGCCAACCTGTTCCGCTACTGGGTGTCGGACCTGATCACCCAGCAGGTGGACACCGACGACCTGCTGGTCTACGAGAACGCCGGGGACGTGCAGGCGACGGGCGTGGAGTTCGAGGCCGAGGGCAAGTGGCCGGGCGGGGTCGGCGCGCGGGTGAGCCTCGCGGCCCAGCGCGCCGACGAGGTGGAACACGGCGCCACGCTCGACAACGCGCCGGCGCGCGTCGCGCAGGCCGCGTTCACGTTCCCCGTGGCGGGCGAACGCGTGGTGGGCGCCGTCGACGTCCAGGCGGTCGGCTCGCGCCTCTCGAAGTCCGGCCGGACGGTGGGGGGCTACGTCGTCCCGAACCTCACGCTGCTCGCGCCGCGCGTGCTCGGGCACCTCGACGTGTCGGTGTCGATCCACAACCTGTTCGACCGCCGCTACGCGGACCCGGCCGCCGACGAACTGCCGGTGGACGTCGTCACGCGCGACGGGCGAACGGTGCGCGTGCGCTGCACGTGGCGGTTCTGATCCCGCGGCCGCGCAGGACCCGACGGAGCCTTCGCCCATGGTGCGTGTCGCCGCCACGTTGCTGCTCGCCGCGGCACTCGTGTGCGCGGGCGGCGCGCGGGTCGGTGCGGCGGGAACCGCCGAGGGGCCCTCCGAGTACCAGGTGAAGGGCGCCTTCCTCTACAACTTCATGAAGTTCGTCGAGTGGCCCGAGGGGGCGTTCACCGATCCGGTGGTGGTGGCCGTGCTCGGCCCCGCGCCGGTGGACCAGATCGAGGAGGCATTCCGCGGCAAGCTGGTCCGGGGCCGCCGGGTGGTGGTGCAGGCCCACGACGGCGCTGACCGCCCGCCGCGCTGCCACCTGCTGTTCATCGCCTCCGACGCGCGCGGGCAACTGCGCGCCGCATTGCGGGCGGTGGCCGGGACCCCGGTGCTCACCGTCAGCGACGTGCCCGAGGCCGCCGAGCCCGAGGCCGTGATCAACCTCGTGGCCGTCGACACCCGCCTGGGCTTCCAGGTGAACCTCGACCTCGCCACCGCCAGCGGCCTCCAGATCAGCTCGAAGCTGCTGGGACTCGCGAAGACGGTGCGCGGCGGCGCAGGAAGGGCCCGATGACCGCGCAGGTGATCACGTCGATTCGGACGCGCCTGCTGGCGATGCTGCTGGTCACGAGCGTGGGCACCCTCGTGCTGGCGTGCGTGGCCATCATCGGCGTGCAGCTGCGCTCCAGCCGTGCCGACCTGGTGGCCGGGCTCACGAGCCTCGCCGACGTGGTGGGCGCCACGAGCACGGCGGCCGTCAGCTTCAACGACCGGGCCGCCGTCCACGAGACGCTCAGCGCCCTGGCGCAGGATCGCCACGTCCTGGCCGCCGTCCTCCACGACGCGGACGGCCGCGCCCTGGCGGACTACCGGCGCCCCGGCACGGCGCGGGCACGCTCCGGCGAGCGCGTGGCCGTGACCCGCCCGGTCCTGCTCGACGGCGTGGAGATCGGCCGCATCACGCTCGAGGCCGACCCCGCGGCGATCTACGACAAGTGGCGGGGCTACGCGTCGGTCGTGGGGCTGATCCTCGCCGCCTGCGCGGGGTTCGCGCTGCTGCTCTCCCTCCGCCTGCAGCGCCTCATCAGCGAGCCCATCCTGCTGCTCGCCGGCCGCGCGCGGCTGGTGTCCGACTCGCGCGACTACACGATCCGCGTCACCCCGCAGGGCGACGACGAGATCAGGACGCTGTTCGAGCGGTTCAACGACATGCTCACGCAGATCCAGCTGCGTGACGAAGCGCTGCAGCAGGCACACGACGAACTGGAGGCGCGCGTCGAGGCCCGCACCCGGGAGCTGAGCGCGGAAATCGCCGAGCGCCGCCTGGCCCAGGAGAAGCTCGTGCAGGCGCGCGACGCCGCCGAGAGCGCCAGCCGCGCGAAGAGCGCCTTCCTCGCCAACATGAGCCACGAGCTGCGCACGCCGCTCAACGCCATCATCGGCTACAGCGAGATGCTCGAGGAGGACGCGGCGGACCGCGGCGACGAGCAGGCGGTGCGCGACCTGGTCCGCATCCGGTCGGCGGGCCAGCACCTGCTCGCCCTCATCAGCGACGTGCTCGACATGTCGAAGATCGAGGCCGGTCGCGTGCTCCTGGCCCCCGAGGAACTGGTCGTCGCCGACGTCGTGCGCGAGGCGGTCGAGATGACGGCCGCGGCCGCGCAGAAGAACGGCAACGTCACGGACGTGGCGCCGCTCGACCAGGCGGGAACGCTGGTGGCCGACCCCTTCCGCCTCCGGCAGGTGCTCGTGAACCTGCTGAGCAACGCGCACAAGTTCACCGAGGGCGGCCGCGTGTCCCTGCGCGTGCGCCGCGGCGACCGCCAGGGGCGCGAGTGGATCCTGCTGGAGGTGAGCGACACGGGCATCGGCATCGCCGCCGAGCAGCAGGCGCAGCTCTTCGCGGAGTTCACCCAGGCCGACGCCTCCACCACCCGGAAGTACGGCGGCACGGGCCTCGGCCTGGCCATCAGCCGGCGGCTGTGCCGGCTCATGGGCGGCGACATCGAGGTCGAGAGCGCGCCGGGCGAGGGCTCGACCTTCACCATCCACCTCCCCGCGCAGGACGAACACGCGCGCGGGCGCAGCGCCGCGTGACCCGCGTGTCGCACCTGGAGGACCCACTGTGACGACAGGGCCCGCCGGCCGCCTGCTGGTGGTCGACGACGAAGAGAACAACCGCGACATGCTCAGCCGCCGCCTCGCGCGCCACGGCTACGACGTGCTGACGGTGGACAGCGGCCCGCGGATGCTCGACGCGCTCGACCGCACGCCGCCCGACCTGATCCTGCTCGACATCCAGATGCCGGGCATGAGCGGGCTGGAAGCCCTGCAGCGATGCCGGGAGCGGTTCCCCGCCAACCGCCTGCCGGTCATCATGGTCACCGCCAAGACGCAGAGCGAGGACGTCGTCCTGGCGCTCGAGCTGGGCGCCAACGACTACGTGACCAAGCCGGTGGACCTGGCGGTGACGCTCGCCCGCATCAAGACGCAGCTCGCGCGCTGCGAGGCCGAGCGCGCCCTCAGCGAGAGCGAGGAACGGTACGCGCTGGCCGTCCGAGGCGCCAACGACGGCCTCTGGGACTGGAAGACCGACGGCACCCAGACCTACCTGTCGCCGCGCTGGAAGGAGATCCTCGGCTTCGAGGACGAGGAACTGCCGGGCGAGCTCGCGAGCTGGCTCGGCCGCGTGCATCCCGACGACCTGCCTGGGCTGCGGCGGGAGCTCGACGCACACCTCGAGGGACACACGCCGCAGTTCGAGAGCGAGCACCGCCTGCGCCACCGGTCGGGCACCTACCGCTGGGTGCTGGTGCGCGGGGTGGCCGTGCGCGGCGCGAACGGACGGGCCCTCCGCATGGCGGGCTCGCTCACCGACATCACCGAGGGCAAGGTGGCCGACCCGCTCACGGGCCTGCCCAACCGCATCCTCTTCGTCGACCGGCTCGGCCGGGCCCTCGAACAGTACAAGCGCCGGCCCGACCTGGCGTTCGCGGTGCTGTTCCTCGACCT
>JADHED010002784.1_pt1 | contig 11445 bp, 9 predicted proteins | sample 8952041 | NCBI WGS metagenome assembly JADHED01 (sample SAMN16124423, study PRJNA663239) | bioreactor sludge metagenome | isolation source: sludge (control) | place: India:Bengaluru | collected 2018-09-08
CGGCCCGCCGTGGCGTAGTTGCGCGCCAGCTCGTAGTTCTTGTCGGCCAGGTTGTCCAGGCGGGCATAGACCAGGTAGTCGCGCGCCACGCGGGTGCTGGCGTACAGGTTGAACAGCGTGTAGCCGCCCAGCCGGGGGGCGTTGGCGTTGTTGTTGTCGTAGCGCTTGCCCGAGACCTGCGCCTCCGCCCCCAGCGTCCAGCCTGCCAGGCGCGTGTCGGCGCCCAGCACGGCGTGCTGCTTGGCGCGGCGGCCCAGCTGCCTGCCGGTGTCGAGGTTCTTGGGGTTCTGCAGGTCGAGCGAGCCGCGCAGCTGCACGCCGCCCAGGCCGTACGCGCCCGCCAGCGTCAGGCCCTCGTAGCGCGCCCGGCCCACGTTGGCGTAGCAGCCCGGGTAGGGGCCGGAATTGCCGGCGCAGGTGCCGGTGTTGCCCTGCCAGTCGATCAGGTTGCTGACGTTGTTGCGATAGACCGTGGCCGAGAAGCTGTTCGCACGCTCGGCCCATTTCAGGCCCAGCTCCACGTTGCGGCTGGTCTCGGGGCGCAGCGTGTCGTCGCCGTACATGCTGAAGCGCTGGTACAGCGTGGGCGCCTTGAAGGCCGTGCCCGCCGAGACGGTGGCGCGCCAGCCGGGCGCGAAGGCGTAGCCGTAGGCCGCGCTGCCGGTGGTCTTGCCGCCGAACTCGCTGTCCTCGTCATGGCGCGCGTTCAGCTGCACCGTGTGCGCGCCCATACGCAGGCCGTAGCCCAGCGCCAGCGCGTTCTGCGCGCGGCTGCGCATGCCGCTGGAGACGCTCTCGTTGGTCAGCTCGTCCTCGCGGCGCTCCAGCGCCGCCGTGAACTGGTGCGCGCCCACGCGCAGCTCGTTGAAGAACAGGTAGCCGCGCAGCCGGGTGTCGGTGAAGTAGACCGAGGGCCTGGTCTCGTAGCGGTCGCGCGAGTCGGTGACGGACAGGCGCGTCTTGTAGCTGTCGCTCCACTGCGCCTGCCAGCCCAGGCCCAGCGCCTGCAGGCGGTGCAGGCTGCGGTCGTCGGCGGTCTTGCTCACGTCGTAGCCGCTGTCGGTGTCGTTGTAGAGGAAGTTGCCCTCCAGGCGGTGCGCGGTATTGAGCTGCCAGCCCAGGCGGCCGCTGGCGGAGGTGCCCCGGTAGTCGTCGCGGTCGGGGTTGCCGTCCTTCTTGGCGTTGAAGCCCTTGCTGGTCTCGCGCGTGATGCCCAGGGCGTAGTCCACCGCGCCGCTGGCGCCGCTCACGCCCGCCTCGGCGCGGTAGGTGCCGTGCGAGCCCGCGCCCACGCCCACGTAGGGCGCCACGCCGGCCTCGCCCTTCTTGGTGAAGATCTGGATCACGCCGGCCACGGCGTCCGAGCCATAGACGGCGGCGGCGGGGCCGCGCAGCACCTCGATGCGCTCGATCTGCGCGAGCGGAATCGCCTCCCAGGTGGTGCCGCCCGAGCCGGCCTGCGAATCGACGCGCACGCCATCGACGTAGACGGCCGTGAAGCGCGTCTCGGCGCCGCGCACGAACATGCTGGTGGTGCCGCCGGGGCCGCCGGAGCGGGCCATCTCTATGCCCGGCAGGCGCGCCAGCACGTCGCCCAGCCCGGTGGAGCCGCTTTGCTCGATGGTCTCGCGGTCGACGATGGACACGTCGGCCAGGACGTCGGTGAGCGGCTGCGCGGTGCGCGTGGCCGTGACCACGACATCGTCCAGGACGTGGGCGGCGCCCTGCTGCGCCTGGACGGCGCAGGCGGCCATTGCGGCCAGGGCGAACGCGGCAGGACGCAATGCGCCAGCGCGAAGGGACGGATTCATCATAGGGAACCAGAGTCAACAGAAGTTACCCGTGCCAGCCTCCCCGCCAGCGTTGGGTGATACGGCCGCGCGCGCCTACTCTCGATACGGCGCGCACGGCCACCATGTTGGCCGGTATCCGGGCTGGCGGAACAGCTTCCAAAGCCTTCCCAGGCGCTTGTTCAAGGCGCCCAGTGGCGTGTGCATGAAAGTGGAGCCGGCATGCGACTCATCCGCTGACCGTTGCGGGGGCAGCGCAGGCTCGGGACGTGCTTCGTGGCGAAGGGTCCCTCCCTGCTTCCCGTTGAACTGCGGCATGTGAACCACGCCGCGAGCACCAACCGGGCGATTTTACGTCCGATCGCACGCCTGTCCCTACAATCGGCGGGGTATGGACCACCCCTCCTCCCTCGACCAGATCGCCGAGCGTGTCGAACGGCTGCTGCTGCGCCACGCGGAGCTGCAACGCACCAACGCGCTGCTGGCGCAGCAGGTCTCGGCGCTCACGCAGGAGCGCGACTCCCTGAAGTCCCGCCTGCAGGCGGCCAGGGCGCGCGTGGATGCGCTGCTCGACCGCCTGCCGGCCACATCCGCCCCCGCCGCCCCCACCGAGACGAAGGACGCGCCATGAAGCAGATCGAGGTCCAGATCCTGCAGCAAAGCTACCTGCTGGCCTGCCCCGATGGCCATGAGTCGCGCCTGCTCGAAGCCGTGGAGCGCGTGGACACCGCCATGACGCGCATCCGCGATGCCGGCAAGGTGCGCGCGCGCGAGCGCATCGCCGTGCTGGCCGCGCTCAATCTGGCCTTCGAGATCGCCGACCGCGAAGCATCCGAACTGGCCGCCGCCACCGCCCAGCGCAGCGCCCCTCCCGCCGCCGCGGACGCCGGGAATCCCTCGCCATCCCCGGCGCAGGAACAGCGCATGCAGCAGCTGCTGCTGCGCCTCGACCAAGCCCTCGGTGACGACGGGCGACTGTTGTAACCGGCAGGCCCGCGGGCGCCGGCACCGGCGCGGCAGCCATTACAATGAGGCCGTCTGCGGTGTTGGCGGGCTTTATATTTCCTTGAACCAATGCTCATTGAGCACGGGCTTGGTACATTGCCAGGTGAGCGTGATCATCTCGCGTCAGATGAACCCAACGCCTGGTTGCCCTCGCCCACCTGAACCCCCGGTTCAGGATGCCGGTCCGTTGGCATTCGCAGACACCTGTCTTCCCGCGCGTACCGCCCTTTGATTCAGCGTTTGGCGATGCGCTTGGCCCCGGTCGCGGGCTCCGCCATCCGGGCGCGGAAATCCGCCGCGGGCATGGCTGGCGCGCACAAGAAACCCTGGTAGCAGTCGCAGCCCATGCCCTGCAGCGCCTGGCGCTGCGCCTGCGTCTCCACCCCTTCCGCGACCACGCCGATGCGCAGTGCCCGTCCCATGCTGACGATGGCCTGGACGATGGCGCAATCGCCCCCGTCGCCAGGCAGGCCGCCCACGAAGGATTTGTCGATCTTCAGCCGGTGGATGGTCAGCTTTTTCAGATAGGCCAGGCTGGAATAGCCGGTTCCGAAATCGTCGATGGACAGGCCCACGCCCAGGCGCGCCAGGGCGTCGAGCACCTGCTGCATCTCCTGGGCATCCTGCAGCAGGACGGTTTCCGTCAGCTCCAGTTCCAGCCAGCGCGCCGGCAGGTTGTACTGGGCCAGCAGCGCGGAGATGCGCTCCACGAAGCCCGCCTGCCGGAACTCCAGCGCCGATACGTTGACAGAGACCACCAGGGGAGTGCCGCAGCCCATCCAGTGCGCCGCCTCCTTGACGGCCTGCTCCATCACCCATGCGCCCAGCGTGACGATGTAGCCCGACTCCTCCGCCAGCGGCACGAAGGTGCCCGGCGAGACCACGCCGAATTCCGGGTCCGTCCACCGCACCAGCGCCTCGGCCCCCACGATACACCCCGTCGCCATGTCCACCTGCGGCTGGTAATGCACCGCCATGTGCCCGTGGTTCAGCGCCTGGCGCATGGCATGCTCCATCTTCATGCGCGACAGCAGGTGCGCGTTCATCTGCGGCTGGTAGAAGCCGTAGCTGCCCCGGCCACGCTCCTTGACCCGGTACATGGCGGTATCGGCATGCTTGATGAGGTCGTCGAGCGCATCCCCATCCTGCGGATACAGCGACATGCCGATGCTGCACTGGATGGAAAACCCCATTTCATCGAGCATGAAGGGGCGCAGCATCTCTTCCTGCACGCGGCGCGCCACGCTCTCGGCAATGGCCGCGTCCGCATCGTGCAGATAGATGACGAATTCGTCGCCCCCGAGGCGGCACAGCATGTCGGACTGGCGCAGGCAGCCCTGCAGGCGCTCGGCCACGAGCTTCAGCACGCGGTCTCCGAAGGGATGCCCCAGGGAATCGTTGACGTTCTTGAACCGGTCGAGGTCCAGGAACAGGATGGCGAACCCGCCGCCATGGCCGCGCGAGGCTTCGATGGCCGCGGCCACCCTCTTGTTGAGCGGCAGCCGGTTGGGCAGTCCCGTGAGCGCGTCGCTATAGGCCAGCTCCTCGATGCGCTTTTGCGCGGCATGCTGCACGGAAAGGTCCCGCATGAAGCCTATGCTCTGCGCGACGGCGCCCGCATCGTCGCGCAGCGCCACCCATGACAGCTGCACGCAGCAGTGCGCATCCTCTTCCTGGCGCAGCCGCAGTTCGCCTTCCCAGAAGCCCGCCTGCTCCCAGCCCTGCCGCACCTCGGCCATGAATTCGGCATCGTCCTGCGCCATGGCGAAAAGCGCCGTCACCCGCCGGCCGACCACCCCCTGCGCCGCCGCACCCAGGAGCTGCTCGCACCCAGGGTTGATGCGGGCCACGGCATGCCGTTCGTCGGCGATGAAAATCGCGTCCAGGCTCGATTCGAACACCCGCGCCGCCAGGCGCAGCCCTGCCTGCACCTCGGCCTGCCGGGAAATGTCGCGGAACGAGTACACCCGCCCCGCCGGGCGCCCCTGGATGAGCTGTGGCACCGAACGCTGTTCCACCGTCATGCCATTGCGCAGGCGCAGGATGTCGGTGGTCTCCAGCATCGGCTCATGCGCGATCGCGGCCAGGCGGAGCCGATAGGCATCGGCATCGAGCACCTGGCCCTCCATGTGCGCCCTTATCGCCGCATCGTCGCGCCGCAAAAGCAGTTCGCGCGGCAGCTGCCATATCTGGGCCAGCCGCTGGTTGAAGGCGCGGATCTCTCCGTGCAGATTGCAGGTCAGCACGCCGTCGGCCGCGGAATCGAGGGTCGCACGCAACTCCGACAGCAGGCTCTCCAGTTCGCGCTGGGAGGCCTCGTGCTCCGACCGGTCCAGCATGGTCAGCAGCAGGTACCGGTCCGCGGGGTCGCCCTCGGACGCCTGGATGGCAAGCACGCGCCTGTCCACCGGCACGAGGTTGCCGCTGTGCATGTTGCGCACCCAGGTATGCGAGTGGATGCCGGCGGCAATGCCGGCATGGGACTGTCCCCAGAAAATCAGGTCTTCGGGCGTGGCCACCAGGCCGTGGACCGGCATGCCCTCCATGTCCGCCACGCTGCGCCCCACGAGCCGCGCGGCAGCCTCGTTGGCATGGCGTATCTGCAGCGCGTGCCCGTCCACCAGCCACGCGGCCAGATCGATGCCGTTCCATATCGCAGCGAAGGAGTGCCCGCTGATGATCACGCGCTGCCCCCGCAATCCCGAGGGCTGAGGGCACGCTCGAAGAAGTAGGAGATACGCGGCCGCGGCAGCAGGTAGTCGAGGGCGTCCCGCGGCAATTGCGCGGGCTTGAGGCTGCGCAAAATGCCGACCTCGTCGTTCTGCGCCAGGTCGAGCAGTGGCGCCTCGTCCCTGGGCACGGCCGGCTCATACAGCACGACGCAGGGACGCAGGGAATGCAACGCATCCACCACGACCACCAGCCCGAAACGGCCATCCACCAACTGGACCAGCGAGCCCGGCGGATAGACCCCCATCATCCGGATGAAGGCCCCCAGCACCGTGGCGTCGAAACACTCGCGCCGCAGCGCGAAGATCCTGGCCAGGGCCTCGTGGGGCGTCAACGCCTGCTCCCCATGCAATGGATTGCACAGGCGGTCGTAGCGGTTAACAAGCGCCAATATCTGCCCGCATCGGCTGAGGTCCTCGCCGACGAGGCGCAGCGGAAACCCGCTGCCATCGGCCATTTCGTGGTGCTGCGCAATCGCGATCAGCACGTCGCTGGACAGCCCCATGCGCTGCCCCAGGTCCACCGACAGGCCCACGTGCTCCTGATAGCGCTGCATGTCCGAAAGGTTGAGAGCGGCGCCCGGCTCCGCGATATGAATCGGCAAGCCCACCTTCCCCAGGTCATGCAGCAAGGCCGCCGTCCCCAGGAGGCACAACTCCCGCGCCTCCATGCGGAGCGCGCGCCCAAGCAGCAAGGCCAGCACCAGCACGTTCACCGCATGGCCAGCCGAGCGCTGGCCCAGGCTGTCGGCCAGCAGGTGAACCGCGCATGGACCCTTCTCCAGCAACTGCGCAACGCATGCACGGACCAGGGATTCCGCCTGTTCGCGCATTTCTTGCGGAACCGCCTGCACTCCGGCGCAGACCGACTCATAGACGGTGGCAGCCTCCTGGTAGCGCTGCCTGCAACGCTGCTGCGTTGCATTGAATATTGCCCGCACGTCGGCCTGCGCCGCGGTGCCGTGCCCCTGCCGTTCGGCAGCGGGCTCGCTGGCATCGCCCGGTTCCGGTGGCATGTCCGCGTCCGCCATCCGCTCGGGCGCCTCCAATGGCGTTTGCGCCAGGGCCGTGCTCTTGGCCGGGATGTGGCGTACGGATTTCAGTCCCAGGTCCCGCAGAACGCGAATCTGCTCATGCGTCGAGATTCTGAAGCTGTTCATCGGAAAGGGATGGTTCATCCAACCCACTTCGAGCTGGATGAACATGCCGACGCGCAGGGCATCGATATCAATCAGAACAGATTGGTTCACTTCAGTTGGCTGGGAGCAAGTCCACGCGCGCCCATCTTACCGAAGCATTATGGTCAGTTACCAGCGTTGCGTATTAGTTACAAACAACCGGGATGATCGTTGGCAGCGGGCGTGAAACATTTTTCAGGGCAGGCACCACGGCGCTGGCTGCCCGTGCACCACGTCCATCCACAAGGCCCAGCCCCCCAGCGTGAAGAGCACCAGACCCGCCAGCCTGGGCCCCCATGTGCCCGCCGCACCGTTGACGCGTGCACGCAGCCGGCCCCACGCCATAGGCCCGACCACCAGCCAGACACCACTGCCAACGCCAAACAGCACCATGCACAGGGCGCCACGCGGAACGCTGCCGCTCAATGCCGCGGTGAGCAACGCGGTGTAGAGCAGGCCGCAAGGCAGCAGCGCCCAGGCGCAGCCGGTCACGAACAGGCCTCCAGGCCGGGACACCAGAGATCGCACCCTGCCCCAGACCGCCCTGCCGGCGCCTTCCAGCCATACAGGCTGGCGCACCTGCAGCATCATCAACAAGCCCCAGGCGAGGATCAGCACATGGAACATGGTCCAGACGGGGCGCAGCGCGGCGCTGCCTTGGCTCAGCCACGCCAGCCGTTCCATGGCGAAGGCGGCCAGTGCGCCCGCCACGCCATAGCCCGTCAACCGCCCCAGATGGAATCCGACGGTGCGCTGCGCCACGGATCCGCGCGGCATCCAGCGCACGACCTGCTCGCTACCACCCGGGGCGCCACCCGCCCCCGTCAAGGCGGCGCAGGGCGCTGCGCACATGACGAGACAATGCGTCCCGCCCATCAAGCCCATGAAGAATGCCGTCGAAGCCAGCGCCAGCAACATGGATCAGATGATGCGCGAGAAACGTGCCCGATTGCGGTCCGCCTGCAAGTACTTGTCGAACACCATCGCCACGCCACGCACGAAGAACCAGCCCATCGTGGTGACCTCGATGCCCTCGGCGCCGACCTTCACCAGACCCTGCTCCGCCATTTCTTCGAGCTGCTGCAGCTCGGCCTCGAAATAGCGGCGGAAATCGATGAGCCAGGACTGCTCGACCGGCTCGAACAGCACCTCCCCCTGGCACATCAGGGCCATGATGACCGCGCGGCGCACCAGGTCGTCCCTGGTCAAGGCCAGGCCTCGCACTATGGGCAGGTGCCCATGGTTGATCGCGTCGTAATACTCGTCCAGCGTCTTGACGTTCTGGCTGTACGTTGCGCCCACCCGCCCGATGGCGGAAACGCCAAGCGCGATCAGGTCGCAGTCAGGCTGGGTGCTGTACCCCTGGAAATTGCGGTGCAGCCGCCCCTGGCGCTTGGCCACAGCCAGGGCATCCTCGGGCAGCGCGAAGTGGTCCATGCCCACGTACACATAGCCCGCATTCATGAACACGTCGATGGAGCGCGCCAGCATCGACACCTTGGCCGAGGCCATGGGCAGCTCTGCGGAAATGATGCGCCGTTGCGACTTGAAGCGTTCGGGCAGATGGGCGTAGGCATACAGCGCGATGCGGTCGGGCCGCAGTTGCGCCACCTGCGCCAGGGTCCGGTCGAAAGACTCCGGCGTCTGGCGCGGCAGGCCATAGATCAGGTCCACGTTCACCGACTCGAAGCCCAGCTTGCGTGCGCTCTCGATCAGCGCGAATACCTTCTCGGCAGGCTGTATGCGATGCACCGCCTTCTGCACCTCGGGATCGAAATCCTGCACCCCGAAGCTGAGCCGGTTGAAACCCAGCTCGGCCAGCAAGGCAAGCCGCTTCTCGTCCACGGTGCGAGGATCCACTTCGATCGAATACTCGCCCCCTGGCACCAGCACGAAGCTGCGCTTGAGCATGCCTATGAGTTCGCGCAGGCCGTCGTCGGACAGGAAGGTGGGCGTGCCGCCGCCGAAATGCAGCTGGCTCACGTGCTGCCCCACGCCGCAGTGCGCGGTGTGCAGGTCGATCTCGCGGCTCAAGTACCGCAAATAGACCTCGGCCCGCTCCGGATGCCGTGTAATGATCTTGTTACAGGCACAGTAGTAGCACAGGGATTCGCAAAACGGAATATGCACGTAGAGGGACAGGGGCATCGCCTTGGCCGCCGACCCCACGCGACGCTGCTGCAGGGCCAGGATGTACTCCTTTTCACCAAATGCCTCCACGAAACGGTCTGCTGTCGGGTAGGAGGTGTAGCGCGGCCCAGGCACGTCAAAACGACGCAAGAGCTCTGTTGTAACGACTGTCATGGTGGGATTCCTTGCATTTGCGGCGTACTGTGCCGTAGAGTCCCCAGGGCGTTCTTGATGTTGATCAAGCACCCATGCGGTCCGGATGGGGACAATTGACTTTGGATCAAAGTCTTCGAACGATCCGTGACATTCCATGCCTCGACGGCGTTCAGATGTAAGCTCGCGACATGAATAGGGTTTCCACACATTCCAACCTGCAATCCATCAAAGTTGCCTGTTCAAACTGCAACTTGCGCGAACTGTGCATGCCCGTCGGGCTGGATGAGCAGCAACTCAAGCGCATCGATGACGTCGTCGCCGTGCGCCGCAAGGTCAAGCGTGGCGGCACGTTGTTTCGCAACGGCGAACCATTCACCTCCCTGTTCGCCATTCGCACGGGCTTCTTCAAAACCTGCGTGGCCACGGAGGATGGACGCGACCAGGTGACGGGTTTCCAGATGACCGGAGAAATCATCGGCCTGGACGGCATAGTGAACGACCGGCACACCTGCGATGCCGTGGCCCTGGAAGACGCCGAGGTCTGCGTCATGCCGTTCGACCGCATCGAAGAACTGTCCCGCGAAGTCACCGCACTGCAAAACCATGTGCACAAGATCATGAGCCGTGAGATCGTCCGCGAACACGGCGTCATGCTGCTCCTGGGAAGCATGCGGGCCGAGGAGCGCCTTGCCGCCTTCCTGTTGAATCTGGTGCAGCGCCTGCATGCGCGGGGGTTTTCCCAATCGGAACTGGTGTTGCGCATGACGCGCGAGGAAATCGGCAGCTACCTGGGCCTCAAGCTCGAAACAGTAAGCCGCACCTTCTCCAAGTTTGTCGAGGAGGGCATCGTGGAGGTCCGGCAACGCCACGTGCGCATCGTGGACACCGATGCCCTGAAGCGCATCGTCAACAGCCAGCAATCCTGCCTCTAGCCCCCTCACCCAGGCTGCAGCCCCGGGCCCATGTCAGGGCATGTATTTGGCGCAGTCGAGCGGCCTCTCGCCCTCCGGTACCGGACAGCGATTGAGCTCGAAGGGGGAGAGCGACAACATCGTGGTAAGCATGCTCGACGCCATGATGATGGCCCAGAAAACGAAGAACGCTACGGTGTAGACGCCTTGCCTCGAAAGAGTGACGGGCTGGTCGAACCACTGCAACGCCTCGGGGTCCACGAAGGCAAACACGACCATCTCCATGACCCCCGCCATGAGAAAGGCGGGCCAGGCTATCCACATCAACCTCTGCTTCCACATCAAGCTTGTCTCCTTGTCATAGTGACAGCCTAGCACCATGCCCGGCGCAAGCAAAGTGCCATCGTCTCCCTGATTCCCCTTAGGACCTCAGCGCGGCTGGTCCTGCGCGGGCGTGGCGGCGTGGTTACGCCCTTTCATTGCGGGTGTCATGCCAGAGTCCGCATTCTTCAGCGTCTTGTTGATGTCCAGGCCACGTTGGTAGTAGTCCTCCGCCAGCACGGGGTCCGGCCGGGAAAGCGCAAGCCAAAGAGTGACGAAACCGGCAATGACCACGATCACCGGGCCTGCGATGATCAGCCACACATGGCCGTACCTCCACCAGGGCTGCGGCTCGGGGTCTGCATTCATTGGTCCATCTTTCGACATCGTTACGATCTCCGTGCCCCTTCCGGGGCCATGCAAAAACTCGGTACGGATCCGCGCCCTCAGCGCGGGACGAGGAATACGGATTTCTCCGCCACCTGCCCTTTGTTGCCCTGCGCCTGGATATCGAAATACACCGTGTGCGAGCCCGGTGGCGCCGACCCGTAGGGGATTTGCAGGCGCACAGCAACCCAGCGGGAGTCCGCAGGGCCGATATCGACCTCGGACTCGGAAGCCACCTCCAGCCCTGGCAGCCCACGCGCGCTGATGACATAGCGCTGGGCCCCTTCGGTGGCGTTCATGATCTGCAACCGGTAGATGTTCTCCAGCTTGCCCCCCGCCACGATGCGCGAGAGCGCCGCGCGGTCGCGCACCACGTCCACCTTGAGAGGCGTGCGCACCACCAAGCTAGCGAGCATCCCGATGCAAAGCACAATCAGCACGCTGGTATAGAACAGCACGCGCGGACGCAGCACGCGTTTGAGCATCTGCGACTGGGTCCAGTGGTTCTTGACGCCGTTCTGCGTGGAGAAGCGGATCAGCCCCCGCGGGTATTTCATCTTGTCCATCACGGTATCGCATGCATCCACGCACAGGCCGCAGCCGATGCATTCGTACTGCAGGCCATTGCGGATGTCGATGCCCGTAGGGCAGACCTGCACGCACAACGTGCAGTCGATGCAGTCCCCCAGGCCCTTGGCCTTGTAGTCGACGCTCTTGGTGCGCGGTCCGCGGGGCTCGCCTCGCTCGGGGTCGTAGGTGACGATCAGCGTGTCCTTGTCGAACATCGCGCTTTGGAAGCGCGCGTAGGGGCACATGTACTTGCAGACCTGCTCGCGCA
>JADHED010002785.1_pt1 | contig 11442 bp, 9 predicted proteins | sample 8952041 | NCBI WGS metagenome assembly JADHED01 (sample SAMN16124423, study PRJNA663239) | bioreactor sludge metagenome | isolation source: sludge (control) | place: India:Bengaluru | collected 2018-09-08
GGCCTTCGCCTCGACAAACTCGATTCGCTGGTCCGCGGGGGCAACCGGTTCGCGAATACCAACGCCGGGCCCACCAGCGGCTGCGGCGAGAGCTTCGCCGATCGGCTCGACTGAGGCGCCACGCGCAGCGCCGCCGCGGGCGGAACCCGTGGTCGGGGGCCGAATTATCGGCGGATTGAGTCCGAGTTTTCTGTTGTCAGGGCCGGGGATCGCCTCTTAGTATCGGCTCCCGCAAGCCCGAACCACGCAGACCGAATCGGCCCCGCGGGCGAACCCGGCCCGGGCCGCCGCGCGACACCATCGCGGACGCAGGGGGGAGAGTCGTTTGGCCCCGGACAACCACGCTCACGACCCGGGCAACCGCCCCGGCAACGGCCCCGAACAGCGTTTCGTCTTTCCCAAGTGGACCAACCGGCTGCGCGAAGCGGTGGCGATCGCCGCGCTGGGCGGCGTGGTCTACCTGGTGGTGCTGGTGGCGGGCGTGTTCTCCCCGAAGAACACGGCGATCGGCTACGCGCCCGAGCAGCCCGTCCCCTACAGCCATGCGCTGCACGCCGGCGAGCTGGGCATCGACTGCCGGTACTGCCACGTGACCGTGGAGACGACGGCGCGGGCGAACGTGCCGCCCACGGCCACCTGCATGAACTGCCACAAGACGATCCGCACGACCAGCGAGAAGCTGGCCGCGGTGCGCCAGAGCGCCGAGACGGGCCAGCCCATCCATTGGACCCGCGTCCACGATCTTCCCGATTTCGTGTACTTCAACCACGCCGGGCACGTGCAGTCGGGCGTGGGTTGCGTGAGTTGCCACGGCCGCGTCGACCGCATGGAGGTCGTCGAGCAGGTGGCGCCGCTGACGATGGGCTGGTGCCTGGACTGCCATCGCAACCCCGATCCCAACCTGCGGCCGCTGGACAAGGTGACCGTCATGGACTGGGAGCCGGAAGGCGACGCGGCCGAGCTGGGCGCCAAGCTGCGGGCCGAGCGGAAGATTTCGCCGTCGGTCGACTGCGCCACCTGTCATCGGTAGGAAAGGAAACCCATGTCCGCGTACAGCCTGGAACCCGGCAGCGGCTCTCCCTACTGGCGCAGCCTGCAGGAACTGGCCGAAACCGAGGAATACCGCCACCTGATGGCGCACGAGTTCCCCGGCGGCATCGACGCGCCCGACGGCCTGTCGCGGCGGCGCTTCCTGCAGATCATGTCGGCGTCCATCGCGATGACCTCGCTGGCGGGCTGCCGCTGGCCGGTCGAGAAGATCGTGCCCTACGCCGCCAACACGCCGGGCCTGGAGCCCGGCACGCCGGTGAAGTTCGCCACGACGATGGAACTGGGGCCATCGGCGATGCCCGTGCTGGCCACCAGCTACGACGGGCGCCCGATCAAGATCGACGGCAACCCCGCGCATCCGCTCAGCGGCGGCGCCGCCAGCGTCTTCGCGCAGGCCAGCGTGCTGGACCTCTACGATCCCGACCGCAGCCAGGTCGTCCGCCGCCGCACGGGCATGTTCGGCTCGGAGAGCGACTGGGCGACGTTCGCGGCCTGGGCGCAGGGACGCTTCACGACCGGCCTTGCGGGCACGGCGATCCTGACCGGCGCCACGACCTCGCCCGCCACGGCCGGGCTGCTGCGCCAGGCCGCCGCGCGCGGCGCGCGCATCTACCTGCACGAGCCGGTGTGCCGCGCGAACGAGATGCGGGGGCTGAAGCTGGCGTTCGGCACCGCGGCGATGGTGCAGCTGGACCTTGCGCGCGCCGACGTCATCGTCGACCTCGACGCCAACTGCCTGCAGGACCACCCGGCGGCGCTGCGCAACGCCAAGGCCTTCGCGGCCGGCCGGCGCGCCGAGGCCGGGCACATGAACCGGCTCTACAGCTTCGAGAGCACGTTCAGCATCACCGGCGGCATGGCGGACCACCGCTACCCGACCGCGGCGCGGGACCTGGGACCGGTCGTCTGGGCGCTGGCGGCGGAGCTGGTGCTGGGCGAGCACCTGGAACTGCCGGCGGGCGCGGGCGTGACGGCGGCGCAGCTGGGCGCCTGGCGCGGCCACGCGGCCGGCGGCCCGGACATCGCCCACCTGGCGCGGGACCTCATGGCGCACCGCGGCCGCGGTCTGCTGGTGGCCGGGCTCCGCCAGGATCCCGAGGTGCACGCGCTGGTGGCCGTGCTGAACGCGGCGCTGGGCAACGTCGGCCACGCGGTCAGCTACCTGCCGTTCGAACTGCCGCAGCTGGCGATGCTGGACGAACTGGTGGCCGACCTGAACGCCGGCCGCGTCTCCACGCTCGTGGTCCTGGGCGGCAACCCGGCGTACGACGCGCCGGCCGACCTCGAGTTCGGCAAGGCGATGGCCCGCGCCGGCGAGCGCATCCACCTGGGCCTGCATGAGGACGCCACCGGCCAGGCCAGCAGCTGGCACCTGCCGGCGGCGCACTACCTGGAGAGCTGGGGCCTGGCGCAGGGCTGGGACGGTTCGCTGCTGGCGGTGCAGCCGCTGATCGACCCGCTCTACAAGGGGCACACCGCGACCGAGCTGCTTTCGGTCCTGGTCGACGCGGCCCCGCGCACGGCGCACCAGGTCGCGCGCGACACGTTCCACGCGCTCGGCGGTGGCCAGGGTGCCGCGCCGGCGCCCGAGGCGGACCCCGCCTTCGAGAAGAAGTGGCGCGCCTTCCTCCACGACGGCTTCCTGGCCGGCAGCGCCCAGGCCGGCACGCCGCTGGCCCTTGTCGGCGCGCCGATCGCCCCGCCGGCGGCCGGCGGCCCGCTCGGAGCCGACAACCTCGAGCTCACCTTCCTGCAGGACCAGTCGGTGCACGACGGCCGCTTCGCGGACAACGCGTGGCTGCAGGAGATGCCCGACTTCATGACCAAGCTGACCTGGGACAACGCCGCGGTGTTCAGTCCGGCCACCGCGAAGGAACTGGGCGTGGTCCACGGCGACCTGGTGGAGCTGCAGTACAAGGGGCGCTCGCTGGAGGCCGCGGTCTACGTGCTGCCCGGGCAGGCGAAGCACTCGGTGGCGATCGCGCTTGGCTACGGCCGCGACGACGCCGGCCGCGTCGGGAAGGGCGCCGGCTTCAACGCCTACCGCCTGCGCACCTGGGACGGCCTGCACCGCGGCGAGGGCCTGCGCGTGCGCAAGACCGGCCGCACGTACCGCCTGGCCACCACGCAGGACCACCACGCCATCGACAAGGTGGGCGCCGCCGAGATCCAGAAGCGCGTGCCCGGCCTGGTGCGCGAGGGCACGTTCGAGCAGTACACGAACGAGCCCGAGTTCGTCGACCACCTCGGCATCCACAGCCCGCCGCTGGTCTCGCTCTGGAAGGAGTGGGAGTACACCGGCCACAAGTGGGGCATGGCGGTCGACCTGAACACCTGCACCGGCTGCAACGCCTGCGTGCTGGGCTGCCAGTCGGAGAACAACATCCCGGTCGTGGGCAAGGACCAGGTCTCTCGCGGTCGCGAGATGTCGTGGATCCGACTGGACCGCTATTTCCTGGGCGACGCCGACGACCCGAAGTGCGCGCAGCAGCCGGTGGCCTGCGTGCAGTGCGAGATGGCGCCCTGCGAGCAGGTCTGCCCGGTCGCGGCCACCACGCACACGCGCGAGGGCCTCAACGCGATGGTCTACAACCGCTGCGTGGGCACCCGCTACTGCTCGAACAACTGCCCCTACAAGGTGCGGCGGTTCAACTGGTACAACAACTTCGAGGACCTGACCGAGACGCAGCGGCTGGTGCTGAACCCGGACGTGACCGTGCGCGCGCGCGGCGTCATGGAGAAATGCACCTACTGCGTGCAGCGCATCGAGACGGCGCGCGTGGCCGCGCGCGTCGAGGGCCGTTCCATCCGCGACGGCGACATCACGCCGGCCTGCGCCCAGACGTGCCCGACCGACGCGATCGTCTTCGGCGACCTCAACGACAAGGACAGCCGGGTCAGCAAGCTGCGCGAACTGGGCCGCTCCTACGACCTGCTGGACTACCTGAACATCAAGCCGCGCACGTTCTACCTGGCGCGCCTGCGCAACCCGAACCCGGCCATCGCGGGCGTTGCCGCATCCGGCGGACATGGTGGGCACGGCGGGCACGGCGGCGGGCATGACGGCGATCACGGCGCGCCCGCGGGCGGGCACGGCGACACGCACGGCGAGCAGGCGGGCAAGGCGCACGGCTAGGGACGGCGCCGCCGCCCCGGGGATTTCGACGGTTCGCTCGGACAGACCGAACGGGAGCCTGAATGATGAAACCGCAGGTCTCGGAAGCCTGGGACAACACGCGGGACGACCCCACCCGGCCGGTGGAGTTGATCCTCGGCAACAACGACTTCACGACGATCACCGAGAAGGTCTCGGACATCGTCCTGGAGCGGAAAACGCCGCGTGCCTGGTACCTGGCCTTCTTCGCGACGGCCGGCCTGACGGGCGTCCTGTTCCTGATGATCGGCTGGCTGTTCATCCGGGGCGTCGGCGTCTGGGGCCTGAACAACCCCGTGGGCTGGGCCTGGGACATCACGAACTTCGTGTTCTGGGTGGGCATCGGCCACGCCGGCACGCTGATCTCGGCGATCCTCTTCCTGCTGCGGCAGAAGTGGCGGACCTCGATCAACCGCTTCGCCGAGGCGATGACGATCTTCGCCGTCGTCTGCGCGGGCATCTTCCCCGGCATCCACGTCGGCCGCGTCTGGGTCGTGTACTGGCTGTTCCCGCTGCCGAACGAGCAGGCCATGTGGCCGAACTTCCGCAGCCCGCTGCTGTGGGACGTGTTCGCCGTCGGCACCTACATGACGGTGTCGCTGCTCTTCTGGTACACGGGCATGGTGCCCGACCTGGCCACGCTGCGCGACCGCGCGCGGGGGCGCATCCGCCAGGCCGTCTACGGCTTCCTGGCGCTCGGCTGGCGCAACTCGCACCGCCACTGGCACCGCTACGAGAAGGCGTACCTGCTGCTGGCCGGCCTGGCCACGCCGCTGGTGCTGTCGGTGCACTCGGTGGTGTCGTTCGACTTCGCGACCTCGCAGATCCCCGGCTGGCACACGGCGATCTTCCCGCCGTACTTCGTCGCCGGCGCCGTGTTCTCGGGCTTCGCCATGGTGGGCACGATCCTGATCCCCGCCCGCAAGTGGTTCGGGCTGGAGCAGATCATCACGAAGCACCACCTCGAGAACATGAACAAGATCATCCTGGCGACCGGCAGCATGGTCGGCTTCGCCTACGCCACCGAGTTCTTCATCGCCTGGTACGGCGGCAACCCGAACGAGAGCTTCGCCTTCATCAACCGCGCCTTCGGCCCCTACGCCTGGGCCTACTGGACGATGGTCACGTGCAACGTGGTGACGCCGCAGCTGTTCTGGATCAAGAAGCTGCGCACGAACCTGGCCGTGATGTGGGTGATGTACATCTTCGTGAACATCGGCATGTGGTTCGAGCGGTTCGTGATCATCGTCACCTCGCTCAGCCGCGACTTCCTGCCGTCGAGCTGGGCCTACTTCCGCCCGACGCCGGTGGACATCCTGACCTTCGTGGGCAGCTTCGGCCTGTTCTTCACGCTGGTGCTGCTGTTCATCCGCTTCCTGCCCATGATCGCCATGGCCGAGGTCAAGACCGTCATGCCGATCGCCGACGCCCACAGCGGCGAGCGGCGCTCGGTGGGCGACTACCACGGCGACATCCCGGCCCACGTCCGGGACGGAGGTGACCGCTGATGAGCGCCACCGGCCACGGCGGCGGGCTGCATGCCCTGCTGACCGAGTTCGACAGCCCGTCGGCCTTCATGCACGCCTGCGAGAAGGTGCGCGACGCCGGCTTCAAGCGCTGGGACGCGCACTCGCCCTTCCCGGTGCACGGCTTGGACGACGCTATGGGCATCCGCGGCACGCGGCTGCCGTGGCTCGTGCTGGCCGGCGGCGCCACCGGCCTGGGCGCCGCGGTGCTGATGCAGTGGTGGATGAACGCGGTCGACTACCCGTTCATCATCTCCGGGAAGCCGCTGTTCGGGCTGCCGGCCGCCGCGCCGGTCATGTTCGAGTTGACGGTGCTGTTCAGCGCGTTCGCCTGCTTCTTCGGGATGTGGGGCCTCAACGGCATGCCGCGCCTGCACCACCCGCTCCTGGCGCATGACCGCTTCCGGCGCGCCTCGCAGGACCGCTTCTACATCGTGATCGAGGCCCGCGACCCGAAGTTCGACCTCGAGCGGACGCGCGCCTTCCTGGCTTCCCTCGGCGGGAGCGTCGTCGACGAGGTTCGCGAAAGCGTGGAGGGCTGACCGATGCCGCGCTGGATCATCTACGTGCTTCTGGTGCTGGTCGCGGTCACCCTGATCCCGATCGGGTTGATCTACCGCTCCCTCCACCAGGGGGAGAAGCAGCCGCGCATCCAGGTCGTCTACGACATGGACCAGCAGTCGTACTACAAGGCACAGACGGAGAACCCGTTCTTCGCCGACGGCATGTCCATGCGCAAACCGCCCCAGGGCACCGTGGCGCGCGGCCTGCTGAACGAGGACGACGCCTGGTTCCGCGGCATCGCGCGCGACACGATCTTCGTGCAGGAGATCCCGGCGCAGGTCACGACGTCGATGCTCGAGCGCGGTCGCGAGCGCTTCGACATCTACTGCGCGCCCTGCCACGGGCGCAGCGGCAACGGCAACGGCATGGTCCACGCGCGGGCCCAGGCGCTGGCCGAGGGCACCTGGACGCCGCCGACCGACCTGACCAGCCAGACGGTGGTCGAGCGGCCGGCCGGGCACATCTACAACACCATCGCCAACGGCATCCGCACGATGCCGTCGTACGGCGCCCAGCTCTCGCCCGCCGACCGCTGGGCCGTGACGGCGTACGTGCGCGCGCTGCAGCTGTCCCGCAACGCCGCCCCGGCCGACCTGCCGGCGGACGTGCGGGCGGCGCTGGGGAACTAGGACCGGCTTCGATCGGCGCCGGCCGCCGCGGCCGGCCGGCAAGGGAGAGACGGAATTGGCGCACAAGCACGTTCCCACGCTGCAGGACACGCGCACGACCCTGGACGGGCTCGGGCCGCGGGTCTTCGCGACGAGCCTCGCGGTCGGCCTGCTCGGCCTGGGCGCCGCGTACGGCCTGGGCGCGGCCCAGGGCGACGGCCTGCGGCACTTCGCCTTCGCCTACGTGCTGAACTTCGCGTTCTTCCTGGCCATCAGCCTGGGCGCGCTGGTCTTCCTGGGCATCATGTACGTGACGCGCGCCAGCTGGAACGTGGTCATCCGCCGCCTGGCCGAGGTGATGGCCGCGGTGATGCCGCTGCTGGCGCTCATGTGCATCCCGGTGCTGCTGATGACCGACCGCATCTACGGCTGGACCGACCCGGCCATTGCCGCCAGCCACGCCATGGCCCACAAGGCGGGGTACCTGAACCAGGGCGCGTTCACGCTGCGCTGGGTCATCTACTTCGCGGTCTGGAGCGGCTACTCGCTGTTCTACTGGCGCAGCTCGCTGGCGCAGGACCGCACCGGCGACCTGGCGATCACCCGGCGCTTCGAGAACCTCAGCGGCTTCGCCCTGATGATCTGCGCCATCTGCGCCGCGCTGGCCTCGTTCGACCTGGTGATGAGCATCGACCCGCTCTGGTTCAGCACCATGTTCGGCGTCTACTACTGGGCCGGCGGGTTCGTCTCGTTCTTCGCCGTGCTGACGCTGCTGACCCTGGGCCTGCAGCGGACCGGCCGCCTGACCCGCATCGTCAGCGGCGAGCACCTGCACGACTACGGCAAGGCGATGTTCGCCTTCACCTTCTTCTGGGGCTACATCGCCTTCAGCCAGTACATGCTGTACTGGTACGCGAACATCCCCGAGGAGACGGCCTGGTACCTGCTGCGATCGCGCAATGGCTGGGGCGAGGTCGCCCGCGCCACGGTGTTCGTGACCTTCGCGCTGCCGTGGCTGGGCCTGGTCTCGCGCTGGGCCAAGCGCAACCGGAAGGTCCTGGCCTTCTGGGCGGTGTGGATCATCGTGGCGCAGTGGCTGCAGCTGTACTGGGTGATCATGCCGGCCTACAGCGCCACGGCCATGTTCAGCCTGGTCGCGGTGGCGTGCTTCTTCGGGATCGGCGGCCTGTGGCTGGCGGGCGTGACGCGCCTGGCCATGGGCGGCTCGCTGGTGCCCACGCGCGACCCGCGGCTCGAGGATTCGTTGCGGTTCGAGAACGCCTGAGCGGGATGTCCTGACCAAGGTGCCCCCGACGGCACCCGGGAGCGAAGAGATGGCTGCGGCCGACCCGAAAGCGAACAACGGCTTCAATGCCCCGGCGGTCGTGCTCTGCACGCTGGCCGGGCTGGTCTTCGTCGTGGCGCTGTCCCTGTTCCTGCAGGGCGGCTTCCTGGCCTCGCAGGCCCTGGAGACGAAGCGCAAGACGGAGACGCCGGTGAACGAGCCCCTGCGGGCCCTGGAGGCCGAACATGAGGCGCGCCTGCAGGAGGCGCCGCGCTGGCTCGACGAGCAGAAGACGAAGGCCGTGATGCCCATCGACGCCGCCATGGCCCGCCTGGCGGCCGAGGCGGCGCTGCAGCCCCTGCCCGAGGCCCCGGTGGCCGAGCCGGCAGCCGGAAGCGAGGTACGGCATTGATCGCCAGCGCCAATCTTTCCAGCTGGCTGCCGCAGGCGGCCTCGACGCAGGCGACGGGCGTGGACGCGGCCTTCTACGGCGTGTACGTGGCCGGGGCCTTCGCGGTGATCCTGGTGACCGGCCTGGCCGTCACCTTCGTGCGGCAGTTCCGGCAGAGGCGCGGCGACGAGCAGGGCGCCCCCGGCGGCCGCGCGCACCCGCTGCTGCAGGGCCTGTGGGTGCTGTCCGCGGTGGCCATCGCGGTGTTCGCCTTCGCCGCCGGCCTGCCGGGCTTCCTGGACGCCAACGCGGCGCCCTGGCTGGCCTACCGCGTGCAGGTGGGCGCCAGCCACGAGGGCTTCCGCTTCACCTACCCGAACGGCCACGTCGCCGACACGCTCCACGTGGCGACGGGCCGCCCGGTGCGGCTGGACGCCACCACCGCCGACGTGGTCCACTCGCTCCTGGTCCCGGCGCTGCGCGTCAACGAGCCGATCCTGCCGGGCCGCACGGCCCAGGCCTGGTTCACGGCGACGTCGCCCGGCACCTACGACCTGCGCAGCGGCACCTGGGGCGGCGACACCTACCAGGACCTGCGCACGGCCGTGGTCGCCCACGCGCCCGCGGACTTCGACGCCTGGATGACCCGCGTCTCGGACATCTTCGCCGGCCGCACCATGGAGCAGGCGGGCGAGCTGCTGTACGGCACCAAGGGCTGCCGCGCCTGCCACAGCCTGGACGGCTCGAAGCTGGTCGGCCCCAGCTTCAAGAACCTCTACGGCCACGAGTTCGACACGCGCGAAGGCGTGCGCATCACGGCCGATGCGGCCTACATCCGGACCTCGATCCTGACGCCGAACGTGTCGGTCGTCGCCGGCTTCGAGCCCGTGATGACGCCCTACGAGGGCAAGATCACCGACAAGGAGATCGAGGCCATCACCGCCTGGCTGCGGACCCTCTCGGACAAGGGCGGCGCGCCGGCGGGAGCCGACTCGACCGGTGCTGCGCCGGCGGCCGACGCGATGCAAGTCTCGCAGGCTGGAGAAGCCTCGCAGGCCGCCGAAGCCTCGCCCGCCGCCCAGGCCGCCGCCGCGCACGCCACCGCTCAGGAGGGCAAGTAGATGAGCAAGGCCACGCCCGCGGCCGCCGGTGCCAACTGGCTGGTCACGACCGACCACAAGAAGATCGCGCTGCAGTTCCTCTGGTGGACCTGCGGGGCCTTCCTGCTGGGCGCCATCTACGCCATCGTCCTGCGCCTGCGCGTCACCAGCGGGCTGGTGGATCCCGCGCTGTACCGGCAGATGCTGACGCAGCACGGCATCCTGATGGTGTTCCTGTTCCTGGTGCCCGCCATCCCCTCGATCCTGGGCAACTACCTCCTGCCGTTGCAGCTGGGCGCCGGCGAGTTGCGGCTGCCGTGGCTGACGCGGCTGTCGTTGCGCCTGCAGATGGCCGGCACGGTGCTGCTGGTCGTCTCGATCATGCTCGGCGCGGTGGGTGCCGGCTGGTCCTTCGTGACGCCGCAGAGCCTGCAGGCCAAGGGCGCCTTCGGGCTGATGGCGCTGGCCCTGGCCTGCGTGGCCGGCGGCTGGCTGGCCACGGGCATCAACTTCATCGTCACCGTGCACCACGGTCGCCGGCCCGGCCTGGGCTTCTTCCAGATGCCGATCCTCAGCTGGGCCCTGTACCTGACCGCCTACGCGCTGGTGCTGGCGGGCACGCTGTTCGGCGTTCTGGTGATCTACCTGGCGGCCGCGCGCGGGAGCGCCACCGGCCCGTTCGGGGCCGGGGCCGATCCCCTGCTGTGGCAGGGCTATTTCTGGTTCGCCATGCGGCCGCTGGCCATCTTCGCGCTGCTGCCGGCCGCCGGCGTGATCACCGAGGTCATCGCCGGGGTGGCGCGCCGGCCGGTGGTGGGTTACCGCACCGTCGTGGGCTCGCTGATCGCGCTGCTGGGGCTGGGCTTCGTGACCTGGGGCGTCAACCTGGTCGGCGCCGGGCAGTCGCCGGCGCTCAGCTTCACCTTCGCCGGGCTGGCGCTGCTGACGGCAGTGCCGGTGGCGCTGCTGAGCTTCTCCTGGCTGTCGACGCTGTACCGCGGGGCGGTGGCCTGCGCGGCGCCCACGTCGTTCGTCGTGGCGTTCCTGCTCTGCGCCGGCATCGCCGTGATGAGCGGCCTGATGCTCTGCTCGCTGTCGGCGGCCGACTACCTGGCGGGCACCGTGTTCCTGACCGCGCACCTGCACTACGTGATGATGGGCGGCGTGCTGACGGCCCTGCTGGCCGGCCTGCACTACTGGTGGCCGGTGATGTTCGGCCGCATGTACAACCCGCTGCTCGGCCGCCTGTCGGCCTTCACCTACGTGCTGGGCCTGAACCTGGCGTTCCTGCCGCAGCTGATCGCCGGCGCGCGCGGCCTGGCCCGCGGGCTGGCCACGGTGCCGGCGGGTTACGGCGCCATGGACGTGACGGCCACCTGGGGCATGTGGATCCTGACGACGGGCCTGGTCATGATCATCGCCAACCTCTTCGGCTCCCTGCACGACGGGCCGGAGGCGGGCGCGAACCCGTGGGGCGCCACCACCGGCGAGTGGCGCGGCGCCACCGGGCCGGCGGCCGGCGACCCCTATGCCCGCTAGCGGCGGACCCGACGCCCGGCCGCCGCGCGCGGCACGGCCGTTCTGGAATCCCTGGCTGGCCGGGTTCCTGCTCGGCCTGGTGCTGCTGGCCTCGTTCGTGGTCGCCGGGCGCGGGCTCGGCGCCACCGCCGCCTACTCCGCGCTGGCCACGGCCGCGGCCGGCCTGGTCGATGCCGGGCGCGCCGCCGCACATCCCGTCCATGCCCGCTACTGGAACGACGGCGC
>JADHED010002786.1_pt1 | contig 11441 bp, 8 predicted proteins | sample 8952041 | NCBI WGS metagenome assembly JADHED01 (sample SAMN16124423, study PRJNA663239) | bioreactor sludge metagenome | isolation source: sludge (control) | place: India:Bengaluru | collected 2018-09-08
AGTTCCTTTGATTGGAACTTTATTTCGCCCCGTGTCCGTTCGAAGAATTCAAGGGTGAGAATGGTATCGTAGATCATTTCATTGAAGTCGAAGATATACACTTCAATGGTGCGGGTTTCCCCTGAAAAGGTGGGATTTGACCCGATGTTGAGCATGCCCTTTTTTTTGGTACCGTCCTCGAATATGACACGCACAGCGTAGACCCCGTCGCCCGGTATTATTTTATCCGGGTGAAGGGGGTGAATATTGGCGGTGGGGAACCCGAGGTGGCGGCCGCGACCCTTCCCCTCGACAACTGAGCCGGAGAGCGTATAGCGCCATCCCAGGAGCTTGTTGGCCATCGGCATGTTGCCGCTCTCGATCTCTTTCCTTATCCAGGTTGACGATACGGGGTGCTCGTAGCGGTCCTCCTCCTCGATCCGGGTGATCTCCACTCCGGTTGACGCGGCGAGGTCGGAGAGGAAATCGATGTTCCCCTCGCGATTTTTGCCGAAGGCGTGGTCATAGCCGACCACAAGGTGTTTAGCGTCGAGCTTGCCGATGAGTATCTCGTTATAAAAATCGATGGCGTGCATTTCGGCCATCTGGCGCGTGAAGTTGAGGAGTATGATGTTGGGGATCCCGAAGTTATATATGGCGTTGACTTTTTCTTCCGAGGTCGTTATGATTTTGATTGGATGTTCGGGATTAAGAACTTTCCTCGGGTGCGATGAGAAGGTTATGACCACCGGGTCGCCCGACTTTCTGTTGGCCGTGTCGAGAAGGGTGTTCAGGATCTTTCGATGTCCCAGATGGACGCCGTCGAAGTTACCGATGGTGACCACCGGGTTTATGAACAGGTCCTTGTGTTCCGGGATATGATGATATATCTTCATTGCTGTGGCGCTGTATCGGTACGGATGATGGCGGCCGTTGCATGGGGCCCACATACCATGTTATTTATCATAGAGCCTTCTCATCTCCTGGTGCGCGGTATTGATGATGAATTGATCCAGAAGCACAATGGCCATAAAGGCTTCGGCAACCGGCCACACCCGGGAAACTATGGTCGGATCCCGCCTGGTCACGGCGGCCAGGTTCGCGTCGGTATTGGACACCTTGTCTATCGTTTTCTGGGGCTTGGCGATGGTCGGTGTCGGCTTGATGGCCAGGCGGACTACTATGTCCTGTCCGGTGGTGAGACCGCCGGTAATGCCGCCGCTGTTATTATCAGAAAAGGCAACCTTACCGTTCTTCATGAACATCTGGTCATTGCACTGGCTCCCGGTCATGACCTTGACCCTGAGGCCCGCTCCGATCTCAACGGACTTGACCGTGCCGATGCTCATCATCCGTCCCAGCTCGCCGTCAAGCTTGTTGAACACCGGTTCGCCGATGCCGGCTGGCACGCCCCGGGCCACCACCTCGACAACGCCGCCGCTGGAATCGCCGCTGTCCCGTATGGCAAGGATCTTGTCGTACATGGCCCGGGCGCTTTCCAGGTGGGGGCAGTTCAGGACCGGGTGTATCCCCTGCTCTGCCAGGGCCGCGATCTCCTTTTCAGACAGTGGCGGTCGTTTTATATCGGGAACCATTTTCTCGATTTCTGCCAGGACGGCTATCTTTTCCACAAAGCGCATGCCGGGGCGGAACCGCCTTTCCTTGAAAATAAGGTTGTACACGGGGTCCATGTCGCGGCGGATTGTCTTGAAGGCGGATATCCTGTCGCGAATAAGATCATATCCCATGTCTTCCATGACCACGCCCGCTGCCTCGCGGACAAAGGAGAATATCTCGATGCCCCGATCGGCCAGGATTTTTTTCGCCACGGCGCCGGCGGCGACGATGGTCGATGTATAGCGCCCGCTGAATATGCCGGCGCCTATGGAATCGTCCCACTGGCCGTATTTCTGGTACGAGGCATAGGACGCATGGCCGGGACGCGGGGTCCTGTTGGTGACGCGGTACTGCTCGATATGCTCGAAGTGCCGGTCCAGGTTGGGAATCAGGATCGTCAGGGGCGTGCCGTTGGTATGGCCCTCATTGGTGAATCCGGTCATGGTGTCTGCGGCGTTAACGCCGGTATAGATGACCGGGATGTCCGGCTCGCGCCGCGGCGAGGATAGCTCTCCCTGGCCGGGCTTGCGCTGCAGAAGATCGAAATAGATCTCTTCCTCCTGAAGGTGGATCCCGGCGGGAATACCCTGGAGATGAGTTACCAGACCCTCCTGGTATGAGCCGCCCGCCACGGTCACTTGAAAAAACTGGCCATAGGTGCATCCGATCATGACAATACCTCGAGGAGGACAATTTGATCGCAGCGTGCTTTCATCCCCGGAGCTCTGCTCCGAAGACGGGAGCACGCAAAACATTATTCGACAAAATCCCCCGTAGCATGCTGCGGGGGATTTTATGACAGATAGTTTGGGCGAAACTCCCTGTCAAGTTTTTTAATGATAGGCCCATGGTTAGGGCCTGGTTTTTGAAGGTCAATTGGACTTCATTTTCATCGCGAAATACGTTTTTTTAATCAACGGATAAGTTGATGGACGCGTGACTAACCGTAGAAGCAATGATTGGACCTTGCCGGTCATTCCCGGCGTGATGCGGGCCTTGCCGCGGAACAGGGCGTCAACGGCTTTTTTCGCACAGGCCTCGGAAGAGATGAGGGTATGGCGTATGGCCGGCGGAATAAAGACATCATTGGCGGTGAAAAAATTCGTCCTGATGCCTCCCGGTGTCAGGCAGGTCACATGGATGTTGCGCTCCTTCAGCTCGCAGTGAAGCGATTCAGTTAAGGAAAGAATATATCTTTTTGTCGGACCGTAGGTCATCGACGCAGGGTCGGGGAACTCAGAATTGATGGAGGAGACATTCAGGATGTATCCGCGGCGGCGCTCCATCATGGGCCTGCAAAACAGGAAGCAGAGCTTCGTCAGGGAAAGGACGTGGAGATTGATGACCTGTTCAATGCTCCGGATATCTGCCATCTCGCGTTCTATGTTCAGGTATATGCCGGCGCAATTGATGAGGATATCGATGGAGATGTTTTTTTTTCTGCACCAGTCAAATATGCGGTCCGCGGAATCGGCGTCGAATAGATTCATTTCCAATATGGATACGGAGGTGTGGTACCGGGAGGATATATCCGCCTGAACCCGCTTCAGTTCTTTCCGGTTTTCACTGGTCAGGACCATGTCATGTCCCCGCCGGGCAAGGTCACGGGCAAAGGACTCTCCCAGGCCCGAGGATGCCCCGGTGACCAGGGCGGTCATTTTATTGGCACATTGAATTGCTGTTTTCATCGTCATCTCCGGGAATTGTCATGAAATGTTTCCGCAATGCTGCAGGCCGTTTGATAATCATAATCCGTCGTTATTTTAAAATTCGAGTAGTCCCCGTCTATCATCCTGACGTTGGCGCCGGTCGCAAGGACCAGGCTCACATCGTCGGTGGAGGCAAGGGACCTGGCGCGGGCTTTGTCATGGGCGTCCTTGATGATGGAATAACGGAACCCCTGGGGGGTCTGCGCATAGTACAACCTGTCCCGAAGAGGCACGGAGGTGACAAAGTCATTGTCGATTTCGGCAATAGTGTCATGGACGGGGACATAGGCTGCCGCAGCCCCATGGTCGCGTATGCCGGCGATGCAGCGGAGCATGATCTCCTGACTCACGAAGGGCCGCGCCGCGTCATGGAAAATCAGTATGTCGTCTTCGGCGTAATCGACCGACGTGATGGCATTAAAGGCCGATTCCTGCCGCGTTGAACCGCCGGGAACGGTCTTTATATGTTTCGTGATGCCATGGTCGGTTACTATCGAATGTATCTGGGCTGTGAATTCCTCGGGTATAACCGTAATGATATGGTCGACCTCGGGGAGCTGCTGGCACAGTTCGAGGGACCAGGCAATGATCGGCTTTGATCCAAGAGGAAGGAATTGCTTGGGGGTTTTCCCGCCAAGGCGCAATCCCCGTCCGCCGGCAAGAATGATTGTGTAGATGCGATTCATGGATTTACTCCGGTTTCAGATTTGTAAACATGTCTGGAATGATTACGAAAATTACAAGATGCGAGTCGGCGACAATGGCTGGAAGATTCACCGTTCCGGAGAAATAAATGAAGCTCCCGTTGACAAGGCTGATTGCCGGAAGGTTCAAGGGAAGTCTCTAATCCAGCGAAATTCTTTTTTTCTTTTCGCAAATTAATACTCGGTAATAACTTCTTGTCAGAAATTCTTGAATAATTATGATTAATGTCAAGAAAAATTAGAACTTCAACAGAATTAACATCGTTGAAGCAACTCTATCCTGGATAAACCGATGCCATTTGTTTTATTCTCATCCAAAACAATATTATGGGGTGCCTGAGACCGTGCTTATTATCACAACGATTCGAGGCTCTTCAAGAGGGTACGCGCCGCCTTTTCCCAGGAAAAGAGCTTGGAACGCTTCAGCCCCATTCGGGAAAGGTTTTTACGCAGTGTTTGATTATTTAAAACCTGTTCCATGGTCGCGGACAGTGTTTCCACGTCTTCAGGATCGATCAGGATGGCAGCGTCGCCCGCCACTTCCGGAATTGACGATGAATTCGACGTTATGACCGGGCATCCGCACTGCATGGCCTCAAGGACCGGGAGGCCGAATCCCTCATACAGGGAGGGGAACAGAAAGAGCTCCGCTCCGGTATAGAGGGGGGCCAATTCCTCATTTGCCACATACCCGGTTACCAGGATGTTATCCCGGATGTCCGAAGAAGCGATGTCCTTGAAGAGATCGGCAATGACCCAGCCGGTCATTCCCACCAGGACCAGCTGGTAATCCCGGCGGCTTGGCATAGTACGATATGCCTGGAGCAGGGCCTTGAGGTTCTTTCTCGGTTCCAGGGTGCATACCGAGAGAATAAATTTTTTTGTTATGCCGTGCTTTTTCCGTATGGCTGTAATGGACTGTTGGGAAGCCGGATAATAAATAACCGGATCCGCCGCCAGGGGTATCGCGTCGATGCGTGTCGTTATGCCCAACAGCTCCCGTGCGTCTTTTTTCGTGTTTTCCGATATCGATACGAGGAGATCCATTTTTTTCATGTTCCGCAGGGTGAAGAGCTTCATCCGTATCTTGTTGCCGAATTCCATGGTCCCGGGATAAAGCTTCCAGACAAGGTCATAGAGTATCCCGGCCTTTTTCACCGGGGAAAGAAAGAAGTATGGATAAAAATAGGTGGAGGTTCCCAGGTAGATATCCACTTGATTGTCCCTGAGGGATGAAACGACCTTGAAGGAATAGACAAAATCATCGAGAAGACTCACAAAGATCTTTATCACGCGGCAGCAGATAATCCCCGTCACGCAAAGAATGCTTTTCTTTTTTTCGTTTTCCGATTTCAGCCGGAGCCATGTGGAAGTCACCTTCAGGCGGAGGCGCTTAAGGAGATAATTGAACTGGATATGGCGCCACCGGGGACCGGTCACGGTGACATGCTTCAGATCATCCATGGTGTAGATAAAATATTCATTTTCGCGGTCCAGCATCTGGAGCTCGTTCAGGTAGTGAAGAATGACCTTGCCGACCCCGGTGAGCTTGTCGTCGCTGAGGGCGTGGGCTTCCACGGCAATTCTCATTTGCCGGCTCCGGCGGCGCTTTTCTGTATTGCGCATTTCAATCATCGCGTGACGCATTCGTTAAAAACATCCAGTATTCCCCGGGCTGTTTTTTCCCAGGTGAAGCGACGGCAGTTTTTAAGGCCCGCCGCGATAAGCCTCTTTTTCAGTTTAACATCCTTCACGATGCGTATCATGGCGGAGGCCATGTCGTCGATATCGCGGGGATTGACATAGAGAGCGCCGTCGCCGGCAACTTCGGGGCAGCTGGAAACATTGCTGGTGATGACCGGGCAGCCGCACGCCTGGGCTTCCAGTATCGGAAGGCCGAAGCCCTCGTAGAGGGAAGGATACAGGTAGCAGTCAGCGAGATTGTACATGATCACCAGCTCCTCCTCGCTGATGAATCCGAGCTTGATGATGCGTTCCTCAAGGCCGTTGGCCACGATCATGTCATGGACTTCCGTGTCGAGCCATGAATCGCCGCCGGTAAAATAGATCACGTGGGGGATGATGTCCTTGATCTTGATAAAGGCCCTGATGAGGTTTACCATGTTTTTCCGGGGGCTCAGGGAGCCGGCGTAAAAAAAGAAAGGCGTCTTCAACCGGTACTTGTCCCTGGTTTTTTTAAGCTTCTTCGCGTCGGTGATCTTCTTGAAATGGGGCTCCACGCCCTCCTTGACGACGCGGATCTTTTCCGGCCCAATGCGCAGGAGCTCCTTCATCCGCGACGCGGTAAAATCCGAAACGGTAAGGTCGATCCTGGAAAGCCGGGCCGCGACCGGGATCATCAATTTATGGTGGAGATTATCGAAAAACTTGAATTCGCGGAAATCGAAATCCTCGAAATACACGATGTCATGGTACACGGGAATCTTTTTTCCCCGCACCAGCGGCGAAAAGGTGTTCTTGGGGAAGAGGAAGAGATCGATGCGGTTACGCCACGAGAACAGGGGAAGAAACAGGTAATCGAATAATATCTTGGAACGGAGCGGGACGATTTTAACGGTAAAATTATCAGGCAGGGGAAAGGTGAAATCCATGGAATCGTACATGAGAATGTGATACCGGTTCGTCCTGTCAATGGCCGCAAGCTCCCTGATAACATTCATGGTATACCGCGCCGGACCTCCCTTTCTCTCGTTCAAAACCCGGGCATTTATGACTATATTCATGAAACCACCTTACGCGTGCCGGTCATGGCGGCAATTTTTTTAAAACAGGCACGGTAGCCTTCGGCCTGGTTTCGCACGTCATACTTTTTTGAAAGGGCAAGGCCCTTGTTTTGAAGGGTGAGGCGCTTTTTTTCGCTCTGTACCAGATCGCGGAGTTTATCCGCGATATCCACCGGAGAAAGAGGATCGGCATAAACCACGGCATCGCCGAATACCTCCGGAATGGCGGTGCTTCTCGCCGTAAGGACCGCGGTCCCCGATGCCATGGCTTCCAGTATGGGCAGGCAGAAGCCCTCATGGAGGGAGGGAAGGGCGAAGACCTTCGCTTCCCGGTAGAGCGCCGCGAGGGTGTCGCCGGCCACGTATCCCTTGAAGATAATCCTCTTCCTGACCGGATCGTTGAGGCGATCGATCAGGTCGCGGAGGGGAGTGTTCTTCCATCCGCTTCCTCCCACGATGACAAGGTCAGAGTCGATGTCGCCGGCAACGCGGGCAAAGGCCTGGACCAGGTTCAGAAGGTTTTTTCGCGGCTGCAGGGTCCCCACGAAGAGTATGTAATTCTTTTTCTCGGCTTTTTTTGCGGGGGGAAAATTTTCAAGCTCGATGCCGTTGTAGACCACGGAGATTTTTTCATCGGCGATGCCCAGGTAGGTCACCATCTCTTTTTTTGAATGATGGGATACAGTAAAAAAATAATCCGACCTTCTTATAAAAAACGGGAAGAAGTAATTATAGAAGATGCTGTTGGCAAGGGAAATGGCCTCAGGTATTGCCTTGAAGGCCACGTCATGGATCGTTGTCGCTACCGTGACCCTTTTGGGAAGAAACAGGGGGAAATACTCGGCGCCGGCGAAAAATAATTCCACGCCGTCGCTCAGGATCTGTCTTTTCAGGGAAGGGCTCTGGAGCCAGAAACGCCGCTTTCCCGTAAGGATGCCGGGTATCTGACGCAAAGTGAAGCGGGGGTTGGCAAGAATCGCCTCGGCATACTCACTGTGAGAAATGCCGGGGGTGTACAGGAAATACTCGTTTTCCCGGTCGATGCGGGACAGCTCCTTTAAAAGCCTCAGGAGATAGTTTCCGAGCCCGTCGATATGCTCGGCATAGAGATAGTACGCGTCAACGCCTATTATCATGATTTGATCGCTCCAGAAGATGACTTAGTTGAATGATTGTGTACCGTCAATGAAAAAAATGAATCCGGGAGATAATAAGCGTTCAGTGCAATCCATGATGGTTAGCGCTCAGGGGAGGGTCATGTGAATCCTCAATTGCTTAATCAGCGCAGCTGTCCTCATCCTTTCACAACGGGATTGCAGGTGATTGACCGTGTCTGCAAAACATGTTTCCGGATACACCGTTGTTCCCGGCATGGTCAGGATGACCATGCCCAGGTCTTGGCCGATGACATGGACAAGAGAATCAATGCGAGCTTTATTAAGGCTGTACTCTCTCTCGGGAAAGGGAGGAAATGAAAAAAATACCCTGATGTTACGGGCTCGACCATAACAGGCAAAATTCTTTAGATAGAGAAGGTTCTTTGCATCCGGCTCCTCAAACCGGGCGCCCTGTTCTCCCAGGGGTCTCATGATCTTGAAGGATTTCTTTCTGTCGCCATGGATAGTGTAATTGTCTGCGTAACGGTAGAAACCGCCGGTGAAGATGTGAGCGAAATTATCGTCTATGAGCACGTGCAGGTATGTTTTAATCTTCAACTGATTGAGAAGGATGATGTATTTAATATCATCGGCGATGTCGACAAGCTGCCAGTCGGTTACTATACTTCTCCGCGATTTCATAAGAAAAAAGAATTCATTTGCTTCCTCATTCTCTCTGATATATTTGAAAAAATTTGAGCTAAGCAGCGTGCCATATTCCTGGCAAATAACGACAATATCGCCCGGAGCAAGATAGGGCTTCAATTCATCCAGATACCGTTCCATGCTTAAGCCGCCCCAGAGACCCATGTTGATGACTGAATAGTAGTTGTTCCCGGTTTTTTTCAATTCAAGCTCCAGTCGAGCGCTGTCAAGGGTTATCAGGTTGCTTCCGCCGATAAAGATTATTCTCGGGGATTTTGCCGAATTCAGCATATCACGCTTGTTCACGAGAGCAGCCAGGTCATGGTTGTAGTCTCCGGGAACTGACCAGACAATGAGCGTGCAGAGCGCTAAAAGCAGGAACATGATAATTCCTTTCTGCATGATATGGAGGAGGACTCTCAATGTTTTATCCAGTTTAACCTTGAGCGATAAATGATGAAAGATCCGCACTATCAGAACCTGAAATAAATAAATTGATCCTTTGTGAACATGCCGAAAAATAAAATCCCTGCTGCTATAAAAAAATAGAAAGACCAGCGCACAAACCGGGATTTCCGTGAAAGGATTTCCCACACGTCACCATGCTTATGGAGAGTATTGAACAGCCAGAGCGCAAGTATCGAAAAGACCGTAATGACCATCTCCGGCCGGTATGTTTCCCTTGAAAATCCGAGTATCTGGTTTCCCCTGGCTATATCAGTGATCGATTTCAGCCGCGCCGTGTCCGCAGCCGCAACTGAGGTGATGATATCTGCCAGGCCGGAGAAAATGCTGGAATATATATTGATGGCTTCGGAGAGGGTGCCGGATCTGAAAAGGACCCAGGCAAAAAGGACCAGGGTCCCTGTTGCTATTACTCGCAATGCTTTTCGGCACTGTGGCAGCCTTTTAAGCCCTGCTATCCCGGCCAGACGCTCTCGAAGGGGATCTGTCCATAAGCCGGTGACGACAAAGGCGCCATGGAGAGCTCCCCAGGCAACGAAGGTCCCGTTCGCTCCATGCCAAAGACCGCTTGCGAGAAAGGTCGTCATGATATTGACCGAATGGCGCACCCTGGGGACACGGTTGCCTCCGAGAGGAATATAGAGATAATCCCGAAACCATGTAGAGAGGGATATATGCCATCTTCTCCAGAATTCGGCGATCGAGCCGGCCCCGTAGGGAAGCTTGAAATTCTCCATCAGCCTGAAACCGAATATACGGGCCGATCCGCGGGCCATGTCGGTGTATCCGGAAAAATCGGAATAGAGCTGTACCGCAAAGAAGAACGTGGCGAGGAGGAAATAAATGCCGTGGTAATGGCCGGGGCGGCCGTATACTTCATTGACCACTATGGCGACTCGGTCGGCTATGACCGTTTTTTTGAAAAGGCCCCAGGCGAAGATCTTGATGCCCCCGGTAATGGCTTCATAATCAGGGTCATGGCGTTCATGGAACTGGGCGATGAAGCCGGGCCGTTCGATGGGTCCGGCGGCGAATTTCGGGAAAAACATCATATAGAGGATAAATATGCCCAAGTGTTTTTCGGGGAGGATGGAGCCCCTGTGAACTTCAATGATGTAACAGAGACATTGCAGCGTATAATAGGAGATGCCGAGGGGCACGATGAAATCGGCGATCGCAGCCGGATAATGGATATGAATGAACCATGCAGCCTGGAACAGGGCCTTGTAAAAGATCGGTATGTATTTAAACATACATAAGAGAGCCAGGGGTGTTATGATTCCAATGATTAGAAGCACCATCCGTTTGTGCTTATTATCGATGTTACATCCGGATATCCTCAGGGCAATGGTGTATTCAATACCGGCAACTACCGCTAGAGGAATGATAAACCAGGGATTGAAGGAGAGGAAATAAAAAGAGACTGCAATAAGCCAGAGCCACCGCCATGCGTAGGGGATCAGGTAGTATGCGATAACTGCGACAGGCAAAAAAAATAGATATTCGATGGTGTTGAATTGCATAGCATAAAACAATTAACATTCGAATCAGGATGTGGTAAAACAGGAACCTATATATTGACAAAGAGCACGTCACATGCCCAGGAGATAACAATCAGTGGTGATTGTGCGGATTTGCTTATAATGCTTTCCTGAGCAATTTTATCATTTCAGGCGTTCTGATGGATTCACCTTTATCATTCAGATGATAAATGGTATCGGCGAAATAATCCTCCGGGTAGACAAAATCAGAGGGTTTATTCAACAATGTGCCTTTGAATGATTTCTTCATCAACTGATAATAGGCGTCGATGAACTTTTCGTTTTCCCTGTATTTATGCTCCGGGAAGTGGGAAAAATAAAAAAAGACCCTGGCCTTGCGCTGCGACGCAAAATCGAAGAAATCGTTGAGAAAGGCGAGTTTTTCCCAGTCGGGGTCGCTGAAATTGGTGGTGCTGTCTCCGAGGGGCCTGAAAATCATATAGGGTTTGTTCCGATCGCCGTTGGCGTTGAAATCATCCTGAAAGCCGGGAAACCCTATATCGAAAAGGCGCGAGAACCGGAACGTGACTATTTTCAGGAGAAAGGATTTTGTCTTCATCTGTGCCAGCTCATGCATGAGCTTGAAAAGATTGAAGGCCTCGCCACGCCTCAGGTACTCCGTGATATGGCGTCCCGGGGACATGAGGAACAGGAATTTTTTGGCTTCATCATTCGTATGTATGTAGGTATAGAAATTCTTGTCCAGTATGGTGCCGTATTCCATTGTAATGACGATGACATCGGCCGGCTTGATATACGGCTTTATTTCCTCGATTATTTCCGCGGTTCCCATGCCTCCCCAGGAACTCATGTCGATGATATTATAGTGCAGTTCCTGCGCAATCGCCTCGCTTTTAAGGGAGAGCACGCTGCTCCCGCC
>JADHED010002787.1_pt1 | contig 11438 bp, 9 predicted proteins | sample 8952041 | NCBI WGS metagenome assembly JADHED01 (sample SAMN16124423, study PRJNA663239) | bioreactor sludge metagenome | isolation source: sludge (control) | place: India:Bengaluru | collected 2018-09-08
CAGGGCAGGGTCATCGACACCGGAAACGGGGATATCACCCACAGCGAGGGCCAAGGCTATGCCATGATCCTTGCGGAGGCCTACGGCGACAGGGCTTCTTTCGAAAAAATCTGGCATTGGACAAAGGACAATCTCCAGACCCGCAAGGACGACAAACTGCTCTCCTGGCTCTGGAAACCGGGCCCGGATGGGACAGGGGCCGTGGCCGATCCCAACAACGCCAGCGACGGGGATCTCCTTGTCGCCTGGGCCTTGCTTCGGGCTTCGAAGCGCTGGAATGTTTACTCCTACGAACAGGCGGCCGCCGGAATTCTCGTGGAATTGCGCCGCCTGGCGATCAAGGACACTCCGCGGGGTCCGGTGCTGCTCCCCGGTGTCGACGGTTTCGTCAAGGAAGACGGGATCATCCTGAATCCTTCCTATTACCTTTTCCCCTCTTTCCAGCTCTTTTCCCAAACCTTCCCCGGAAGCGGATGGGAGGGCCTCTCACAAAACGGGAAAAAAATGCTGGAAGAAGCCCGCTTCGGCAAATGGTCCCTGGCCCCGGATTGGGTTCTGGCCGGAGAAACTTTCAGCCTGAAAACCCCATTCCCTCCTGTTTTCGGATACAATGCCATACGCGTCCCGTTGCATGTGGGGTGGGAAAATCCCAAATCTCCGCTCCTGGTCCCCTACGCAAATTTCTGGAAACAGTTCCCGGATTTGTCCAAGATCCCCTCCACCGTGAACCTGGAGACCAATGCCTTCGGCCCTGATCCTGCCCTGCCAGGCATGCAAACGGTTGCGCGTTTTGTCCTCGCCTGTGAATCGGGAACCCGCTTAAGTGTCCGGGATATTCCTCCGCTCATGCCCGACGAACCCTATTTTTCCGCGAGCCTGAAGATGCTGACCAAGCTGGCCGTTCGCGAATCCATGGGAGGCAGAAAGTGAGATTGCGGTTTTTCTTCCCCACCTTCGTCGTCGGCTTGGGTTTCCTTGTTCCTGCGATGGCGCAGGACATCATGTCATCGGAACAGCCGGATGCGATTGCGCTCCCGACGGATGACGAAGCCAAGCCCACTCCCACCCCCTCTTTGTTCATTCCGGTGGTCCCCGGCATGCCCCAACCAAAGCCGGCGGGATCGCCCACTCCCCGCTCGCCCGTCTTCCTGCCGCCGGACATTCCTGCTCCGGCCATCCAGGCCACGCCGACAACCACGGATATTTTTCCCACAGATGCGTCACTGTTGGCCGAACCCACTCCAACGACCACACCTGCTCCCAGAAGCACACCGCTTTCCCGTCCCGCCACTCCCGTGTCCCAACCCCGGCCGCAGCCGGAGCAACAGCAACAACCCGTCAGCCAGGCCCAAATCAGCGCCTGGGTGACACAGGCCACGGAGAACCAGGATGCCAACCTCGCGATGAAAGCGGGCTGGGCTTACTTCAACCGCGGAGAGTTTTCTTCCGCGGGCATGTGGTTCAACCAGGCGTTGGAATGGAACCCCGGTCTGGGAGAAGCCGCCTACGGGCTGGCCTTCTCAAAATTTCGTGAAGGCGACCTGAGCAGCGCCGAAGCGATTGTCAATTTCCGCGGGGACAGTTACCCGAAGATGCGGGTCCTGAAAGGCGACATCTCCTCGCGCCGGGCCGTGGAAGCCTACGAAGCCAAGAACTACACCCGCAGCCGCGACCTGATGCTCCAGGCCTCCCAGGCCCGCCCGCTCAGCCGAAATGAACAGACGGTCCTCGCTTGGGACTACTACTACACAAAGGACTACGCCAAGTCCTCCGAGCTTTTTGAGAAACTCTACCGTTCCTCGCCCAGTGAGAACACCGCCCAGGGGCTCTATGCCTCGCTGGCGAAGACCGGCAATTACGAGAAAGTCGACACCATCGGCGACACAGTCAAAGGACCGCTGAAAAACATGTACGGCACCTCCGAGGCCAAACGGTATTTCAAAGCCAATCTTTTCGTGGCGGCCGCCGGAGCCGGCGGCGAAAAAGTCTACCGCGTCCTGGAGAACTACACCACCCCCAGCGTTGCGGCCGGCTTCCAATTCTGGAGCAAGTCCGGAACGGAAGGCGAAGGCAAACTCAACATGGCGGCGATCCCGATCATCTCAGGCCGGATCTACCCCTCGAACAAAACCGTTCTCACCGCCCAGATCTCCCGCATCACCCTGAATTCCGGCGACCTCCCCAACGGCGCCGTCGTGGGACAATACCCGAAGACCTTCCAAAATTACGCCGTCACTCCCACCACCTCCTACGGCAATCTTTACGATTTCTCCGTGCGCTTCGAATACCAGGACTGGGTCAGTTGGTACGTCGCTTTCGGGATCACCCCCTCCGGCGGCCCTCTCAACGCCAAGCCGGTCGGGAACATCGGCATGATCTATCGGGATGAAAAAGGCTACGTCCAGGCCGAACTCTACTCCAAGGCCGTCAAGGAAAGCATCCTCTCCTATATCGGCATGGAAGATCCCTACACGGGCAAAGACTGGGGTGGTGTCACGGAGGCCGGAGGCCGGATCTCCGTCTTCCGCTCCATCGCCCCCAAGTGGACCATTTTCCTGAACGGCAGCTATGGGTATCTCGATGGAACGGACGTCAAGGAAAACACCCACCTCTCGGGCACCGCGGCCGTTGCCTACGAATTTGAAGTCAAAAATTTCGAATACATCACTCTCGGCGTTGCCGCGTCCTACGAAAGCTACGACAACAACCAAAACCACTTCACCTACGGCAACGGCGGTTACTTCAGCCCGGAATACCTCGGCCAGGTTCTCCTCCAGGGCCAGTTTCTCACCGAGGAAGGGAAAAAATGGATCGCCGCCGGCACACTCGGCCTCGGCGTCCAGAACAACCGCCAGGCCGCAAGCCCGTATTTCCCGCTCAACCCCGACGGACGCAACTACGACGCCGAAGAATCCAGCACGGTCATCGGTCTGATCGCCGCCCAGGGTGCCTACATGATCTCGCCGAACTGGCTCATCGGCGGAGAACTCGGTTACGCCGTCACTGCCGACTACAACGAAGGTTCCATCGGTCTTTTTGTCCGCTACTTCTTCGACCAGCGCGCCGGCCTCCTCCGCACGGATCTCGGCCTGGATCGTCCCTGAGCAGGATCCCCTTTGATGGCGGGGAAAGCCGTCGCACAGCATGTTTTCGATTCGCAACCGGACAGCACTGGTCCATACTCGCGGGGATGAATGATGATTTCCCCAAAGGCCATCTGGAGTCCCTCTGGGCTCCCTGGCGGGTCGAGTATTTTCACGCGGAACACCGGACAGGATGGGATTTTCTCACCGAAGCGGCCCAGTCGGACAACGACGCGGAGCACCTCGTGATCACCAGAAAAAAATCCGCCTTTCTGATCATGAACAAATACCCCTACTCCGCCGGACACCTCATGGCCGTGCCCTACCGGAAAACCCACCGCATGGAAGACCTTGCCGAGGGGGAAATCCTGGAGCTGTGGGCGCTGGCGATCCATGCGCAAAAGCTTCTCGAAAAAGCGGTGCTGGCCCAGGGATTCAACATCGGCTGGAACCTCGGCAAAGCCTCGGGCGCGGGGGTGGACAACCATCTCCACATTCACATCGTTCCCAGGTGGATGGGAGACTCGAACTTCATCGCTGTCATCGGCGGCACCCGGATCATCCCCGAAGCCCTGCAACCACTCTACGAACGTCTTCTCAAAATCCAGGAGGACCTGTGACATTCTCCTCCCTTGGCAGGAGACTCGCCGGAGGAAGCGGCATCGAGCAATTGATGGACGACCTTGGTCACGCACTGGCCGCGACCGGCACCTCCCCCCACATGCTCGGCGGCGGCAACCCGGCCCACATTCCCGCGATGGAAGAAATCTGGCGGCAACGCATGGAGGAAATCCTCGCCGACCCGGCCACTCTCCGCCGCACTCTCGCGATTTACGATCCCCCCCGCGGAAATCCCGATTGCATCCGCTGGCTGGCGGACCTCCTCCGCTCGCAATACGGCTGGGATGTCGGCCCGGAAAACATCGCCGTCACCCCCGGCGGACAGACGGCCTTTTTCTTCCTCTTCAATCTCTTCGCCGGCAAACGCGAAGATGGCTCCCGGGGAAAAATCCTCTTTCCCCTCATGCCGGAATACATCGGCTACGCGAACCAGGCACTCGAAAAGGATCTGTTCGCCGCCCACCTCCCGCGCATCGAGCGCACTGGAGAACGCACATTCAAATACCACATCGATTTTGAAAATTTGAAGCCCGGCCCCGAAGTGGCCGCCCTTTGCGTCTCCCGCCCCACCAACCCCAGTGGCAACCTCATTTCCGACAGTGAACTGGCCCGGCTCGAAGCCGTCGCCGCGGAGAGAAACATCCCGCTGATCATCGACAACGCCTACGGCTGGCCCTTCCCAGGCATCGTCTTCGGGGAGGCCGCTCCGCTTTGGACAAAGAACACCATCCACGTCATGAGCCTTTCCAAATTTGGACTGCCGGGGACACGCACCGCCTTTGTCATCGCCCCGCCGGAAATTGCCTCGGCCATCTCATCCATGATGGCGGTGACCGGCCTCGCCAATGGCAACTTCGGCCAGACGATCGCGGGCCCGCTCATCCAGAGCGGAGAAATCCTCTCCCTGGGCAGGGAGGTCATCCGCCCCTTCTACCTTCGCAAAAGAAATGCCGCCCTCGCCGCCGTGGAAGAATTCTTCCCCCGCGAAGCCCCCTGGGCTCTGCACGAAAGCGAAGGCGCCATGTTCCTCTGGCTTTGGCTCGAAAACTCCGGACGCTCCTCCCGGGAACTCTACGAGACCCTCAAAAAACGGAACGTCCTCGTCGTTCCCGGAGAATACTTTTTCTTCGGCATGCCCGAGAACGGATGGAAACACCGTCACGAATGTCTGCGCATCTCGTTCGCCATGCAGGACGACGATGTCCGCGCAGGTCTTCGCATCATCGCGGAAGAAATCGCTACAAATCCTCGAAACGATTGACCCGGAAAGTATTCGTGCGCCCGGAAACGGGGAGCTTGAGGGATGGCGATTTGTCCGGTGCCACTTTTGCCTTTTCGCGAAGAGCAGACTCATCCGTGGGCGCCGAAGTGATTTTTCCCGTGTTGTAGGTGTTGATGTCGATCAGCGCGCTGCGCCCGCCCCCCGGAAGCTTGCGCCGCTGGGCGATGAAGGCTCCGGGGCGGTAATAATTCGTCAAATCCCGCTTGAAGGCGGATCGATTGATCCCGATGAAAAGGTTCTTCCGGATTTCAAAATGGAGGTGGGCAACATACATCCCCCGGTTTGTTCCGATCGTTCCCACCTGCTGACCCCGGGTGATCTGCTGACCCTCGCGCACCAGAATCCTGTCCAAGTGGGCATACATGGAATCCACCGTCTGGAGCTGCCCGTTCTCCACAAAGACATGCCGGATCAGCACCACATTCCCCCACCCCATCCGGGCATCCCTTGCAAAAGTCACATAGCCATGCCCGATGGCATAGACCGGAGCCCCCAGATCGCTGTTCCCACCGTTCAATCCATTCCAATCTTCCCCGGGGTGATACGAGAGAAACCCCCGCGACATGTAATACCCCTCGGCATCCGGTTTCCCAACCGGCTGGTCAAAACCGTCCGCCACACGCGTGCGCACCTGTTCCGCCTGTGGCGCAGCCATAAGGCCCGCCAGCAAACAAAAGAGTGCTGTCCAGAAAAACCATCTTCGCATGGATTGTTCAGGCTACGATGTCGAAGCCTGTTGCGCAACAACTCCCCTTCGGGGATACGGCCCTCAGATTCCGTCCCCGTTCAGGCCATCCACCTCTGCGGCAGCCACCGGACTCCCCTGCAGGACATCAAAAAGGGTGGTCCTGTCCATCAACTCCGCCACCATGTTCCGGGCACGAAGCAAAACCCGGCGAAACCGGCACACGGACTCCTGCGAACACCGCTTGTAATCGGTCACGGAGACACAGGCGATCGGCGCCAGATATCCGTCAAAATGTCTCACGACCTCTCCCATCGTGATTTTTGCGGGATTTTTCTTCAGGAGATACCCCCCCCGCTTGCCGGGCAGGCTCTCCACCCATCCCCGCTCCTTGAGATCGAGCATGATATGCTCCAAGAAACGCTTCGGAACATCATTTCTGCGGGCCAGCTCGCCAATGGGAATCGGATTTCCCCCGTGATGCTCGACCAGGGTGAAAAGCGCCCTCAGAGCGTAGTCTGTCCGCATGGATAACTGCATAGACGACGAAGTTAGACGGGATTACACGGATTTCAAGAACGGCCTTTCTCCGGAAAATCTCCCACGGCTTTCTCAAAGATTTCCCATGTCCGCTCCCATTCCCCACCCACCAACTCGCAATTCTTCAGGATCTCGCTGTTGTTCTCCTCCATCCACCCCAGCGTGGCATTGTCGTAACGCTCCTGCGCCCGGACAAATTGCTCGTGAATCAACCAGGCATGCAGCCCCCGGTCCCGGAAACCCGGCACCACCCCCAGCACAGTCTGCCGGCAGGAATTGATTTTGTGCGTCTTCATGAGCCAAAAAATGTGGGGCAGGCGAAGCCAATGCGGGGTCTTTTTGATCCGACCCAGAATCTCGTTGAAATTCGGCAGGGTGATCGCCACACCGGCGTCCTTCCCATCCGACTCCGCAATCAAAAGAAGCCGGGGATCCGCAATCGCCCGCATGTCATCGGCCGCCGCCAGGAGATCCTCCCTGGAGATCGGAACAAACCCCCAGTTCCGCTCCAGAGTCGCATTGTAAACCTCCCGCACGATTTCCAACTCCTGCGGGAGACGGGTCAGATCCATCGTCCGCATCTTCAACCGGGATCGCGCCGCAATCCGCTCAACGATGCGGGCCATCCGGGCCGGTTGCTCCAGGCGGTGCATCGGGAGGTTCATCCCATGCATTGTCCGCACACTGCGGAATCCCACTCCGGCAAGCAGGCCGGGGTAATACCCGGGGTTCCATGTCAGACCGATGCAGGGGGGAAGATCGAATCGCGAGGTCAGCAACCCGCACTCATCATTGATGCTCGGGTTATACGGTCCGCGCATCGCATCCAATCCGGCCTCCCGCAGGACATTCTCCACCTGCCCGAACAACAGGCGCGCGGTCTCCGGATTGTCCTCACATTCGAAAAAACCGAAAAAGCCGGTCCTGTCGCCATACCGTTCATTGTGGGAACGGTTGATCACCGCGGCAATCCTCCCCACCGGTCGGCCATCGCGCATCGCGACAAATGCCGTCATCTCCCCGTGCCGGACATGAAAGGCCGACTTCGGGGAAAAATACTTCGCGATACTACCGGGAAACGGCGGAATGAAGGCCGGATCCGTTCCGTGCAGGCTCTCCGCCACCCGCTCGAACTTCTTCCTCTCCCCCGGTGTCCTGCAAACGGAAATCGAACACGTTTTTTCTGCGGGTCGGGTTGACGTAGGCGGGATCATCGAAGGTTCCAAGTTCGCGCGCAAGTTTCTCAAAAATCTCGAGCACGCGATCGAGGTCGGAGTCCGTATGGGTGGCCATGAAACTGGTGCGCACGATCGCCTCCCCGTAGCGAACGGCCGGATAAATCGCCGGGGTGGCAAAGATTCCCTCTTCGTAAAGCCGCTGGGTGAAGACAAATGCCTTCGCCTCGCTCCCGATCAGAATCGGCACAATCGGCGTCTGCGTCGTCCCGATCTTGAATCCGATGCGCTTGAACCCCTCGTGCATCTTGTGCGTGTTGCGCCAGAGCTGATAAATCCGTTCAGGCTCCTGCTGCATGATCTCCAGCGCCTTCAAAACAGCTCCCGCGACAGCCGGGGCCAGCGCCGCCGTGAAAATGAAACACCGGGCACGGTGCTTGAGATACTCGATCATCTGCGCATCGCCCGCAATGAAGCCGCCCATGGAACCGAGAGACTTCGAGAAAGTGCCCATGACGATGTCCACCTCGTCGTTCAACCCGAAATGATGCACGGTTCCCCGGCCCTGTGGCCCGAGCACCCCGAGCGAATGCGCCTCGTCCACATAGACCAGCGCCTCATATTCCTTCGCCGCCTCCACCATCGGAGGCAGATCGGCAATGTCGCCGGACATGCTGAAAACCCCGTCCATCACCACCAGACGCCCCGCCTCTGCGGGCAGGCGCTTCAAACGGTTGCGCAGCGAAGTGGCCGAGTTGTGCCGATAGGGAATCAGCCTCGCCGGAGCAAACTGGCAGCCATCGATGATGCTCGCATGATTCTCCCGGTCGCAAAGAATCGCATCCCCCTCCTCGGTCAGCGAAGCCAGAGCCCCCTGATTCGCAAAAAACCCCGTCGAAAACAAAACCACGGACTCCCTTTGGAGGAACGCCGCCAACGCCTCTTCCAGCTCCACATGCAGCTTGATCGTTCCATTCAGCAGCCGGGAACCCGTGCAGCCCGCCCCATAGAGACGGGTGGCCTCACAGGCGGCTTCGATCACCCGCGGATCCTGGGCCAGTCCCAGGTAGTTGTTCGAGCCGATCATGATCTTCGGCTGTCCCTCACAGACGACATAGTTTCCGTGAGGCTCTTCGATACAGCGAAAGTAGGGGTAAAATCCCTGGGCTCGCGCATCCGCGCTATCCCTGTATTCCCGGCATTTTTGGTATAAATCTCGTGCCACAGCAGGCTGGTTTCTTGAAGGAGCCAGATTCGCATGAATGTTCCCAAAGTAAATGATTTTTACGGATTTCCAGAGCCCGACAGGAGGGCAACACCCGGTCCAAGTCGTCGAAATATCCCCACCCGGAGATTCCTCACGCAGCAACACAGGGAACACAGCAACAACCGTTTCCGGGCTTGTTCGAAAGAAGCGGGACACCTTGGAAGCCGAACCCGTGAAGAACGCAAAACCTCATCTCGAAATCGCTGACATCACGGCGTGCGCAGGGCACTGATGCCAATGAATCTCACAATCCCGGCCACCCTGAAGCCACGGACTCCGTTGCAACCAGACCATCCCACTCCTTTGCCTCATCTCCCGGATGTCATCTTTCAAAGGCTTCAGCGGCGTCTCCGTCAGTATGGCCTTCATTGTGGTGTTAAGCCACGCGCCCGCGAGGGGCGCGACTGCGGAGCGCACGGACCCATGCGAGACGGACCCGGTTTCAATCCACGCGCCCGCAAGGGGCGCGACGGTTACGGAGGCATTGATCTCGGACTTCGACGAGGTTTCAATCCACGCGCCCGCGAGGGGCGCGACTCTACCGCGCGTCTATTGTCACTGCTCGACAAGGTGTTTCAATCCACGCGCCCGCGCGGGGCGCGACCCCAGGTATCGGCATGCTTGATCGAGCTTTTGAGGTTTCAATCCACGCGCCCGCGAGGGGCGCGACGGCCGATCCAACTCTCTCAAAAGAGGACAAAATCGTTTCAATCCACGCGCCCGCGAGGGGCGCGACTGAGAGTTCGGCGAGAAATTGTTGGCTGTAGCTGGTTTCAATCCACGCGCCCGCGAGGGGCGCGACTCAACATTTATTTTACGTTTTTTTGCGATGCACGGTTTCAATCCACGCGCCCGCGAGGGGCGCGACCGAGTTCTCCAGTTTCGCTGGCGAGCCATGCCTGTTTCAATCCACGCGCCCGCGAGGGGCGCGACGTTTTGCTTGCACCGCGTGCCGCCAGTTCGTCTCGTTTCAATCCACGCGCCCGCGAGGGGCGCGACGTCCGTATTTCTGCCTGTCATCCTTGAGAAGCTGGTTTCAATCCACGCGCCCGCGAGGGGCGCGACTTACTCCTCTTGGAATATTGGCGATACTCTTCCTGTTTCAATCCACGCGCCCGCGAGGGGCGCGACTCATATCGCTATTTCAAGCTTGCCACGAGCGACCGTTTCAATCCACGCGCCCGCGAGGGGCGCGACCTGAGTGCTTTCGAGCAGCCGAAGCCCACCAGATGTTTCAATCCACGCGCCCGCGAGGGGCGCGACTGGAACCTGGAGGGATAGCGGCTCTTTATCTGGTGTTTCAATCCACGCGCCCGCGAGGGGCGCGACCTCCGGGCCGACAAGCCGAATGCGGAGACACCGGTTTCAATCCACGCGCCCGCGAGGGGCGCGACCCGTGGCAATCCCGCCGCCGATGAGGGCGAGCGGTTTCAATCCACGCGCCCGCGAGGGGCGCGACATCCACGTAACTGCGGAGATTTTGAGCTACGTAAAGTTTCAATCCACGCGCCCGCGAGGGGCGCGACGGCATTAGGTGCAGCGTCGGGTTAGGCAAATTATGTTTCAATCCACGCGCCCGCGAGGGGCGCGACTCGCAGCCATTTTTTGTTACAGGCTCAACGTCGCTGTTTCAATCCACGCGCCCGCGAGGGGCGCGACCTGCTTTTGCGGCTTCTCAATCCCGGGATTGAGTTTCAATCCACGCGCCCGCGAGGGGCGCGACTCAACATTTATTTTACGTTTTTTTGCGATGCACGGTTTCAATCCACGCGCCCGCGAGGGGCGCGACCGAGTTCTCCAGTTTCGCTGGCGAGCCATGCCTGTTTCAATCCACGCGCCCGCGAGGGGCGCGACACCGAGGAGTTTTGCGAGTAGTGCTTTCATTTTTGTTTCAATCCACGCGCCCGCGAGGGGCGCGACGCAGGCTCAGAGCCTCCTCGCGCGAAACCCTCAAAGTTTCAATCCACGCGCCCGCGAGGGGCGCGACATTGCCGACATGTTGGAATTGACGCCGTCAAACGGTTTCAATCCACGCGCCCGCGAGGGGCGCGACAATATGACTTCACCGACGCCGACTGGCGGACGACCGTTTCAATCCACGCGCCCGCGAGGGGCGCGACAGGGACAACACCACTCGCAATCAAATTGCCCTGGGTTTCAATCCACGCGCCCGCGAGGGGCGCGACTTTTAGGCACGGACGACCTCCTCGCTGCCGTCCGTGTTTCAATCCACGCGCCCGCGAGGGGCGCGACCTGACGAAACCGACGACATACCATTCTGACATTTGTTTCAATCCACGCGCCCGCGAGGGGCGCGACTAGCTGGGACGCTTGGTTCAGCCCTCCGAAAATGTTTCAATCCACGCGCCCGCGAGGGGCGCGACGGACTACCACACGATCCAGCGGAGGGAGAGCGGGGTTTCAATCCACGCGCCCGCGAGGGGCGCGACTAGTTATCCGTTTTGTGCCCATTCCCAAGTGGCAGTTTCAATCCACGCGCCCGCGAGGGGCGCGACGAGCAACAGTTCTTCGGCTCTCTGCGTCATTGGAGTTTCAATCCACGCGCCCGCGAGGGGCGCGACATGGTTCCTCCTCCAACCGTGGTAACGACGAGATGTTTCAATCCACGCGCCCGCGAGGGGCGCGACCATTTTTTGGTGTCAGTCAGGACACAATAGGGTTTGTTTCAATCCACGCGCCCGCGAGGGGCGCGACAAAAGTTGCCGTAGAATGGGGGCGTAGAAGTCGAGTTTCAATCCACGCGCCCGCGAGGGGCGCGACCCTT
>JADHED010002789.1_pt1 | contig 11434 bp, 11 predicted proteins | sample 8952041 | NCBI WGS metagenome assembly JADHED01 (sample SAMN16124423, study PRJNA663239) | bioreactor sludge metagenome | isolation source: sludge (control) | place: India:Bengaluru | collected 2018-09-08
CAACCCGCGCCTGGTGCGCGGCATGGACTACTACAACCTCACGGTGTTCGAGTTCATCACCGAGCAGCTGGGCTCGCAGGGCACGATCTGCGGCGGCGGCCGCTACGACTACCTCATTGAGCAGATCGGTGGCAAGAGCGCCCCGGCCGTCGGCTGGGCCTTGGGTGTGGAGCGCGTGCTGGAGCTGCTCAAGGAGCAGGCGACTCAGGCGCCGCAGCCCGCCTCTGACGCCTACGCTGTGGTGCCCGACGCCGCGGCGCTGCCCACGGTCATGCGCGTGCTGCAGCAACTGCGCGCCCTGGGCGTGGCGGTGCAGATGCACAGCCCGGCGACGGCGGGCGAGGGCATGGGCAGCATGAAGTCGCAGTTCAAGAAGGCGGACGCCAGCGGCGCGCGCTTCGCCCTGGTCTTCGGGGCGGACGAACTGGCGCGCGGCGCCGTCACCGTCAAGCCCCTGCGTGAAGTGGGCGAGCAAGTCGAACGCCCGTTGGCAGCCCCGGCCGACTGGGCCGCCACCCTACAATCGCCGCGCTGAATGGAACTCGCAAATGGCAAATAACTTCGACCTGCAAGAACAAGAACAGCTCGACGAGCTCAAGCATTTCTGGAACAAATGGGGTACGCCCATCACCTGGGCGTTGATCGTCATCATGGGCGGCTTTGCCGCATGGAACGGCTACCAGCTGTGGCAAAGTCGCCAGGCTAGGCAGGCTACCGCCCTGGTGGAGGCGGTGGAGCTGGCTGCACAGGCCGGCGACATGGCGCGCGTCGAGCAGGCCTTTGGTGATCTGAAGAATGGCTATGGCGGCACCATTCAGGCCGGCCAGGCAGGTCTGCTGGCCGCCAAGGCGCTGGCCGATGCCGGTCAATGGGATGCAGCCAAGGGCACGCTGGCCTGGGTGGCCGACAAGGCATCCGACGAAGGCTATATGGCGCTGGCCAGGCTGCGCCTGGCCGGGGTGCTGATGGAGCAGAAGGCGTATGACGAGGCGCTGGCCCAGTTGTCTGGCCGCATGCCGGCCGAGTTTGCCGGCGTTGCGGCAGATCGCAAGGGCGACGTCCTGGCGCTGCAGGGCAAGAACCAGGAGGCGATCGCCGAATACCGCCGCGCCTACCAGGCCTTTGGCGACGGCGTGGAGTATCGCCGTCTGGTTGAGGCCAAGCTCAACGCCCTGGGGGCGCAGGTGCAGACCGTGGCCGCGGCCGCCACAGCCGGGGGTGCACAGTGATCGCCGCGCGCAAGACTTCACGAGCGTTGGTGCTGGTGCTCTCGCTGGCCGCGGTGCTGGGCACCGGCGGTTGTTCGTTGTGGGGCGGTTCGCTGTGGGGTGGTTCATCCAAATCCAAGCCTGCGGACTTGGGGCCGAATGTGCCCGTGCTCGGCGTGCGCCAGGCTTGGACGGCCAGGATGGGCGCGACGGATGGGTTGGCGCTCGACGTCCATGTGAATGCAAGCACCGTCACGCTGGCGTCTGCCAACGGCGAGGTGGCGGCCATTGACGCGCGCACCGGGGGCGATGTCTGGCGCGCCCAGCTGAATACGCCGCTGGCTTCGGGCGTCGGCAGTGATGGTCGCTGGGCTGCCGTGGTTTCTCGGGGCGCGCAGCTCATCGTGCTTGACGCTGGCCGCGAAATTTGGCGCAAGCCATTGACGGCCCAGGCCTACACAGCACCGCTGGTGGCTGGCAATCGGGTTTTCGTGCTGGCGGCCGATCGCTCGGTCAGCGCCTACGATGCTGCCACCGGCTACCGGTTGTGGGGCCAACAGCGTCCAGGCGAGCCCTTGATCCTGAGCCAGGGCGGCGTTCTGATGGCTGTGGGCGACACCTTGGTGGCCGGGCTTTCCGGGCGGCTGGTGGGGTTCAACCCCGATAACGGCGTGGTGCGGTGGGAGGCACCCCTGGCCAGCCCGCGGGGCACCAATGATGTGGAGCGTCTGGTGGAGCTTGTGGGCCGCACCAGCCGCGTGGGCGACAACCTGTGCGCGCGTGCCTTCCAGGCCAGCGTGGGCTGCATAGACGCTGCACGTGGTGCGGTGCTGTGGACGCAGCCGGCCAGCGGTAGCGAAGGCATAGACGGAGACGCCAACATGCTGTTCGGTACCGAGAGCAATGGCGTGGTTGTCGCCTGGCAACGCGCCGACGGCAAGCGCGCCTGGACGTCCGAGCGGCTGCAGTTTCGCAAGCTGACGGCGCCTCTGCTGCTGGGCCGGTCGGTGGTCATTGGCGACGATACGGGCCTGGTGCATCTGCTTTCGCGTGAAGATGCCACGCCGCTCAACCGTTTGACCACGGATGGCTCGGGCATTGCCGCAGCGCCCGTAGCTGCCGGCGATACGCTGGTGGTGGTCACGCGCAAGGGTGGCATCTATGGTTTTCGCCCGGACTGACTCAGATAGGACATTCGGATGAAACCGGTCATCGCCCTGGTGGGGCGGCCCAATGTGGGCAAATCCACCCTGTTCAATCGCCTGACCAAGTCGCGCGACGCCATCGTGGCCGACTTCGCCGGTCTCACGCGCGACCGCCATTACGGCAACGGGCGCCAGGGAAAGCACGAGTACATCGTGATCGACACCGGCGGCTTTGAGCCCGATGCAGGCAGTGGCATCTACCGCGAGATGGCCAAACAGACCCGCCAGGCGGTGGCCGAGGCCGACGTGGTGGTCTTCGTGGTGGACGTTCGCGGCGGCCTGTCGGCGCAGGACCATGACATTGCCAACTATCTGCGCCGCCTGGGCAAGCCCTGCGTGCTGGCCGGCAACAAGGCCGAGGGCATGCAGGACAGTGCGCACCTGGCCGAGTTTTATGAATTGGGCCTGGGGGAGGTATATCCGGTCTCGGCGGCCCATGGTCAGGGTATTCGCAGCCTGGTGGAGTTGGCGCTTGAGCCCCTGGCGTTACCGGAGCCGGAGGACGGCGATGTCGATGCCGAGTCCAATGTCATACGTCTGGCAGTGGCCGGGCGGCCCAATGTGGGCAAGTCCACCCTGATCAACACCTGGCTGGGCGAGGAGCGGCTGGTTGCGTTCGATATGCCGGGTACCACCCGCGATGCGATCTCGGTGCCGTTTGAGCGCAATGGCCAGAACTTCGAGCTCATTGACACGGCAGGCCTGCGCCGAAAGGGCAAGGTGTTCGAGGCGATCGAGAAGTTCTCGGTCGTCAAAACCCTGCAGGCCATTGAGTCGGCCAACGTGGTGCTGTTGTTGCTTGACGCCACCCAGGGCGTGACGGATCAGGATGCGCACATTGCCGGCTACATCCTGGAGAGCGGCCGCGCCGTGGTCATCGCGGTGAATAAATGGGATGCCGTGGATGATTACCAGCGCCAGCAGCTGGAGCGATCGATCGAGTCGCGCCTGTCGTTCCTCAAGTTTGCCCCGCTGCATTTCATCTCGGCCATGAAGCGCCAAGGCATAGGGCCACTGTGGACATCGATAGCGCAGGCCTACAAGTCGGCCAACCGCAAGATGCCTACGCCGGTGCTGACACGCCTCTTGCACGAGGCAGTGCAATTCCAGACCCCGAAGCGCGCGGGTGGGTACCGTCCCAAGCTTCGCTATGCGCACCAGGGAGGCATGAACCCGCCGGTTATCGTGATTCACGGCAATTCGCTGGAGCATGTGTCTGAAGCCTACAAGCGCTTCCTGGAGGGGCGTTTTCGCAAGGAATTCGAACTCGTGGGTACGCCACTGCGTATCGAACTGCGAACCTCCAGCAATCCGTACACGGATAATTGATTCTCGTGAGGCCTTGCCCGGCGTAAGCCTGTCTGGCTGTGGTAAGGTGCTGCTTTACAACAACATTCTTGAACACGGAGAATATCGTGAGCAATAAAGGTCAGCTTCTTCAAGACCCCTTCCTGAACGCACTGCGTCGTGAGCATGTGCCGGTGTCCATCTACCTGGTCAACGGCATCAAACTGCAGGGGCAGATCGAATCTTTCGATCAGTACGTCGTGTTGCTGCGCAACACCGTGACGCAGATGGTTTACAAGCATGCCATCTCGACCATCGTTCCTGGGCGTGCCGTGAATTTTTCCACGGCAGATGCCGCGGAGGATGTCAATCAGTAAGCCAGCAACGCAGCTTGAGGCAGTGTCAGGGTCCAAGCGCTATGCAAGCAAGGATCCGCAGCCTTGAGTTCCAAGCCATCGCCCGCCGCTGCCACGCCAGCACTGTTGATTGGTGTGGATTTTGGCGTGCCTCATTTCGATGCAGAGTTGCTCGAACTTGGCTTGTTGGCGCAGACTGCGGGACTGAACCCGGTGGCGCGTCTGACCTGCAAGCGCAAGGTGCCAGATGCCGCATTGTTTGTTGGTAGCGGAAAAGCCGATGAAATCCGCACCCTGGCCCAGATGCATGGTGCCCAGGAGGTGCTGTTCGACCAGGCCTTGAGCCCGGCGCAGCAACGCAACCTGGAGCGCCATCTGCAATTGCCGGTCAATGACCGCACGTTGCTGATTCTGGAAATTTTTGCGCAACGTGCACGCAGCCACGAAGGCAAGTTGCAGGTCGAGCTCGCTCGTCTGCAGTACCTGAGCACGCGGTTGGTGCGCCGCTGGTCTCACCTGGAGCGCCAGCAGGGCGGCATTGGCATGCGCGGCGGCCCGGGTGAGACGCAGATTGAACTGGACAAGCGCATGATTGGCGATGCCATCAAGCGTACGCGTGAGCGTCTGGTCAAGGTCAAGCGCCAGCGCGCCACCCAGCGCCGCCAGCGTGAGCGGCGCGACACTTTCAACATCTCACTGGTCGGCTACACGAACGCAGGCAAGTCCACCTTGTTCAATACCTTGGTGAAGGCGCGTGCATATGCGGCCGACCAGTTGTTTGCGACGCTCGATACCACCACACGGCAACTCTATCTGGGTGAGGCGGCAGGCTCGGCGTCGCTCTCCGATACGGTGGGCTTCATTCGCGACCTGCCCCATGGACTGGTCGATGCATTCCAGGCCACGCTGCAAGAGGCGGTGGACGCCGATCTGTTGCTGCATGTGGTGGATGCGGCCAACCCTGCCTACCCGGAGCAGATTGCGCAGGTACAACTGGTGCTGGCGGAAATCGGTGCCTCGCATATCCCACAGCTTCTGGTGTTCAACAAATACGATGCCATGCCGCCTGAAGCCAGGCCCAAACAGCTGCAAGACATGTATGAGATGGATGGGCGCAAGGTGCCGCGCATTTTTGTTAGTGCACGCCAGGGGGAAGGAGTTGCAGCCCTGCGTGAGCAGTTGGGGAACATGGTTGCGGTGGCAGTGTCGAAGGGCATACCCCCTGATCAAGCTGCTGAATCTTCAAGTCTGCCGACTTGATTGGGCACAATGCCGACTGTTACAGATTTACAAAGAACCAGAGAACGTGCGCATGAATCTTCATAACCGTGCCTCGCGCTGGGCATTGCTGCCCGAGCGTATCCGAGGGATGTTCAACCTCAACGATCCACGCTGGGGCCGTGGTGACGACAAGGGTGAGGCTGATGAGCGTCCTCAGTCAGATCGGCCGAACAGTGACAGGCCGCAAGGTGGCCGGGGGCGTGATCAGGGCCCGGGCAGTCAACCCCCCGATCTCGATGAGCTCTGGCGTGACCTCAATCGTCGGTTGAGCGGCTTGTTTGGTGGCGGTAACGGTGGTGGCCGCGGGCGTATGCCTGGTGGGGGCAATGGTGGAGGGTTGCAGCCTGACATGAAAAGTGCCGGAGTGGGTGTGGGGCTCATTGCGGCCATCGCTGTCTTGATCTGGCTGGGCACAGGCTTCTTCATCGTGCAGGAAGGTCAGCAGGCCGTGATTACGCAGTTCGGGCGGTACAAGAGCACGGTGAATGCGGGCTTTAACTGGCGCCTGCCTTACCCTGTCCAGCGTCACGAACTGGTATTTGTGACGCAGATCCGCTCTGCTGATGTGGGACGCGATACGGTCATCAAGAGCACAGGCCTGCGCGAATCGGCAATGCTGACTGAAGACGAAAACATTGTCGAAATAAAGTTTGCTGTCCAGTATCGTTTGAATGACGCTCGCGCCTGGTTGTTCGAGAGTCGAAACCCGGCTGATGCCGTGGTGCAGGTGGCAGAGACTGCGGTACGTGAAGTCGTCGGCAAGATGAAAATGGACACTGCGCTGGCTGAGGAGCGTGACCAGATTGCGCCGCGGGTGCGTAATCTGATGCAGACCATTCTTGATCGTTACAAGATTGGCGTGGAGGTGGTGGGCATCAACTTGCAACAAGGTGGCGTGCGCCCGCCTGAACAGGTGCAGTCGGCATTTGACGATGTGCTCAAGGCAGGACAGGAGCGTGAACGTGCGAAGAATGAAGCGCAGGCCTATGCCAATGACGTGATCCCGCGCGCAGCAGGTACGGCGTCGCGCCTCGCGGAAGAGGCCGCTGCGTACAAGGCACGCATCGTGGCTCAGTCTCAGGGTGATGCGCAGCGTTTTGCCGCCGTGTTGGCCGAATACCAGAAAGCTCCCCAGGTGACGCGCGACCGCATGTATCTCGAATCCATGCAGCAGATCTACAGCAATGTCACCAAGGTGCTGGTGGAGTCACGCCAGGGATCCAACCTGTTGTATTTGCCACTGGACAAGATCATGCAGGGCGTCTCGCAGACCTTGCCTCCCGCAACCGTGGAGGCGCCGACTGCGGGCACGGCGGCACCTGCCGCGTCTTCTCAATTTCCCAGCGACTCCCGTGTCACGCGCGATCCCAATCGCTCGCGTGAACGCGAGTCTCGATAGGAGATCTGTGTGAACAGAATCGGATTTTTAGTCTCCAGTATCTTGGTGCTGCTGGGGTTGGCCAGCTCCATGATGTTCGTGGTGGATCAGCGGCAGTTCGGCGTGGTGTATGCGCTCGGGCAGATCAAAGAGGTCATTACCGAGCCGGGCCTGAATTTCAAGCTGCCGCCGCCATTCCAGAACGTGCGCTATATCGACAAGCGGTTGCTCACTTTGGATAGCTCGGATACCGAATCCATGCTGACGGCGGAAAAGCAGCGCGTGGTGATCGACTGGTATGTGCGTTGGCGCATCTCGGATCCGCAGGAATACATCCGCAACGTGGGTCTGGATGAAAGCGCGGGCGCCTTGCAGCTCAACCGGGTGGTGCGCAATTCCTTCCAGGAGGAGGTGAATCGCCGCACAGTGAGAGAGCTACTGTCGAGCAAGCGCGATGCGCTGATGGAGGATGTCAAACGCGAGGTGCTTGAGGCCGTGCGCGGCGCCAAGCCCTGGGGCGTGGACGTGGTGGATGTGCGTATCACGCGCGTTGACTATGTAGAGGCCATCACCGAGTCCGTCTATAGGCGCATGGAGGCCGAGCGTAAGCGCGTGGCCAATGAGCTGCGTTCCACCGGCGCTGCCGAGGGCGAAAAAATCCGCGCCGATGCAGACCGTCAGCGAGAGATCGCGATCGCCAACGCCTATCGCGATGCGCAGAAGATCAAGGGTGAGGGCGATGCTGATGCAGCGCGCCAATACGCGGAAGCCTTTGGACGCGACCCGCAATTCGCCCAGTTCTACCGCAGCCTGGAGGCCTATAAGGCCAGCTTCAACCGCAAGAGCGACGTGATGGTGCTCGACCCTTCGTCCACTGATTTCTTCAAGGCATTCCGTGGTGGCGGTGTCGCATCGGGTGCCGTGGCGGCGCCGGGTGCGAATGCGGCATCGCGCAGACCCTGAATCCGTGGTCGCGTCGGGGCATGGATTGGGACAGCAGTTTATGGATGGCTCTTGGCTTGGTGCTGGTGATCGAAGGGATTTTCCCGTTCCTATCACCCGCCGGTTGGCGGCAGATGTTTGCGCAGATTCTGCAACTGCGTGATGGACAGATTCGGTTTTGCGCTCTGCTCAGCATACTCGCCGGCGAGCTTGTGCTGTTGTTGCTGTTGTAGTCGTCCCAGGTACGGGCATGGCGAGCGCGTGCCGGTAGAATCCTTCTTTTAACAGCCTTCCCAACCTCATGTCCGCCTGGGTTCTGCCGGATCACATTGCCGATGTTCTGCCATCCGAAGCACGGCACATCGAAGAACTTCGTCGCGGGTTGCTCGATACCGCTCGCAGCTACGGCTATGAGTTGGTCATGCCGCCGCTGCTCGAGCACCTGGATTCACTCTTGACCGGCACCGGAGAGGCGCTGGATCTGCTTACCTTCAAGTTGGTCGATCAGCTATCCGGTCGCTCCCTGGGTTTGCGTGCGGACACAACGCAGCAGGCAGCCCGCATCGACGCGCACCTACTCAATCGCAGGGGTGTCACAAGGCTGTGCTATTGCGGCCCTGTACTGCACACCCGGCCGGATCGACCCCATGCTACGCGTGAGCCTTTGCAGTTTGGTGCTGAGATCTATGGCCATCCTGGTATGGAGGCTGATATCGAGGCTGTGCAGTTGTCGTTGGAGTGCTTGCGCAGTGCGCGTGTGCAGGGTGTGAGCGTTGATCTGGCCGATGTGCGTATCGTGCGCCACTTGCTTGCGGGCGTTCCGGTGGAGTCACAGATCTTGGGGCGTGTGCATGCGGCGTTGGCTGCTAAGGACATCAGCGAGTTGAGGTCGCTTACTCGCGATTTTCCGGTCACATCGCGTGAAGGGCTGCTTGCTTTATTGCAGCTGTATGGGGACATTGGTGTACTGGATGAGGCAAAAATCGCCCTGAGATCAATAGCTGGCGTGCACAGCGTGCTATCAGACTTAAAGGTATTGGCATCAAGCGTTCGTGACGCACGCGTGACCTTTGATTTGGCCGATCTGCGCGGCTATGCATACTATAGTGGCGTTCGTTTTGCCATCTACACCGAGGGCGCAAGCGATGCGTTGGTGCGTGGTGGGCGCTACGACGAGGTTGGTGCAGTGTTTGGTCGTAATCGCCCAGCAGCTGGCTTCAGCCTGGATATCAAGCAATTGGTGGGTGTAGTGCCGCCCCGCTCGCTCAGGGCGGCAATTCGTGCCCCCTGGGGAGAGAGGCTGGACCTCAGTGCGGCGATTGCTGCATTGCGTTCTCAGGGTGAAACTGTGGTGTGCATGCTGCCTGGGCATGGCAGCGAAGTGGATGAATTTCACTGCGACCGTGAACTGATCCAGATCGCTGATTGCTGGGTCGTTCGGGCCATTTGATTCCAGGCCATCTGATATTTGATTTTCCAGAATTTGAATCGGGTTTGACATGAAAGCAAGCAAAGGTCGCAACGTCGTGGTGGTTGGTACCCAATGGGGTGACGAAGGCAAGGGCAAGCTCGTTGACTGGCTCACCGAAAGCGCGCAGGGAGTGGTGCGTTTCCAAGGCGGTCACAATGCCGGCCATACGTTGGTCATCAACGGCGTCAAGACCGCCTTGCACCTGATCCCCAGTGGCATCATGCGGCCGGGTGTGAAGTGCTATATCGGAAATGGTGTGGTGCTTTCGGCCGCCAAGTTATTTGATGAAATTGAAGGACTGGAGAAAGCTGGCGTGGAGGTGCGTTCGCGTCTGCGCGTAAGCGAAGCATGCCCGTTGATTCTCCCGTTCCATGTGGCGCTTGACGTGGCTCGCGAGGCCGCACGCGAGCATGGGGGTGTCGAGAAGATTGGAACGACAGGCCGTGGCATTGGCCCTGCCTATGAAGACAAGATTGCTCGCCGTGCGCTACGTGTGCAGGATTTGAAGTATCCAGAACGTTTTGCGGCCAAACTGCGTGAGCTGCTGGCCTTGCATAACCATGTTCTAAGCAGCTTCCTTGGTTCAGGGAGCTTTCAGTTCAGTGACGCGCTCAAGCCGTACATCCAGGACGGGCGGGTTCAGTTCGAGCCGGTCTTTGCGGAAGCCATGCGCCATGCAGAGATGTTGAGGCCCATGATGGCGGACGTGTCTCGGGAGCTCAATGACGCTCACGTAGCGGGTGCCAATCTGTTGTTTGAGGGAGCGCAGGGCACGCTGTTGGATGTTGATCATGGCACCTACCCCTATGTAACCTCCAGCAATTGCGTGGCGGGCAATGCTGCAGCTGGCGCGGGAGTTGGGCCGGGGTTGCTGCACTACGTGCTGGGAATCACCAAGGCGTACTGTACGCGCGTGGGTGGAGGTCCTTTTCCAACCGAGCTGGAGTGGGAGAAGCCAGGTACGCCGGGTTATCACATGAGCACCGTAGGCGCAGAGAAGGGCGTTACCACTGGGCGCAGCCGCCGCTGTGGCTGGTTTGATGCTGCGCTTCTCAAGCGCAGTGCGCAGGTCAATGGCTTGTCGGGACTCTGCATCACGAAGTTGGACGTACTCGATGGACTCGAGGAGTTGATGCTGTGCGTGGGGTATGAGCTCGATGGTGAGCGTATCGACCTGCTTCCCATGGGGGCGGACGACATTACGCGCTGCAAGCCCATCTACGAAAGAATGCCAGGTTGGATCGACTCGACCGTAGGGGTCACGCGCTATGACGCCTTGCCCATTCAGGCGCGCGACTATCTGGAGCGGATAGAACAGGTGACGGGCGTGCCCATTGCGATGATTTCGACCAGCCCAGACCGGGATCACACTATTCTGCTGCAGAACCCCTACGTCGCAGGCTAAGAATTAGCCCCGAACCTGATGGTTGTGCCTAGGAACGAAGGGTTGTGTGCTGTTAAAAATGGAGCAAAAGAAATGCTGACAGAAGACGGCAAGCATCTGTACGTGAGCTACGACGAGTACCACAATCTCATCGAAAAGCTGGCGTTGAAAGTCCATCAGTCCGCCTGGGAGTTCGACACTATCCTGTGCCTGGCTCGCGGCGGCCTGCGTCCTGGGGATATCCTGAGTCGCATCTTTGGCAAACCCCTGGCCATCATGTCCACCAGTTCGTATCGTGCAGAGGCGGGCACTGTTCAGGGGCATCTGGATCTGGCGCGGTTCATCACTACCCCAAAGGGTGAAATCGCCGGGCGAGTGCTCCTCGTTGATGACCTGGCAGATTCGGGGCACACGTTGAGGGCCGTGATCGACATGCTCAGAACCAGCTATACCCCCATCACAGAGTTGCGTAGTGCTGTGATCTGGACGAAGGGCATGTCCACCTTCACGCCAGACTACTCGGTGGAGTTTCTGCCTACCAACCCCTGGATTCACCAGCCTTTCGAGGGCTATGATTCCTTGACGCCGGAAGCGCTGGCACAAAAGTGGCGCTGGTAAGGGGCCACTGGAGAGTGGTTCCTGAGTGAGTCCGTGGCCGTTCGATCGTTTGCGCTCCCTTGCATCTGAAGTGCCGACAACGCCAGCTTACACGACCCAATAGTCTGGCCGAGAGCCCGTCAGACGACCGCAGTTTGCGCACTGAAAATTTTTTGCACCGGGCATTTTGCGGCTATACTCGTAAATTCGCTGCTGAGTGAGTTTCTTTTGAAGGCGTCGGCTGCAGCGACGGGAAGAAAAATTTTCCCCTTGAGTTGTCAGCAGGTTCAAAACCGATGTATGATTCAAGGCTTCGCTGATTGCA